>OHMW01001779.1_pt1 | contig 9917 bp, 8 predicted proteins | sample 1569391 | NCBI WGS metagenome assembly OHMW01 (sample SAMEA3879557, study PRJEB24766) | human gut metagenome | biome: human-associated habitat; feature: feces | place: USA | collected 1985/1987 | reverse complement strand
ATTACAGGTAACAGATCCTTCTACATATATAGATAATAGAAATGTCCATACAGGCCAGGAGCAGCAAAGCGCCCTGAACAGTTCCCAGATCCAGAATCCTTCTGACCCATCTCGCGTAGTGCGGGCAGATGGACAGAAAAGCGGTACCGCTGGTGACCAGGAAAATGAAAGTGGCTTCAGCGTTCGCAATTATAATGGAAATTATACGGACTTTCTTCAGAAGCTGGGGCAGGAAAATGAAATAAAGGATTCCCTGGGCCGGATCCTGTTCCGGGATGGAGCCTTTATCGCTAAAGGTGATGAAGGTCTGGGTAAAATGGTGCAGCAGCTGCTGGATTCTGCCAGTTTTGAAGATTCTGGCCAGCTGCTGGATTTTTTAAAAATGCAGGGACAGACTAAATTTTCCGGTACTTTCTTTGAAAACCTGAGAACTCTTTTGCAGCAGGAAGGAAACAGAGGCCTGCAGGAAACAGCCCTCAAATTCCTTCAGGTATTCAACAATTATTCCAGCGGTGAGCATCTTTTAGAACAGATGCAGGAACTGACAGATGAAATAAAAGGAATGCTTTACACCTCTGCAAGACAGGAATACGCATCAATTCTGGATCAGCTGGACTGGAAGGCAGAAAATGGGGAAACAAAGGAAAATTCCCAGGTTCTGTTTCAGAAGCTGGTCCCCTTTCTTTCAAGATATATTTCCCGTACCCATGATTATGGCAATGTAAGAAGCAGCGTGATCCAGCTGATCCTTTATGGGGCACGTTATGAAAACGGAAGCAGTGCCCTTCTCAGAAGCCTTTTTGAACAAATGGCAGCTAATAGGGATTTTAAACGTTTTTTTGAAACAGAGCCTGAAGAACTGTATGCTGTACTTACCGGTTCAAAAGGAAAAAAAGGAAATATTTATGGAGATATTTTTGGCTCACTTGTGGAAAGAGGGGCCAAAGGAGAAGCCGGGCTGGAACATGTACAGGATTTTTATCAGCTGATGCGAGGGATGCTGGTAAACGAAAGCGTATATATGTCTGTTAATCATTTTGTCCTTCCTTTTCAATATCAGGGAAAAGAGGCAGTATCTGAATTTTGGATCGATCCGGATGCAGAGAAAAAAGAAGAAGAAAAAGATGGAGGCAGGAAAATACGCCTTCTGGTGGACTTTGAGATCAGGGGATTGGGAGATTTCCAGCTTCTGGCAGATCTCCAGGATCATAAAATATCCATGGAGCTGGGAGTTCCTAAAAATCTTTCTGCCGGAGCCGGAGAGATACAGGCAAAGCTTCAGGAAATATGTACCAGAAACGGGATGCGCGTGAAAATGATGCAGGTGCAGGAACGGAAAGCTCATTACCGTCTGCTGGATGTTTTTCCAAAGATAAGAAAAAAGGAGAATGGTATTAATGTCAGCGTTTGAGCGGTTATTAGAGCAAAAGGCAGTTGCGCTTCAATATTCGCCGGAAAAGGACACTGCCCCGGTAATCGTTGCTTCCGGAATGGGATATATGGCAGAAAAGATCACGGAAGCAGCCAGAAAGTCAGGGGTTCCGGTTTATGAGGATGATTCTCTTGCAACTCTTTTAAGCAGATTACAGCTGGGAGCGGCTGTGCCGGAAGAATTATATCAGGCGATCATAGAGATCTATATTTACTTTTTAGGATATGTGCCGTCACCGGAGGAAAAAGAAAATGAAGAAAAAGTCGAAAATACCTGACAGAAGATCCAGACACGGACGGGAAATGTTTCTGCTCCTTCTTTCGGGAGTCTTGCTGTTCCAATGGGGAAAGATAGATGCTTTTGCAGCAGCAAAAGAGATTAAAACAGTAAATATCCGTGTTACATCCAAGCTGGAAGCAGGCAGCAAGCTTCCGGATATAAAACTGCAAACGACCACGGTTTCAGATGGAGAAGTGGCAGTAGATGCAAGTGGAGGTAAATACAGCGTTTCCGAGGCCGAATGGACGGATAAAAGCTCCAATGAACTGAAAGCTGCTGAAGAGCCTCAGATGAAAGTCACCCTGGAACCGGAAGATGTCAGTGAAGATTATTTTGTTTCCAGCTATAAAAAAGCGAATGTAAAGATCAGTGGGGGCACATTTGTGTCTGCCAGACGAGATGGAGATGAACTGGTAGTTACCCTGCGGGTAAAAGGGATCAAAGGAGACTATGCTGCTCCGGAAGATGCCTGGTGGAATGAAAAAAGCCTGGGACAGGCTAAATGGGAAAAGCCGGATAACACATCCGGTTATTACGAAGTGCAGCTTTACAGAGGAAAAACGAAAGTTTACAGCGTCTCCCAGACCAGTGCAACTCAGTATAATTTTTATCCATATATGACAAAAACAGGAGAGTATACCTTTAAGGTACGCACAGTACCGGGAACGGATTCCAAAAAAAAATATGGTGGAAAAAGCGAATGGATAGAATCCGGGGAGCTTTCCATTACAGACCGGTATGTATCAGATGGTAAAGGACAGCAATCAAAAAATCCTTCCGCAAAGCGCGGAACCACAGATAAAGTAGGCTGGGTAAAAAAAGGCAATATATGGAATTACAGATTTCCGGATGGCTCTATATGCCGGGGTACATGGCAGTCGGTCAACGGATACTGGTATTATTTTGATGTCAATGGCACGATGCTCACCGGCTGGCAGAAGATGGCAAATGACCGGTATTACCTGTATGATACCGGGGAAATGGCAGCCGGATGGGCAAAGATCAATGGACAGTGGTATTATTTCTGGCCATTAACGGAAAATGGGCATACACAGGGAACCATGGCTTATGGAGGCTGGAAGATCATAGGGGCGGATTATTACTTTTTCAGGGAAGACGGCTCCTTATATACCGGCTGGCTGGAACAGAATGGTTCCTGGTATTACCTAAACACACTTGACAACAGCCTTCAGGGAACCATGTTTACCGGCTGGCTGATCCGGGAAGGGAAAACTTATTTCCTGGATGCTGACGGAGTTATGGCTACCGGCTGGTATCAGGTTGACGGGAATTGGTATTATTTTTGGCCGGATTCAGGTGAAATGGCAAAAAACCAGTATATCAATGGATTTTATGTTAATGAGGACGGGATCTGGTACAGGTAAAGATATGTGAGGAATGGAAATGAAAATGATCAGAAAAATACTCCTTTGTGCCGGAACAGGACTGCTGCTTAGCACAGGAAGCTTACAGTCTGTGCCAGGGGGAATCTTTCATATGTATACAGCTTATGGGGCAGAGAGCAGCATCATCGAGACCATGAGTATTAAATTTAACACCACTTTTGGAGATCCGGAGGAAATACCACAGCCCCAGATCACCATCAGCGGATCAGGGGTATCCATTGGGGATATTTATTACAAAACAGAATATGAAAACTGGAAACCTGGTAAAAAGGTACGGATGGAGATCACTGTGGATGCTGCACAGGGAAAGTATTTCCCTGTGTCCCTTGGACGATCCAAATGCCGTGTGACCGGGGCTGATTTTGTATCGGCGAAAGCCCTGGATAATACCACCATGCAGGTAAAAGTGAACTATACGCCGGTCACTGTTCTGGGTGACACAGCTTTAGCAGGCTGGAGTTCACATGACTCAGAAAAGGCAGTGTGGAAGAAGGTAGACTATGCTCCGGGCTATACCCTGACTTTATATGGAAATGATAAAGTGGTGAAACGGATGACAGTTACAGGTAACTCTGTCAGCTTAAAGGAGTACATGACAGATCCGGACAAGATCTACTATTATCAGGTAAAAGCGGTCCCGGTTACGGCAGAACAGAAAAAATACTTAAAAGAAGGGGAATTTGTTACATCACAGGAACAGGATATAGATGACAGTGCGGAAGAGGAGAAAGAACATGCAGCAACTTCCCAGAGCTGCAGTACTGGTCCAGGCGTAGCAGGTTCTCTAAAGGGAGACAACTTTGTTATGCCGGATGGGACTCTGGCAGTTAATACCTGGAAGCTGGTGGGAGGTATATGGTACTACTTTAACGCTGAAGGAAACCGTACCAGGGGGTGGTTCCAGTATGGTGGAAAATGGTATTATTTCGACGGAAATGGATATATGAAGACCGGATGGGTGAACACAGGAAACGGAAAATGGTATTACTTAAACCCGGATGGGGATATGAAGACCGGCTGGCTGTATGATAAAAATATCTGGTATTATCTAAATAACGATGGATCTATGGCAGTAAACCGTTCTCAGGACGGCTGGTACCTTGGAGCAGACGGCGCAGGCCGAAAGGAGTAAGAAATATGAGTTTAGCACCGATAACAGGAGATGGGGGAAAGTTAGCTGCACAGGCAGCGGATCAGACACAGAAGACAACACCGGTCCAGGAATTTCAGGGGATACTGAAAAATGGGCTGAATGCCATAAAAGAAGATATGGATTCTATTTTCGAAGAAGCTTCTGCTTTATATCAGATCCCTTCTAAACTTCTCAGGGCGGTGGCAAAGGCAGAGTCGGGGTTTAATCCAAAGGCTGTATCCAAAGCAGGGGCTATGGGCGTGATGCAGCTGATGCCGGGAACAGCCCGTTCTCTTGGAGTAAGCGATCCTTACAATGCCAGACAAAATATCCTTGGAGGGGCAAAATACTTAAAACAAAATCTGGACCGGTTCGGAGGAGACGTAAGCCTTGCACTGGCAGCTTATAACGCAGGTCCGAACAGTGTGACCAAATACGGAGGCATCCCACCATATAAAGAAACCCAGAATTATGTAAAAAAGATCATGGCGGATTATACGGGAAACAATACGATCCTGGCAGGACGTACGGTGAGTACCGGAACATATGGGAAAACATCCGGCAGTACAGCAGTGAGCAGCCTTATAGGAAGTGGCCTTACAGGAAGCAGTCTGACAGCAGGCAGTCTTTTAGGCAGTTTTGCGGGAAATACAGGTCTGTCCGGCGCCGGCAGCCTTGGTACACTTCTGGCAGCAGGAAAGGGAGAGAACCTTTCCGGGGAAGACTGGTCTAATATGGTGCAGATTCTCCGTCTTCAGATGATGATGAATATGGGTAAGGATACGGGTACGCTGATCTGACAGACAGATACCGGATTGCTGCGTGCTTTGCACTCCCGCAATTCCGGCCTTTTGACCCTGGTATCAATAAAATAAGGCATTTTGCCGATAATAAAAACAAATGGTTATTTGATGATATTCTCATAGAAGATACAAAGGAAGGTGAAACATCATGCAGGTGCAGAATAACATAGCATCCATAAATGCTGCCAGAAATCAGGGGATCGAAACAGGAAAGCTGAAAAAGTCCCTTGAAAAGCTGTCTTCCGGCTTTCGAATCGTCCGGGCGGGAGATGATGCAGCTGGACTGGCGATCTCGGAAGGTATGCGCAGCAGGATCAACAGCCTGAACCAGGCGATGAGAAACATTGATGACGGCATCGGACTTACCAATGTAGGAGATGGCGCTTTGACAGAGGTCCATTCCATGCTCCAGAGACTGAAGACTCTGGCTTTAAAATCTGCAAATGGAACTTACGATCAATCCAACAGGGAAACCTTGAACATGGAAAGAGACCATATCCTTGAGGAGATTGACAGGATTGGTTCTACCACTAAATTTGGAGGAATCTCTCTGTTTTCCAGGGCAGATGCCAATGCAATTACACCGGGCTGGCAGCCGCCAGAGCTGGACGATACGATCCCGCTCCAGATCGGCGGTTCTACTCAGGATGGAGAAGTTCTGGATGTAGAACGCTATTATATAGGAAGCAAGGAACTACAGCTGGATAAGACAAATTTTTCCACTGTAGAAAAGGGACAAAAATCTGTGGAATACATTGAAAACGCGATAGAGGCTGTTTCTAAAGTCAGGGCATCCTTTGGAGCTGCTTATATGCATCTGGATCACACCCACAATAATTTAAGCGTTACAAGTGAAAACATGCAGGCGGCAGAAAGTCAGATCCGTGATACCAATATGGCAGAGGAGATCACGAAATATACCAGCAGTAACATCGTCCTACAGTCCTCTAATAGGATACTTACAAATGCAAATAATCTCCCTCAGACCATACTTGAACTTTTAAAATAAAAATGAAAGAAATAATGAAAAACAGGCTTATGTTTTTTTAACATAAGACGATATATATATATGAAAAGAAAATTCTGCTGTTCCAGAAAGGGCCCTTGGGACAGTAGAAGACAGAGGAAAGGAGTCCACTGCCATATTTTCTTTTATAAAAGGAGGAATTCATTATGGTAATTCAGCATAATATTGCAGCGATCAATTCTTACAGAAACTTAAGTATCAACCAGAGTGCGCTGAGCAAAAACTTAGAGAAGCTGTCTTCCGGTTACAAGATCAACCGTGCAGGCGATGACGCAGCAGGTCTGGCTATTTCCGAGACCATGCGTTCCCAGATCAATGGTTTAAACCAGGCTGTAAACAATGCAAACGATGCGATCGGTCTGATCCAGACAGCAGAAGGTGCTATGACAGAGACTCACTCCATGCTTCAGCGTATGAAGACTCTGACTACCCAGGCAGCAAATGGTACTTATACCGCAACTGCAAGAAAAAACATCAAGGCAGAGATTGATGCACTGAACAGCGAGATCACCCGTATTGCTTCTACTACAGAGTTCAACGGTGAGAAACCTTTAAATCCTAAGACTAAGAATTCGAACCTGACTTTCTACATCGGTGCTTCTGCAGATAAAGCCAACGCAATGACTGTTGCACAGCAGACTATGACAGCGGATGCATTAAAGGTTAAAGATATCAAGGTTTCTACCACGACAGAGGCATTCCAGGCAATGAAATCTATAGATACTGCAATTGAGACAGTATCTACTTACCGTGCAACCCTTGGTGCTGCCCAGAACCGTCTGGAGCATACGGTAAACAACCTGAAGGTTACTTCTGAGAACATTACCTCTGCGGAAAGCCGTATCCGTGATACAGATATGGCAGATGAGATCACAGCTTATACAAAGAACAACATTCTTTTACAGGCTGCTCAGTCTATGCTTTCCCAGTCCAACGCTATGCCTCAGGGTGTATTAAGCATGCTGCAGTAATCTTGAAATTGATTCTGCATCTTTTAGGGGATCTGCTTTGTGCAGATCCTCTTTTTTAGATATGTCCTTTAGAACTTAAAAAGAAGGTAACAGATGATGAAAAAAACCATATCACAGTGTATGATCGTAAAAAATGAAGAAAAAAATATCCGACGCGCTCTTTCATGGGGGAAGGATATCATGTGTGAACAGATCGTGGTAGATACAGGAAGCAGTGACCGTACCGTAGAGATTGCCAGGGAAATGGGGGCAAAGATATTTTTCTTTCCATGGATCAATGATTTTGCTGCTGCCAAAAATTTTGCCATTGACCAGGCAAAAGGAGACTGGATCGCCTTTCTTGATGCAGATGAAAGCTTTACTCCGGAGGATACAAAGAAGATCCCGGAGATATTGGAATATGTTGGAGACGATGTAGATGGTCTTCTTACAGGGATCGTAGATCTGGATGAAAACAACCATATCACAAGCGGCGGCACCATGATCCGCTTTTTTGTAAACCGGCCGGACCTGCGCTATGTAGGAAAAATACACGAACACCTGGTCAGAAAAGGAGAATCCGGACTGCATCTGACAGATGCTACAAAGCAGCTGGCTTTCCTCCATACCGGTTACCAGGAACAGGAGAAGAAGGATAAGTCCAAATTTGAAAGGAATCGGAACATCATCCTGGAGATCCTGAAGCAGGAGCCTGAAAACTGTGATTATCTTGGATATCTGGGAGACACCTATTCTTCAGACGGAAAAAATGAAGAAGCAAGGGATGCATACAAAAAGGCGGTGGCAGCCATGCCGGAAAAACTGGGGGTATATGATCAGCGAAGTTCTTATACCTATACAAACCTGTTAAGGGTCTCCCAGTGCCTGAATGCACCGGAAGCCGAGGTGGAAGCTATTTACAAAGAAGCAGTGGAAAAGCTTCCGAAAGAGCCTGATTTTGACTGTGTTATGGGGGACTGGTACTGGAGAAAGGGGCAATATGAAAAAGCAGTACAGATGTATGAACTGGCTATAGCAAAGCTGGAAACCTATGGGACAGTGAACAGGGGGATCATTACCACCTCCATGCTGATCCAGATGTATGAGTGTCTGGGAGAAGGCTGCAGAAGGCTGGGAGATTACCAGAAAGCGGTCCGCTATTGTGTGATCGTACTGAATACTGACCACAAAGATATGAATGCGCTGCTGACTCTGATCAACTGTTTTACAGAGAGCAATGTCAGCGCAGAAGAGGTAGTCCAGTTTTTAGGAAAGATTTATGATTATTCTGATATAAAAGACAAGGTGATCCTTCTTCGGGTGGCTATGGCAATGGGCAGAAAGGATCTGGAGCGGATGTTCAGGGGAATCCTCCTTCCTCAGGAGAGGGAAGAGTTTGATGCAGCCATGGAAACGGCCCAGAGCGGGGCGCCGCTGTCATAGACTTTTTTCAACTCATCCATGAGAAGAGGAAGCTCCCATTCGCAGGTGCTGTTATCAAAGCTGTTAGGATCTGCGATAGAAACATTTCCGTCAGGAAGGAGCTTTGTGATCAGGACAAAGTGACCGTTTTGCGTCAGGCTTCCCTTACCCATAAGGGCGACCAGGATATGTCCGGAAGAAAGAAGGGAAGCTGCATTCTGGGGAGAATGGTCTGTTACAGATTCTACCTGAAAGCCATATGCAGTAAGGACAGATGGGATCAGACTGTGATAGGAGCCGCTCTGGGGGGCATAATAGCCATTGGCAGAAGACCAGTCTGCGATCGTTACCGGGGTAATGGCTTCTCCGCCATTTGTGAAGCTGGAGATGAGCATGGCTGCAGCAGTAGGACCACATCCATACTGCTGCATGGGATCTGAACCGCCGTAGAGATAACTGCTCCAGCGGGTATCTCCCTGATTATAGTAGAACATCGGTCCCATACTGGTATCCAGGATGGCAGCATCATAAGAATTGCCATCTGATCCCGTCTGAGCCTCCATATGCAGGTTTTCTGCTTTTCCAAGGATCACAGGAGATGTATTTGCAGTCACAGAAGATGTATCTGGGATTCCCTGTGTCCTGGAAGTATCATCTGAAAGCTCTGTTTGTTTTTGGATTTTTGGTTCTGGCTGGGTCTGCTTTTTAAGAAAGTCTTCCAGTTCATGAAATTTCTGGCCACTGGCAGTCTGTACAAAGGAAATAGCGGATCGTGCGTCTTTTATGACCTGGGAAGAAAAGCCTGGGCAAAAATAAAAGCTCAGGCTGGCAGTGATCACTGAAACTGTACCGGTAATGGAAAGTTGGATCAGCCTTTTCGCAAGCCGGAACTGTTTCAAGGTTTTATTTATATGTTTCTTTTGGTTCTTTAAAGTTCTATCTTTCATTTTTTATCCATTTATTTCTTATCCGTTAACGAAAGGATACACGGGCCAGGACAGTCTGACCAATGGTATTTAAAGGACACTGCTGGCATACGGCGCCGATCTTATGTGCCTCCATAGGCATGCCGTATACAACACAGCTGTTTTTGTCCTGACCAATCGTATAGGCGCCGTTTTTGCGCATGCGCAAAAGACCGGCAGCTCCATCTGCTCCCATTCCTGTGAGAAGAACGCCGATGGCGTGTTCCCGCACATGTAATGCAACTGAGTCAAAAAGCACATCCACGGAAGGTCTGTGTCCGTTTACCTTTTCTCCTTCCTGTACACTGACTGCATAGGAGTTTCCAAGAGGTACCACACGCATCTGCAGACCTCCGGGAGCTAAAAGCATGAGACCTTTGCGGATCCGGTCCCCGTTTTTCGCCTCCCGTACTTCCATTTTGCAGATCCTGTTTAAGCGCTCTGCATACATAGCTGTAAAACCTGCAGGCATATGCTGGGTGATAACAACTCCGGGAGTAT
>OHMW01001777.1_pt1 | contig 9921 bp, 9 predicted proteins | sample 1569391 | NCBI WGS metagenome assembly OHMW01 (sample SAMEA3879557, study PRJEB24766) | human gut metagenome | biome: human-associated habitat; feature: feces | place: USA | collected 1985/1987 | reverse complement strand
TACCCATGGTCGCTGATGGTCAGCAAAATTGCATCGCGCAAGAACTGGTAGCCCTTGATGTGCGCCGGTACACCGATCTGGTGCAGGATCTCGGTCACGGTCAGTTCATCGCTGTCCACGCTGGTGTGCAGGATGCGGTTTTCCGTCCCGAGCGCAGCCTTGAGGACCCGGGCAGCAAGCACGGTCTCATCAAAGGGCTTTACAAAATAGTAGGAGAAGCCCTCATCCAGCAGCTCCTGAACCATCTCTTCACTCTGGAAAGCGCCTGTCACGAAGAAGGAAGTGTGCCGTTCCCCGGCGGCATTGTAGCGCTGCTTGACTGCAAGGGCATCCAGCCCGGGCATAAAGGCATCCAGCAACACCACCTGTGGCCGCACTGCAAGCATTTTCTGCAGGACCTTCAGGCCGTCTTTTTCCACCACGGTCACCTCTACGCCCTTCTGCTCCAAAGCTTCACGACAGGCTGCCGTGATCTCTGCGCCAGTATCCGACATCAAAAATTTGATCTTGTCCATCGTTCATTCCTCCAATGTGTGCGGTTTTCCTTACGTTTCTGATTTTACCATAAATTCCCATGGATTTCAACTGTTATTTTTGCCATATTATGGAATCTTCAGTCGAATCAGCCTGTTTTGTTTTACCAAATCTGCTCATTTTTCCGCCGTTGCAACCTGTTCAGCCTGCTCCAGCATGGTCTGCGCAAAAATCCCGTAGCCCCGTGTCGGATCGTTGACGAGAACATGGGTCACTGCGCCAACCAGCCGCCCATTCTGCAAAATGGGACTCCCGCTCATCCCCTGCACAATGCCGCCGGTCCGGGTAAGCAGGGCTTTGTCCACCACCCGGATGACCATATTGCGGTGCGGATCGGCATCGCTGATCTTTTCGATGCGGACATGGTAGGTACGGGGTGTTTCCCCGGCGACGGTAGCCAGGATCTGTGCATCCCCCGTCTCGACCTCCTGCGCAAATGCCACCGGCATGGTTTGCCCGGAAAAGCCTGTCCGTGTTGTGCCATAAACACCGTTTTCTCCATTGATTCGGATGCTGCCAATGGCGTGGGCGCTCAGGAACTTCCCCTTCAGCTCCCCTGGGCTGCCCACAGTGCCCATGCTGCACCCGGTGATCTCGCACGGCACGATCTCCCCGCTGCGCAGAGCGATGCTTTCGCCGGTGTCGCCGTCGCTGATGGGATGCCCCAGCCCCGCAAAGACACCCTTTTCTGGGTCCACAAAGGTCAGAGTGCCCACCCCGGCGGAGGAATCCCGCACCCACATTCCTGCCCGCCACTGGGCGTTCTGCGTATCCCACACCGGCAAAAGGGTGGTCTGCCGCTGCTCCCCCTTGCGGACGTAGACCACCTCCACCGCCGCACCGGCAGCGGCCTCCAGCGCGGCATGGACCTGCTCGTTGGTCTCGGTAACGGTGTTCCCCATGCGGATCACCCGGTCGCCCAGCCGCAGCCCCGCCTGCTTTGCGGGGTTTACCGTACCGGCGGCGGTGTGTACCTCGGAAAAGCCCACCACAAGCGCCCCCTCCGAGAACATTTTCACCCCAAAGGGCGTGCCGCACACCGTGACCGTGGGGCGATGCATCACGGTGGCGCGGATGGTCTTGACCGGCAGCCAGCCGCCCAGTGCCAGCGTGGTCTGATAGCTGCCCGCTGCCCGGGTGCTGGCCACATTGCGGCTGCCGTGCCCGCGCAGCGGCTCCACCCAGCCAAAGCGCGGCAGCGTGAGCATCTGTTCCGGTTCCAGATAGACCTCCTCCGGCAGGGCGCACCACAGCCAGCCCAGCGCCGCCACCGCGGCCACCAGCAGATAAACCCCTATCATCTTTATCCGCCTGACAATGCTGTGCTTGGACATTTTACGGCCTCCCTGCGCATTTTTCGGGGTTAGTATGCGCAGACAATCACGAAAAAACCGCACCCGCATCCAAAAATGGACACAGGTGCGGTTATGATTTTACAGGGACAGGCGCTTATGCGTCCTGCAGCTCGCCGCGGCTGGCGGCCTTGAGGTAGGCGAAGATGAACTCATCGATATCGCCATCCATCACGGCATCCACGTTGCCGGTCTCGTAGTTGGTGCGGTGATCCTTGACCATAGTGTAGGGCATGAACACATAGCTGCGGATTTGGTGGCCCCATGCGATCTCGTTCTGCACGCCCTTGATGTCGTCGATCTTATCCATATGCTGCTGCTTGGCGATCTGGTAGAGCTTAGCCTTCAGCATTTCCATAGCGTAGTCGCGGTTCTGGAACTGGCTGCGCTGGGTCTGGCAGTTGACCACGATGCCGGTGGGCTTGTGGATCAGACGGACAGCAGAGGAGGTCTTATTGATGTGCTGGCCGCCGGCACCAGAGGAGCGGTACACCTGCATTTCGATATCCTCGGGGCGGATGTTCACCTGAATGGTGTTGTCCAGCTCGGGCATAACCTCCAGAGAAGCAAAGCTGGTCTGGCGGCGGGCGTTAGCGTCAAAGGGAGAGACACGCACCAGACGGTGCACGCCGTTCTCGCTCTTAAGCAGACCGTAGGCGTTGGCGCCCTTGACCATCATGGATGCGCTCTTCAGACCGGCCTCGTCGCCGTCCTGATAATCCAGCACCTCCACGGTCATGCCATGTGCCTGTGCCCACTTATTATACATACGATACAGCATCTCGGCCCAGTCCTGTGCCTCGGTGCCGCCGGTGCCTGCGTGGAAGGTAAGGATGGCGTTGCTGTGGTCGTACTCGCCGTTCAGCATGGTCATCAGCTGCAGTTCCTCCACAGCCTTGCCCACGGTGTTCACGGCCTCCTCGGCCTCGGGGATCATGGCGGGGTCGTACTCCTCGTCCAGCATCTCCAGCATGGTCTCAGCGTCATCGTACAGACCCTGCAGCTTTTCAAAGCGGTTCAGCTTGCCCTTCAGGTCGCCGACCTCGTCAAAGACCTTCTTGCTCAGTTCTGCATCATCATAAAATCCGGGGCGGGACATGGTGTGCTCCAGCTCCTGCACGCGCTTGCGGCTTGCTTCAATGGCCAGTGCTTCCTCCAGGTCCTTAACGGCCTTGGCGTGCTCGGCCAACTGCACTTTCAGTTCATCAGTCGTGATCATTCTCTAAGTTCCTCTCGTTCAAGGGTTTACATCATAACAATAATGTCCCCGGCAGGGTGCAAAACGCACGCGCAGCGCGCATTTTCTGCTCCGCCAAAAGACACAGTTTATACACAGATACTTCATTAGTATACCGAGAATCTGTGATAAAGTAAAGAGGAAAAATACTATCTTGCCGGATTTTTAAAGATTTTCACCTTTTCTTTTCATACCCGGGGGAGTATAATACCAGTATGATCGATTTCACAGGAGGATATCATGCCGAAATATTATGGCTGTCCCTGTGAGGGCTGCGGCAAGCCGCTGACCCTTCAGGACGACATCGTGGTCTGCCCGGACTGCGGTGCACCCTATCACCGCACCTGTTACGAGAAGATGGGTCTGTGCATCCACGCCCCTGCCCATGGCGCAGGCTATGAATGGAAGTTTCCTTATCAGGATGCGCAGCTGCGCACCTGTCCCACCTGCGGGGAGCGCACCCTGCGCAGCGAGAATGTCTGCCGCTGCTGCGGCGCTGCCCTGCCCCCTGAGAGCGCAGAACAGCCCAACGACCGTGCTGCCGCCAGCGCCGAGCAGAACCAGGATTTTGATTACAGCAGGATGTACCGGGACGAAATGTACCGTAATTTTACCGAGAAGGTCGTTGACCCGGTGCACCGCAATGTGCGCGCCGCCTTTGGCAAGGATGAACTGATCGACGGCGTCCCCTATCAGGACTGGGTGGATTTTATCGGCACAGCCGCGCCGGTCTACCTGAACGATTACAGCCAGATGCAGCTGCGTCACTCCAAGATCTCCATGAGTTTTTCAGCGCTGCTGTTCGGCCCGTTCTACTTTTTCTACCGCAAGGCGTGGAAGCCCGCCTTCGGCTTTCTGGCCGCAGAACTGCTGCTGTTCATCCCCACCTTAATCAGTATGATGCAGACCACCGGCAGCCCCCTGACCGCCGGGATCAGCGCCTCTATGCTGGTAGTGTTGAGCCGCGTCATGTCCCTTCTCAGTTTTGCACTGATGCTGGTGCGGGGGCTGTATGGCAAGTGGCTCTACCGCCGCAGTGCAGCGGCACGCATCCGCCGCATCCGTGCCGAGTTCCCGGACCCGGAGCAGCGCCGCGCCGTGCTGAACGCACAGGGCGGTGTCAGCTTTGCAGCCTGCATCGGAGCGTTCATCCTGCTGATGCTAGTAGGCAGCCTTTGCTCCATGCTGCTGGGGCCGGACCTGAACGCACTGGTAGGCACCTTTATCTGATAACGGTTCATGCAGGATGGGGATCCTGCTGAAAAGCGCGGTTCACCGTGCATAAAATGAGAACATGGGAGAATCATTATGAAAAAAGTCACCAAAGCCGTTATTCCGGCTGCGGGTCTTGGCACCCGCGTACTGCCCGCCACCAAGGCAATGCCCAAGGGAATGCTGCCCATCGTGGATAAGCCCGCCATCCAGTATCTGGTGGAGGAGGCCGTCCGCTCCGGTATTACAGATATCCTGATCATTCTGGGCCGCAACCAGAGCATTATTGAGGATCATTTTGACCGCAGCCCCGAGCTGGAGGAAAAGCTGGCAAAGCCCGGCAAGGAAAAGATGCTGGAGGAGTGTCTGGGCATCGCCAATATGGCCAACATCCTGTTTGTGCGCCAGAAGGAGACGCTGGGTCTGGGTCACGCAGTCAACACCGCCAAGGCCTTTACCGGCGATGATCCCTTTGTGGTCATCTATGGCGATGACGTGATCTGGGGCGAAGATCCGGTCTGCGCCCAGCTGATCCGCGCCTACGAGGAGTTCGGCCGTCCGGTTGCCGGCGTGTCCGCTGTGCCTTGGGAGGACGTGAGCCGCTATTGCAGCTTAAAAACCACTCCCATCCACGACAATTACTTCTTTGTGGACGATATGATCGAGAAGCCCAAGAAGGGGCAGGAGTTCAGCAACTATTCCATTCTGGGTCGTGTGCTGCTGACCCCGGAGATCTACGAGATCCTTGCCCACACCAAGCCCGGTGCCGGTGGCGAGATCCAGCTGACCGATGCCATGGCAGAGTATGCCCGTACCCGCGGCGGCATGACCGCCGTGGAGTTCACCGGCAAACACTACGATATGGGCAACAAGCTCAAGGTCGTGGAGGCGCAGGTGGAGCTGGCACTGCAGCATCCTGAGATCGGCGAGGAGTTCCGCGCCTACCTGAAGGAGTTCTGCAAGACGCTGTAAATTATATACTGCGTAAACAATAAAAACGGGGTTGTTGCACGAAACCATGTGCAGCAGCCCCGTTTTTGCATATATTTTTTCAGATGAAAAAAGGGTTCAGAAACGCCCGCAGGCGATTCTGAACCCTAAACATGAAAATCAAATTCCTGATTTAGTTTGCCTGACTGGGATGCGGCACAGGCGGACGCTTGGTGAACATGGCCTTGAGTGCCAGCGGGGTAGCCACGCTGGACACCACGATCAGCAGGATCACAGCGGTAAAGTAGACCGGGTCTACCACACCGATGGCCAAGCCCTTCTGTGCCACGATCAGTGCCACCTCGCCGCGGGTCATCATACCGACGCCGACCTTCAGGGAGTCGTCCCAGTTGAAGCGGCAGACCTTTGCAGCCAGACCGCAGCCGATGATCTTGGTGATCAGCGCCACAACCACAAAGCAGACGCAGAACAGCAGGATTTCCGGGGTCAGGCCGCTGATATCAGTCTTGAGTCCGATGGAGGCAAAGAAGATCGGCGCAAAGATAACGTAGTTGCTGATATCCACCCGGCGCTCCACATAGGGCGCGTCATCCATGGTGCACAGCACAATACCTGCAATGTAAGCGCCGGTGATATCGGCGATGCCGAAGTACTCCTCTGCAATGTAGGCCATGGCAAAGCAGAAGGCCATGCTCACGATGGTGATACGCTGGGTATGGGGGTTGCGCTGATCCAGCCATTTCATGGCGTAGTGCACCACAAGGCCAACGCCCAGTGCGGTGGCAAAGAACAGCAGGGTGTTGAACAGCACCTTGCCCAGACCCGTACCGGTGCCGCTGCTGGCACCCAGCACGCAGGTGAGCACCACGATGCCGATGACATCATCAATGACAGCGGCACTGACGATGGTAGTGCCCAGAAAACTCTTCAGGTGACCAAGCTCCTGCAGGGTAGCCACCGTGATGGACACGCTGGTAGCGGTCATAATGGTGCCGATGAACAGCGCCCGGTAGAACTCCGGGCTGCCAACTGCGGCAAAGCCGTAGAATGCACCATATAATAAGGTGCCGCCCACCAGAGGCACAGCCACGCCAACGGTAGCGATCAGGGTGGCGATGGGGCCTGCCTTGATCAGCTCTTTCAGGTTGGTGCCGAGGCCGGTGGTGAACATGAGCATCACAACGCCGATCTCTGCGAAGATGGAGATGGAGTCGCTGATCTGCACCAGTTTCAGCACGCAGGGGCCGATCAGCAGACCGGCGATGATCTCGCCCACCACCTGCGGAGCCTTGCACTTGCGCGCCACCAGTCCGAAGAATTTCGCGCTCAGGATTATGATTGCCAGATCTCGAAACAACGAATACATGGATTATCCTCCTTTAATTTTTCCCGCTTCCCTGCCACTGCCGGAGCCCCGGCCCTGCCATATTGCAGGGAAAGCGTTTACATTATAGTCCTTTTTACCAAAAAATGCAAAACATTTTTTATCGTTCTTTTTGTCAAAAAAGCTTGACAGAAGCAAAGAAGCTTGCTATAATAAATTGCTGTCTGAACAGACACACCACACAGGCCGCGATACCGCAGCCTGTGTACCCTTGGCCTTGCAGATCCGCAGGGCCCTCAAGTCCAAAAGGAGGTGCTACAAAAATGGCAAAGTACGAAACCATGCTGATTACCAGCGCCGCTCTCGATGAGGAGGCTTCCGCCGCTCTGGTGGGTAAGTTCAAGTCCCTGATCGAGGCTAACGGTACGATCGATTCTATCGACGAGTGGGGCAAGCGCCGTCTGGCCTACCCCATCAATGACGAGGAAGAGGGCGTCTACACCGTGATCAACTTCACCAGCGAGCCCAGCTTCCCCGCTGAGCTGGACCGTGTGTACAAGATCACTGAAGGCGTTATGCGCAGCCTGATCATTGCTCACGAGGAGTAATTCTTCTGTGACAGAAAGGGAAACCGTACTATGTTGAATGTTGTTGCTATCATGGGTCGCCTTGCGCGTGACCCTGAAATGCGTCAGACCACTACCGGCAAGAACGTTGCTTCGTTCCGCATTGCCTGCGACCGCGGGCGCCGCGATGCCAATGGGCAGAGCGTGGCGGACTGGATCGATGTGGTTGCATGGGATCGGCAGGCCGAATTCGTCTGCCGCTATTTCCAAAAAGGTTCCCTGATCGTTGTGGACGGCCGTTTGCAGTCCCGTCAGTATCAGGATAAGACCGGCGCAAACCGCACTGCCGTTGAAGTGGTTGCCAACAACATCAACTTTGCAGGCCCCAAGAGCAGCAATGCAGGTGACGGAAACGGCTATCAGAATGCCGCTCCGTCCTACCAGAACGCAGCGCCTGCCCGTCCGGCTGCTGTGGAGGCAGCTCCCAGCTACTCTGCCGGCAATGCCGACGACTTCGCCGTCATTGATGACAGCGATGACCTGCCGTTCTGACACGAAACGGTCCATCCGTTAAAAATCCAATAGGAGGTAATAAGCAATGGCTTTTGAAAGAACCGAAGGCTCTCGCCCCGCACGCCCCATGCGTCGTGGCCGCAAGAAGGTTTGCAGCTTCTGTGTCGATCGCATCGACACCATCGATTACAAGGACGTGCCCCGTCTGCGTAAGTACGTCTCTGAGCGTGCTAAGATTATTCCCCGCCGTGTGACCGGCACCTGCGCTTACCATCAGCGCGCACTGACCATCGCCATCAAGCGTGCTCGTCACGTTGCTCTGATGCCCTACGTCAGCGACTAATCTTTAAAGAACCAACCCGATCAAAATAATCAGCAATCAGCAAAGCGCTCTCACCGATGACAAGGTGAGAGCGCTTTTTTGCTTGCGTTAGATATACTGTTCACACCAATGTTTTACCTTCTCCCCCACCTGCCGAGCGGTCAGCCCGTCGGTAGAAAGAAATGTTACGTTTTTCTTTTCCCGGAACCATTCCCGTTTCAGCGGCAGAAGATGGTTCAGGTAATACGCAAAGAATTCCCGGGAACGGGTGGTATCTCCCGCTTTACGGGCACGCAGGACGGCTTCGGAAGCGTCCAGAAACAGAATGTGCTCCGGCATACAAGCCTGCACCGCTGCAAGCTCCGGGGCCAAAGCCTGCCGGATCGCTTCCATCTCCCACTCCAGCCCCCTGCTCTTGGGGTAGTTCAAGGTGTAGAATTCGATCTCCTCCGCGCCGAAATCCATCACGGCGTGGGGGTATTTTTTTGCTTTCTGCCCGCGGCGCAGCTCATTGCGCAAAAAAAGCCGTTGGATCTCCAGATAGTCCGCATAGCTGTTCTTATTCAACCCACGCTGCTTTATCTCTGCAAGGACGGCAGCGTTGTCCTCAAAACAAACCTGTACCTGTTGGCAGTGCTGTTCCAGATAGCGGGCTGCCGTGGTCTTTCCCACTGCCATGCAACCCTGTAAGGATAAGATCATAACATTTTGCCCCCTCTCCTTTTTTCACATAGTATAGCACATTCAGCTGTGTACCGGGAAGCGTTTTTCGCGCAAAAAGTTACAAACCGGTACGATAATTTCCGGTCATTTTTGATTTGTACCGGGAATTTTCGGTATTTTCAGATTTGCTGCTTTGCACGCAAATCAAACTGCACAAATGCGAGGGGCGGCATTGCACACCTTGTACAAAGTTGCATTCACCTTATTGATTTTTTGTGCAGAATGTGCCATACTTGTGTCGCTGGGAACGTTCCCGACAACGTTCCCGAAACACTTTCAGAAAGCGAGGCCCGCCGACATGGCAAACCTGACCATCAAGGATATCGCACGGATCAGCGGTTGCTCTGTCAGCACCATCTCCCGTGTGATCAACGACAGGCCGGATGTCCGCCCGGAGACCAAGGAGCACGTTCTGAAGGTGATGCGGGAGGCCGGGTTTGTGCCCAACACCAACGCCCGACAGCTGAAGATCCAGCAGTCCCGCAGTCTGGTGTTCGTAGTAAAAGGCACCCGGAATATTTTCTTCTCGGATTTTCTGGTGCAGCTTCAGCGTGCCGCCACCCTGTACGGGTACAACGGCATCGTCTCTTACTTGGACGAGAACGCCAACGAGATCGACGCCGCCGAAAAGATCCTGCGGGAGATCAAGCCCAAAGGCATCATCTTCTTGGGCGGCAGCGTAGCCAACTTCCAGCGGGGCTTCGACCGTATCAATGTTCCCTCGGTGCTCACCACGCTGGTCACGGACGAGCTGGACTTTCCCAACCTTTCCATGGTGGGCGTAGATGACCGGGCAGCGGCCTATACCGCTGTGGACTACCTGATCCGGCAGGGGCACCGCAAGATCGCCGTTTTGGGCGGTCCGGTGACCAGCTACCCCAGTCTGATGCGCCGTCAGGGCGCACAGCAGGCCATGGAGGATGCGGGCATTGTGTTCAACGACAAGCTGTACGGCCTATCCAACTACGATTTCGAATCCGCCTACCACGCCATGAACAGTCTGCTGGCCCGACGGGCAGAGTTCACCGCCCTCTTCGCCATGAGCGATGTCATCGCCTTTGGCGCCATCCGGGCGCTGGTAAGCGCCGGGCTGCGGGTACCGGAGGATGTTTCGGTGATCGGCTTTGACGGTATCACGATGTCCCGCTACTGCGTGCCGGTGATGACCACCATCGTCCAGCCCAGCG
>OHMW01001776.1_pt1 | contig 9922 bp, 10 predicted proteins | sample 1569391 | NCBI WGS metagenome assembly OHMW01 (sample SAMEA3879557, study PRJEB24766) | human gut metagenome | biome: human-associated habitat; feature: feces | place: USA | collected 1985/1987 | reverse complement strand
GTAATTTTGCGGAATGAGGATAGCCTGTGGTATACCATGCTACGTGCTTGCGCATTTCCCGCATGCCCGTGTAGACACCTTTTTCCTGCACCAGCAGCGCTGCATGCTTTAAGATCATCTGCTTTACTTCTTCCACAGATTTAAAAAAGTAATTCACGCCGTCAACTTCGCCGTTACGCGCCTGTCTGGTAGTAACTGAAACGGAATAAGCCAAGTCGGGAAGCTTTTCCCTAAGCATCTGACAAATCGTTCCCTTGCCGGCTCCTGAAGGCCCGGACAAAACTAATAATAACCCCTGCGGCTTCACGATTAGCCCACCTTCCGTTTTATTTATTCTTCGTCTTCGTCGTCAGTCTGCACTAAACGGTTGGCGACTGTTTCCGGCTGCACAGCCGATAAAATAATATGACCGCTGTCAGTCACGATAACCGCTCTGGTTCTGCGGCCATAAGTGGCATCAATCAGCATACCTCTGTCGCGCGCTTCCTGAATAATCCTTTTGATAGGAGCAGATTCAGGACTGATGATAGAAATGATCCTGTTGGCAGCTACAATATTGCCAAAGCCAATATTGATCAATTTGATATCCATACTTTCACCCTTTCCCCATTACTCGATATTCTGGATCTGTTCCCTGATTTTTTCTATCTCAGCTTTGATCTCCACAACAACTTGCGCCAAAGTATAATCGTTGGCTTTGGAAGCAATGGTATTTGCCTCGCGGTTGAATTCCTGGATAAGAAAATCGAGCTTGCGACCGACAGGCTGATCTGCATCAATGATCAGCCTGAATTGTTTAATATGGCTTTTCAGTCTGACGATCTCCTCAGTAATACTGGTACGGTCAGCAAAAATAGCGACTTCCTGCAGCAATCGTTCCGGTTCAATGACCTGGTTATGTTTCGCAAGCATTTCGTTGATCCTGTCGCTCAGGCGAATCTGATATTCTTCAACTACCTGCGGCGAACGTTCTTCGATTACTGCCAGTTTTTCGGCAATCAGATCGGCACGTTTAATGAAATCACCATAGATATTACTGCCCTCGGTCTCACGCATAGCGACAAGATTACTGATAGCCTGACGCAAAGCCTGTTCCAGCTTCGGCCAAACACTCTCAACGTCAAAAAAACCTTCTTGTGCATTGATCACATCCGGGCAGCGTGACAAATATAAAATTTCCGACTGCTCGTTAAGCTTATAGTCTTCACAGCCGATAGCGGAACCAACATCACGCAAAGCGTTATGATACGCCAGTACCAAAGCTTTATCTACTTTAATCGAAACGTTTTCTGTATTGGTATAAGAAGCATTGATAAAAACATCGATGCGTCCACGATTAACAGATTTTAAAATAGTCTTACGGATTCTGTCTTCTACCGGATTCAAAAAACGCGGTAAGCGAATAGCTACCTCGTTATAACGGTGATTTACCGTTTTCATTTCAATCGTTACTGAAAACTGCTCGTCTTCATATTCACCCCGGCCGAAGCCAGTCATACTTTTCAGCAAGCTAAAACCTCCTAAATTTTATGATGATTCATTTTATTTTAATAACGCAGGATCCACGGCAAATTCTCGTCCGCCGCAATAAGCGTCCTTAATGACCAGTAAATAAGGTTTGTCAACATTGAATTCTGCCTGATCAAAATAAAAATTATACTGCAGCTGGCAGATCTTCTGCTTTACTTCCACAGACTCAGATTTGACATCCGATTTCGTTTTCTGCTCCAAATCGATGTCTGCAGGCTTGATTTTATTTTCCTTCAAGGCATCCAGCTGTTTTTGCAGTGCTGCCGCTTTTTCCTGGATCGTTTCCATCCGATCCAGCTTTTTCTGTACCTCCACATCAACGATAGGCTTATTGACCGCCTTGTCAAGATATCTGCCGTCTAAATAGTCGCTGTGGTATGGTGTGACAAAATTCCCATTTTGCACAAGCTGCACTTCCAAATCTTTTTCATTCAGAATTATCGGTGCGTTGATCACCGCACGTATAACTAGCACGCCATCGTAACGCGCTACCAGTTCTTTAGCATTCTCCACACTGATACCGGCAGCCTCCTGCGTTTTTCCTGCGGTATCCAGAGCCGTCAGCAGATAAGGAGTATAAACTATGATCCTTTCCTCTTCACGATAAGGATTGGTTTCAAAACTTTCAGCAATTACCCACGGCTGCAGCATAACTGCGTCATTTTTTTCACCCTGATAGCTTTTACCATAGGCAATAGCCGCTTCTAAATTCTGATCAGTAGCTGGAAGCGCCGCTTCTGCCTGCAGGCAAAAGACAACCAGGCACAGCACCAAAAGCAGATTTTTCATAATCGTATCCCCTTCCGATTATTTGCTAATCGCGAAATCTGTTGTATACTTATTCTTGAACTATTATTATATCTTATTCTGCTTTCACGTGCAAATCAAAATCACTAAAAAACGAAGTAAAAAGGAGCAAATCAATGAATTTAGAAGGTTTGACCTTGCATATTTTAACAAATAAACTAAAAGAAGAGCTTTTAGGCGGCAAGATCTACAAGGTTTTTATGCCCTCATACGAGTCGCTGCTGCTGCTTGTAAAACGCGAACGCGGTACTGCGGCATTGCTTGCTGATTTCAGCTGCGGTTCACCGATGCTGTACCTGCCGAATAATTTACCCGAACGTCCCGAAAGTCCTCCGGCTTTTTGTATGCTGCTGCGCAAGCATCTGGAAGAAGGCCGTATAACCAGAATCGAGCAAAGCGGTCTGGATCGTATCATTACCATAGATATTGATACAATCGGTACCGCTAGACAAATAGTTACTAAACAACTGATTTTTGAACTGACCGGCAAAAACAGCAATATCATTTTTGCCGAAAACGGTCTGATTTTCGACAGCTTGAAGCATGTTAATAAAGCAATGAGTTCTTTCCGGCAGATCATGCCTAATCTGCCTTATCTTGCGCCGCCTCAGCAGACCGGCCTTTCTATTTTAACAGCTCCAGCTAATGCAATCATTGAGGCAATGCACGAATTTAAAACTAAAAACAGCTTAGCTGCTTTGATCGCTGCCACTACAGGCATTGGCAAAATAACTGCATCCGAGCTTTTAGCTGCGGCTGGTATAGATAGCAACACAACTGCTTTGACTGCAGAGGAAGAACAACGTCTCGCCAATGCAATCTATTCATTACAGCAATCAGCTAATCAGCAAACATCAGCGCCGGTATATGCTGTCATCAGCCGCACTAATCAGGTCAAGACTATTCTGCCTTTTGCGCCCACGATTTTGGAACCAGGCTGTAATACTAAACAACTGCCAGATATCAACAGTGCGCTTAATTATGCAGTCACCCTGACGCCAATTCAACTACCTGAACAGGAAACACTGCAAAAATTAGTCATCGGCGAAAGTCAGCGTCTGGAAAAGAAGCTGCCGGTTTTGGAAAAAGATCTGCTTACCGCTGATAAAGCTGAAGCACAGCGGATGATCGCCGATACCATCATGGCTAATATTTATCAGATCAGCAAGGGACAAAGTTCCTGCCAACTGCTTAATATTTATGACAACGAGCCGCTTGAAATCCAATTATCCCCCTTACTTTCACCTACTGAAAACGCACAGGCTTATTATAAACGGTACAATAAATATAAACGTGCACAAAGCGAAGTCCAAAACCAAATTGAAACGACCAGGGAGATGCTCAATTACCTGGCTTCCATTGACGCTTCACTGACTACGGCAACAACCAAGAACGAAATTGCTGAAATAAAACAGGAGCTTATCACCGCAGGACTGCTGCAGAATCAGGGCAAAAAACATAAAGGTCAGGAACCAAAATCGGAGCCGCTGCTCATAAAGCTTTCCAAAGAAACGACCTTATATATCGGTAAAAATAATAAACAAAACGACTACGTGACTTTTACATTAGCACGCGGTAAGGATCTGTGGTTCCATACTAAAAACATTCCCGGATCACATGTCATCTTAAAAACAACGCTGCCCCAGGCAACGGCAAGTGATATTGCAGCAGCAGTTCTACTGGCCGCGTATTTCAGCAAAAGCCGCAGCGGCAGCAAGGTACCTGTAGACTGTACCGAGCGGCGTTTTGTCAAGAAACCCAATGGCGCTAAACCTGGGTTTGTGATCTATACCGATCAAACAACCTACTATGCTACGCCTGATGAAGCAGAGGCTCAAAAACTTTTAAGCAAATAATAAAAACACCTGGTTTACCGACCAGGTGTTTTTATTTTACCATGATTATTTTTACAATATCTTTAAAGCCAGCAGCCCTAAATATTCCTTTAACGCCATTGCAGAAAGCTCCAGCGCAAACCCCTGCGGCATAAAGCTAAAAATACTTAGCTGCATTTTTCCGCTCAGCTGATAATCACAGGGAAAAGGCACTATGTCCAAACCTTTATCCGCAAAATTCAGTACACTGCGCGGCATATGAAAAGCAGAGGTCACCAATACGATTTTCTGCCACTGCTGTTCACGGCACAACGCAGCAACATTAACAGCATTTTCAGTTGTATTTCTTGCTTCGGTATCAGTAAAAATCTGTTGTGGCGGTACACTCAGCTCTAGCAGCACTTTTTCTGCCACTGTAGCTTCTGTACCACTGTCGGCAAAAACCTGCCCACCGCTGATAATGATCGGGATATCTAATCGTTTCTGCAAACGCACCCCGGTGATCAGTCTATTCATAGAGACCGCCGACAAGGCCTCTCTACCACTGATATCAGGCACATCCTGACCGCTCCGCCACCAAGAACAACTACAGCATCAGTTTTACCGATTATTTTTTCCAACGCCGGAGGAACATACTGCTTTTCCAGTCCCTGCATCAGCATTCCGGCAACAGGAAGAATCGAAAACAGATATAAAGTGACCGTTACTGCTGTTAAAGGATAACGAAGTCTGCTGCGTTTCTTAAAACAATAACCGCACAGTAAAAACAGCATTACAATAATACCGCCGGGCGGCAGCAGCCAGCCCGAAATAAACTTATGTACATACAGCATATTACTTACATTCCTTTACCAGCATCTCATACATCTGTCTGAAAATCTCCGGCTGTAAATTGATCTTATTTAAAATCGTATAACGCTTACGGACTTCTTTGGCAAACATCCAGGCTTTGATAAATTCTTCTTCAGTAATATTCAAAGTTTTTGGGCTAACGGAAATATCGTAAGCTTCCAGAAAATCCAGCAGAATATGATGGTCACGTCCCTGAAGACGGCAGGCTACGACACTGCCAAGAGCTACCAAAATACCATGTGGGATATTATGCTCAAACAGCTCATCCATAGCGTGACAGAATAAATGTTCCGACCCGCTGCAAGGACGTGAATTACCAGCTATCTGCATCGCCAGCCCGCTCAAGACCAGTGACTGGGCCAGCATTTGAATCCCGGGAACTGTCGTCAGTGATTTAGCCTCAGAATATAAAAGCGAAGTAAACGCCGTTTCAGAAAGCATATAGGCAAAATCGTTAGGACGATCGCTGTTTTCTTCACAACCCAGCTTCCAATCATACAGTGCCGTATAATTACTGATCGTATCACCGACACCGGCTTTCATCAAAAGCCTCGGCGCGTCAAAAACAATATCAGTATCGATCAATAATCCGTCAGGAATTTTAGAAGTAAAAGAATGTTTGCGGCCGTTTTCTGCAAACAATACGGAAACAGGAGAAGCAACGCCGTCATTGCTAAGTGTAGTCGGTATCGCTATATAAGCTACGTTGGCAACAAAAGCAGCATACTTGGCCGTATCCAGTGCTGTACCACCGCCCAAACCAATGATCAGGCTGATATTGTTCATTGCTACCTTTTTAGCAACATCAACAGCAAAATCAAAGGAACTCTCCTGAACGGTAATGATTTCAAAATCCAGTAACTGTTTCAATAGAACAACGACTTTTTTCTCTAAAGTCTGTAAAAGTCCGTCTGTCGTTAAAATCAAAGTTTTGGTATGAATAAGTTTAGGCATATATAAACTTAGATTTTTATTGAGGTCCTGAACTGCGTTTTCTTTGACCTGCATAAACAACGGCAAGGAATAATTACTCATCATTTAACCTCCCGGCGTAGTTTTATTAGCATATTATCTATTCCCTATTATATAGCAAAATCATTGTTACTAACAGCATTATTACTAAAACAAAACAATATTTTACAAAACTCTGTCACCTTAACAGGAAAATAAAAAAGCCTGCCGAAAAGGCAGGCTCTGATACTCAAAATTATTTACGGATACCAAGTTTAGCAATGATAGCGCGATAACGTTCGATATCTTTAGCCATCAGATAGTTCAGCAGACCACGACGTTGACCAACCATTTTCAGCAGGCCGCGACGGGAATGATGATCTTTTTTGTGTTCTTTCAGATGCTCGGTCAAATATTTGATGCGTTCGCTCAAAACAGCGATTTGTACTTCCGGAGATCCGGTGTCGCCTTCATGACGTGCATTTTCAAGAATGAGTTGTTGTTTTCTTTCAGCTGTTAACATTGTAATTCCTCCATTTTTTTATAATCCCCAAAGCATAGAGGTCGTTGGAGAAGCGAGCATCCAAGCCTTGGTTAAAGTACTTATGTAGTATACCACACTTGACTTTTAAAGACAACTATTTTTTGTAACATTGGAAATAATTTTTAATATTTTCGCGGTCTTCAGTAATACGTGCTTTCAGCTCATCAATACTGGCAAACTTTTCTTCACCACGTATATATTTATAAAAGTAAACAGTGATCTCCCTGCCATACAGATCGCCTTTAAAATCAAACAGATTTACCTCCAGACGTGCATGCTCCACATCGCCAAAAGTAGGGTTATTGCCGATATTGGCCATACCGAAATACAGCTTATCGCCTACCTTGACCTTGACCGCATAACCACCAGTTGCCGGCACAGCAGTTTCACTGCGCTGCAGTTCGATATTCGCAGTTGGAAAACCAATTGTCCTGCCGCGCTGCGCCCCATGCGTAACTATACCGGTGAGCGCATAAGCACGCCCCAGCATCTGATTAGCATGCTCCACATGCCCTGCCTGAATCAGACTTCTGATGCCAGTACTGCTGATAACGTTTTTACCGCATTTGACCAGTTGCCTGATAATCACGGTAAAGTGATCGTGCAATCCGGTACGCTGCAAAGTATCTGTTTTACCGCTGCCTAAAAAACCATAGCTGAAATTTTCACCTACTACTAAGCATCGATAATTAAATACAGCCAGTTTTTTCAAAAACTCATCCGGCGATAATCCAGCTAAATCATGATCAAAAGGTACGTTCACCAAAATATCAACGCCTAATTTTTCCAGGTATTTTATTTTTTGCTGCTGCGTAATAATTCGCACTGGCACTAAATCAGGCTTGATCAAGGATAAGGGATGATTGCTGAATGTAAAAACAATCAGCTTCAAACCATGCTTTTGGGCATAATCACGTGCTGTTTTTATAATATCCTGATGACCTAAATGCAGCCCATCAAAAGTTCCCAAAGCAATAACACTGGGACTATATTCAGTTTTCACAGCTTCTAATGAAGTAATGATTTCCATATCTGCCTCAATCTAAATCATTTCCGCATCTGCTTGAAATTGTTTCAATATTTTTTCAGCTTTAACGAGCTCGGACTCTGCACTGCCAATGCCAAGAAAATCACCTGTAATCGTTTTCAAGCGGTATGTACCGTTTGAAATGCCTCGCACAGTGGTCTTTACCCCCTGAGTAATCCGCAGCGCCTGCTTATCTGTCAAAACCAGTTCCTGTAAATCCTGCACTGCTGCTTCGGCAGGAAGCAGATAAGCATACGGTGCAGCGGCAATTTCTTCCAGAGTTTTGGCCTCTGACAGGTAAAAATCTCCTACCTGTTTGCGTAATAAAAAGCTCATTGTGCCGCACATACCAAGTTCTGCCGCAATATCTTCCAGCAAAGTCCTTACATAAGTTCCTTTTGAACATACAATATCAAGTGTTAAAGAAGTACCAGTTTTATGAAGCAGCTCTAAAGCATCAATAGTAATGCTCCGTGCTTCCCGTTCAACTTCAATCCCCTGCCGTGCCAGCTGATAAAGCTTCTGACCATCTTTTTTTATAGCAGAGTACATGGGCGGAATCTGTTTTTGTTCACCGATAAATTTTTGCAGAGTTTCTTGAATTTCGGCTTCAGTAACAACACGAACCTCTGAACTGGCAATGATCGTACCACTGTCGTCTCCTGTGTCTGTCTTGATACCGAATTTCAGTTCAGCCCGGTAATTTTTACGGCCTTCGACTGCATATTCCAACAGCCTTGTTGCCGTACCGATAAAAACAGGCAGTACTCCCGCGGCATCAGGATCAAGTGTGCCGCCGTGTCCGATTTTCTTAGTTTGCAAAGTCCTGCGCAGAAAGCCGACCACATCGTGAGACGTCATTCCACAGGGCTTGAGTACATTCAAAATGCCTGATGTCATACTAATTTTTCCTTTAAGGCTTTCAAAAGCTGCTGCTGCGCTTCAGGTAAAGCAGCTTCGATAGTACAGCCTGCCGCGCGCAGATGACCGCCGCCGCCGAAGGTAATAGCGATTTCAGAAACATCAAGGTTACGAGACCGCATACTGACACGGGTAACAGCTTTTTCCACAGCTTTAAACATAATAGCAACTTCGACGCCTTCAATATACCTTGGATAAGAAATGAAGGTATCTGTATCAACATCTTTGTCATACATTTCGTTATTAATAGAAATATATGCAATTTTACCATCAGCATCAAAGGTCAATGTTTCCAAAACCTTTGTCAGCATCTCGATATTAGAGCGCGGCTTAATCTCCATACTGTCAGAAATTTCATTGGGTTTTACCCCTATTTCCAATAAAGCTGCAGCTATCCGCATCGTTTTCGGCATCGTATTAGAATATTTGAAAGAACCGCAGTCCGTATACAGCGCCGTATAGATACACGTTGCCATCTCCAGATCCACTTCAACTCCTAATGTATCAATCAACTCATACATAATTTCACCGGTAGCAGCCGCAGCTGTATCAAGATACAAATAATCGGCATATTCGGTATTAGAAATATGATGATCGATATTGAGTGTTTTAGGAGCACTGACACACTGTGACACGTTACCGGCTCTATCTAAAGAACTGGCGTCGATCACGACTAACAGATCCGCAGCTATCCGCTCATCATTTTGAAAACGGACAAAGCTTTCGATACCGGGTAAAAATTTATAGACCTTTGAGATTTCATCATCAACAGTCACAATAACATCTTTCCCAAGCTTCTGCAAAGCTTTCATCAAACTCAAAGCAGAGCCCAGCGTATCACCGTCTGGGCTCACATGAGAACATAATACTATTTTATTGGCAGCCTGCAGTAAAGCGGCTGTTTCCTGCAGGGAACAATGCTTACTCATGCGAGGGACCTTCCTCTTCTTTGATTTTCTTCAGCAATCCCTCGATATGTGCACTATACTCCATCGAAGTATCTTTTACTAAAATCAAATTAGGAGCAAAGCGGAGGCGAATCCGCTTTGCTATTTCCGTACGCATAAATCCAAGTGCTTTATTCAATCCCTGCCAGGCGGCTTCATGATCCTTTTCCGGACCATAAAGGCTGACATATACTTTAGCAATGCTCATATCGTCAGTAAGCTCAACATCGGTAATGGTAACAAACTGGATCCGTGGATCTTTGATATCCATCAGCAGCATTTTACTAAGCTCCTGTTTGATTGCTTCCTGTACTTTTTCTACTCTTAATCTAGCCATAGTTCACCTATTCGACGGCGACTTCTTCCATAGTGAAGACTTCGAACACGTCGCCTTCTTTCAAATCGCGGAATTTTTCCAAAGTAACACCGCATTCATAGCCTGCAGCGACTTCCTTCACATCGTCTTTGAAACGTTTCAATGCGTTGATAGCACCCGAGAAGATAACGA
>OHMW01001767.1_pt1 | contig 9971 bp, 7 predicted proteins | sample 1569391 | NCBI WGS metagenome assembly OHMW01 (sample SAMEA3879557, study PRJEB24766) | human gut metagenome | biome: human-associated habitat; feature: feces | place: USA | collected 1985/1987 | reverse complement strand
CCCACGTCCAGGCCCTGCTCTACAACGTGGCGCTGCAGACGCTCCATGTGCGTCGATCCACAGTCGACGTTGATGTTGAAACCATCGGGCGCGGCGTTAATTACACGCACATCGGCGCCGAGCGCGTCGAACACCGGCTTGGCGACCGAGGACGCCGAGCCGTTGGCGCAGTCCAGGCCGATCTTGACACCCTGCAACGAAAAGTTGGCGCTTGCAATGAGCGAGGCGATGTAGCGGTTGCGGCCCTGCATGTAGTCCACCGTGGCGCCGATGTGGTTGCCCGTGGCCAGCGGCACCTCGCTCTTACCATCGATGTAGTCCTCGATGAGCTCCAGCACGTCCTCGTCCATCTTAAAGCCGTCGCTGTTGACGAGCTTGATGCCGTTATCGCAAAACGGGTTGTGGCTCGCGCTGATCATGATGCCGCAGTCGAAGCAGCCCTCGACCGTCTGATGCGCCACGCCCGGCGTCGGGATTACGTGCAGCATGTAGGCGTCCGCGCCGCTCGCGACCAAGCCGCTCACCAGCGCCGCCTCGAACATATAGCTCGAACGACGCGTGTCCTTGCCCACGATCACGCGCGCCTTAGCACTGCGATTGGCGCCGTAATACCAACCCACAAAACGGCCGATCTTATAGGCGTGCTCCACCGTCAGCCCAACGTTGGCCTCACCGCGAAAGCCGTCGGTGCCAAAGTACTTCATGCGCTCTCCTTATAAAAATGGGGCGAACAGATTATCTGTCCGCCCCAAAATGGTACTCGATTATCTGGACTACCAGAAAAACCCTACGCCGACGCGCTGTCGCGAGCCGCCTGGCACGTGGGGGTCTGGCGCAGCGTAAGCGGCTTATCCCCCGCCTCGGCCGACGTGGTCAGCGTATAGGTGATCGTCGTCGTCTCGCCCGCATGCAGGTCAACGGTTCCCGAATAGAAGGGAATGCCATGCCACGTGGCAGCGCCAAGCCCAAACTGGGTGCCCTCGACGGTAAGGTCCGAAATGTTGCCACCCGTCGGGGCGAACAGCGAGACATTCAGGCGCTCGTCATCACGCGCGGCATCGGGTGCGCTCGCCGCAACGTAGTCGGGCAGCTTGCCGGACTCTTCCTGCGTCATGATGTTCGTCAGGGTGACGGTGATGCGATAGGAGCACGTGCCGTCGCCATTCTTGACGCCCTGGCCAATCTGCGTATCGGCATTGAGGTACCAATCGAGCTTGGAGAAGCTCAGGTTGTTAAAGTAAACGCCGGCAACAGGATCGGCACTCGGGTCATCCGGATCGGGCAGCGAAGCGTCAATGCCCGTCTCTTTGATGGCATTCTGCTCATCATCGTTTCTCATCCACGCGATCAGACGGCCCTCTTCGGCACCGCGCTCAACGGCGCTGACGAGCTTCGTAACATCGACATCGCCGATACCGCCAAGGATCTTGTCGAAGGCAGCGCTGGCGACGGATGCAAAGATGCCGTCCGACTCCTCGACCGGATAGTTCCAGTACACATCGTGCATGAGGACCTTTGCGGCGTTGGTGCCGTCGACAACCGTTCCGTCGGGCAGCGAGACATTACCGACCAGGCCCAACAGATACTGCAGGAACACCGGGTCGATACCGATGACGCCATCAACGTCCTGTCCATACTGGGACTTCCACAGCGCGGCGACACGCTGCGAGTTGCGGGGCCAATCAGGCGAATAGGTATTGCCCGAGTTGTACAGGTTACTGTGGTTGCCGAACAGCGCCTCATCCTCTTCGTCGACGCTCTCGACCGCTTCATCCTCGCTCAGTCCAATACGGGGAACAAACTCGCCAATCGACATCTGGCCGTCGGTGACCGAAATCAGGCCCTGCGAACCGCCAAAGCCGCCGCAAGCACGAATCTCGACGTTGTTCATGGCGTACATAAGGTAGTTGCGCGTCTGGCCGTTGGCGCCGAGCATCTGGGGAAGGACAGGGGCGACCTTCTCCGCTGCATCGACCGCGCCGCTTAGGGTGGCAAAGCCATCCTTTGCCTTATCGACCAGCTCGGTCACCTGGGAAATATGCGTGTCGCCAATGCCCTGGATCTTCTCGTTGGCACTCTTGAACACCTTCGAGCTGCTGGAAAGCGAATCGGCAACGGCCTGCAGCGCAGAAACGTTGATCATCCCGTCCTGGAACAGCTTGCCGGGTGTTGCCTGCGAAAGATTGTCGGCCATGGGGACCAGCGCGTTGCTCGAGACATCGGACAGGGCGTCGATCATGGTACGGGCCGCATTGATGTCGCTGCCGTACACCGGAATAAACGAAGCCGCCGTCCACAGCGGGCTCGAGGTCTCCGCCTTCATGCTATCGCAGAGCTCGTCGATCTTCTTCGCGTCGTCGGGCAGCGTCGAAAAATCGCCCGACGTGACCTTGTCCTTAAGGCCACCGACAACCTCGACAGCTTCCTTCGCTTCGCCCTTTACGGTCTTAGCCGAGTTAAGCAGCATAAAGCCACTTGCGCCAAGCGCAACGAGCAGCACCACGACTACGGCGGCAACAACCGCGCCAACATGGCGCTTCTTGCCCTCACCCTTGCGATGGCGATGACGGACCAGGCCATCCGAGGTCGGGCTCGTCGAAGCGTCGCTGCCATAGTTCAAGCCAAAATCGTAATAATCTTCCTTGGAACCGGAGCCCTTAAACTCGGCACCGTTGTCTTCCAAACGGGCGAACGTGCCGGTCTCGGAGGCACCCGTATAGATCGTGCCAAGGTTGCCCGTAAGCCCCGCGCCACCGGCAGAGGGAGTATTGTTGGCGGCATTGCCGGCATTAATGTTGCCGGCGGCATTCGCGGCGTTGGCAGCGCCTACGTTGTTCGCAGGTGTCGAAGGAGCCCCGCTCGGCTGCGAAGTGGGGGTCGCACCGCCCGCAAAGACATTCCCTCTTGCACGACCGGTCTTTTTAGCCTTCTGAGACTGCTCGTACAGAGCGGTAAACATCGCCGTCTCGCCCGGAGACGTGCGCTTACCGGCGCTGTTCTGACCAGCTCCGCTCGGCATGCCAGCTTTTCCGGCCCCGTTCGAACGCGGCGGAACTGCAGGACGGCCGCTGTCGCTGCCCTTAAAGTGATTACCAGCCATAAAGAAATCCTCGCAATTGAGTCGCAATAGAAAAGTCCATAACGCTATTAGTTTATGGCATATTGAGCATCGACAGCTAAACTCCAGACACGGCTATCAATTGGCGAAAATTTGGCGCAACACCTTATCTGTCTTGGCGGCGGCGCCAGCTACACCGTGAGGAACATCATCACGATGATCATGGCAAAGCCGATAAGGTCGGTCGGCAAAAATACCGTGCCCAGCATAACGGCGCTGGTGATGGTCGCCGAGACCGGCTCCACGGTTCCAATGAGGCTTGCACGAACCGAGCCAATGTCCTTAACGCCCTGCATATAGAGCATGTAGGCAAAAAACGAGCCGATAACCACGAACACCGCGAGCGCCTCGATACCGGCAGCGTCGAGCGCCGGCATATGCGCCCAAGGCTGAACCACGGCGCACGAAACGATGCCTGCCGTGAGCATAGCCGAACCCGTGACGATGGGGCTGCCATATTCGGGCAGAATCTTAGCGGGAATCACTGCCATGCAGGTGGCGCTGACCGCACACATGAGGCCCGCGATCAAGCCGAGCGGCGAGATGTTCAGGCTGGTGGGATCACCTCCGGTGGCGATTAAAAACGTGCCGCCAAGGGCCAGGCCAATGCCGATGACCTCGCGCGTGCGCGGCATACGACGATCGGTCACGCAGGTGTAGCCCATGATGATGACCAGTTGCAGGCACTGAAGCACCGTCGCGGTTCCGGCATTGGTCAGGCGCACGGCCGAAAGGTAGCAAAACTGGTTAAACAGCAGGCCAAAAGCGGTAAAAAGCAACAGCTGCCTGCGGTCGGCAGGTGTGGTCCAGAGCTTAACCAGGCGCTCGCGGTCGCGCGTAACAACCACGGCCATAAAGAGCAGCCCGGCGAGAATCTGGCGCACGCTCATAAGCCACAAGGTATCGACGTGGTAGGTATCGAACAGAAAGCTCGCGCTGGTGCCCGAGAAGCCCCAAAACGAACCGCCCACCAGCGTAGCCAAGACGCCCGTGATCATCTTGCGCGACGACGCATCGTTAAGGCGCTCGCGCCAAGCGCGGCGGGTGCTACGGCTGAGCTCGTCGGTGCCCTCGGGCACATCAATGTTCGATATATCGGTCATCGGCACCGAAGCCCCTGCGCCTTCGACCTGCTCGACACACTCTTTGCTCATTCCACTCCCCCGAAACAGCCTGGAAACAATTCGGCTTACCTTACCACGGCGAAGGCACCAGCTGGAGGCTTGTCCGCTTATCGGTAGGACAATTCCGCAGGTGTCTTTCCATAGCTCGATACCGCAATGGCCTTGCATTAGTCGACAGCCAAATCGCGGCAGCAGACTCTTTTGAAATGGATATGACAAAGCCCCCGAATTCCACAATGTAAGCGATTTTTAAAAATGTTCTTGCCACCGAGTTCAGGCTCCGTTATATTATCCCTTGCGCGCTTGCGCACCCTTGATCGGGCGTTTAGCTCAGGGGGAGAGCGCTTCCCTGACACGGAAGAGGTCAGAAGTTCAAATCTTCTAACGCCCACCAAATGTTCGCAGCTCAGAGGCTATGTCCTCTGGGCTGTTTTGTTTTATGTCGCCAAATTAGCTGGCAGCTCCAACCGCCCAAGCAACCACCCTGCCCATACACAAAACCGCGTCAGCGACCCAAGTGCCTATCCCGGCTGACTCCGCAGTCAATCAAAACCGCCCCAATAGTCACCGAGGCCGAGACCAACACGTCTCGAACCCATCCGAGCCGCAACTTCTCAGCAAAACGCCGCGATGTCTGCGTCCTGCGGTATCCTTGAGCCACTTGCACCTGCAGCACCAAGGAGCCGCCATGCGCACCGAGCTCGATGTCCCCTTTTCGCACAAAGAAGAAGCCAAGGCGCTGGGCGCCAAATGGGACCGGACCAAGAAGATCTGGTATGTACCCAACGGCGTCAACCCCGAGCCCTTTGCCGAGTGGCTGCCCGGTGTTGACCGATCCGACCCCTCAGCGCCGTATATATATCTAGTACTGGGCAAGCGCGAATGCTGGAAGTGTCACAAAGAGACCTCAGTCGCGGCCTTCGGCATTCCCTATCGAACCGATAACGACGAGAGCATCACCATCGCGCACGCGCCCAACGAAGCCGGGTACATTGCCATCGACACGGCCAACGCCAACGCACTCGCCATCGTGCCCGCTCTTGGCTGCGTACCGGGCGAGATCCGCGACTACCTTCATAAGCGCTGCGGCTACAAGCCCGTAGGCGCGCGAGCCTCCAAAGCCCCGTCGCTCGGCAACACATGCACCAGTTGCGACGCGCTGCAAGGCAGCCGCTATCTGTTCGAGGAGCCCTCGTCCCCGTTTGCCCTCACTGCCATCAACAAGCTGCCGGCACTGGAGTTTATACGCGTCGAAGTTGCCGGCGTCTTTGGCGTCCCGGCCACGCGTACCGACTTTGACCAGGCGCTCTTTACCTGGGCACGCGACCATCACGCCGAGTTCCACAAGCAACTCGGTGAGGGGATTTATTTGTAGAGACGGAGAAGCCTTCACAGCCAGCTCCTCCGCATCACCTATCCCTCGTCGCCGGCGTCATACACGATATCGAGGCCACAAACAGGGCATTTCTCCGGATACACCGGCATATGAACGCCTGTCTGTTTTCTCACTTCGTCGCTGAGTCTGTCGCGCGCATCGATGAACCGAATGTCGAGACACTGTATTTGCGAGCCACAGCAAGGGCAGGTGACGACAAACGACCCGCAATCAACTTCTACGCCCGGAAACATATTGTTGTCGATAAGGGCACACGGCAGTTTTCCGTACTTCCCCATCGCAATATCGCCTCGCCAGCTCATACACGCTCCCCTCTCGCTATACAAATCAGGAAGAGCATGCACCGGCGGGCGGGCGCGAGATTGCATCGCCACGCGATCCGATCAAACAATACGATCGTCAAAGAATGCCAAAGCCAAATACGCTAATACGGCAGAAGCCCCGCCTTTTCACGCTTCTTTTCCGAGCGATCGAACTCAATGCGATGGGCCTCAAGAAACACCGTATCGGGTCGCCACTGACGCTCATTCGGCTGCCTTAGCGTCGCACCCGCAAAGGAAACGTAGTCGGTCTTATCCAGCAGGTACGATCCACACAGCCGATATTCACCACAAACAGGCTCAAACGAAATCAGGTGAGCATCAAATAGGGAATGAAGATCGCGCCGAAGCAGAATACCGTTGCTGGCAACCTGCGATTTGGGTCCCGAGTAATTCTCGATATGCGCAGCCTCCAGAGCTTCGCTGACGCCGCAGTCCGACACCGCACAACGGCCGTCATAGGCGGCAACGAGCTGCTTGCGGAACCATTGTTGCCCCAATCGCTCGCGCCTTAACGCATAGCGGACCTTTTCGTCGTCGGTCGCACCCTGTCCGGCAAACTCAATATCGACGGGCATGAGCTTCAGATAACTCATGTCGGGTGCAAAACGTGGATCCGGTCCGCCTTTATGAACAGGACCGTGCAGAACAAACCATCCGTTTTCGGGCTCGAACCGCTCAACAAACGCAAGGCCGAGCACCTTATAGCCCACCTCGGTTGCAAATATGACTCCGACTGGGACGCCACATTCCATGCAGTTGAGCATTTTACGGTTGTAATTCTGGTCTCGAGAACCAACGGCTCCTGGCGCTTGGACCGAATACTTAATGACCCACGTACCGTCATCCAAATAGAGCGGAGGCACATCGGTGTAGAAGCTCTTTTTAGAGTTATGGACCGAAAGCGCAAAGATCTTATTGGGATCTTGCTTCACCCGATCCTGGCCCGGCCAGAAGATCCCTGAATCCCGCGTTACGGGAAAGAAGTCCGAGCCAATTCTCAAACGGTACTGATACTGAGGACTATCTTCCTTGGTGTGGTGCGGAAGGCTGGTCCAAACGCCGCCGCGCTGTTCCTCACCCAGAAACCACTCCCATGCCTCAACGTATTCGGAAGGCACGAGACTGCAGGCGCGGTCATAGCTTGGTCCATCCATCAACGGAACAGCAAGGTCAATGTCGTTCATCGCCAGCACCTACAACCATACGAACGCGAGTCATGCCCCTCAATAATATGGCCGAGAGTCAATTATTACGAGATCTCATTCCGCGATCGGCACATCGTTGATGCTCTCGGTTTGCCGCTGGCGCGCTTGTACCCCGCTACCCCACTTCCCTGTATACTGATGTAGCACGTGTTTCTTCCGGGCTTGTTGGGCCGGATTGTTCATGGGAGGGTCTTATGGCTGCTTCGAATCCGCCTAAGGGGAGCGTTTCTTCTTCGTCCATCAAGCCGGTTACGCGCAAGGCCGTGCGTTGCCAGCGCGAGGTCGCTTGGCTTGTCACGCAGGCGGCGGGCAGGCTTGTGGCGACCACTCAGGACGTCAATGCGCCTACGCCGAGCTTTGTGTTAGCGGCGGCGCTGGATTTTGTGCGCCAATTGGAGGTTGCCGCGCAGGATGCCAACGGCCACCTCGGCTACCAGAACGTTATGGCGCCCGACCTGCAAACGTTCTGCCACATGGCCAAGTTGCCTGCCGCGCCCAATGCGCTTTCGGACGCAGGCTACATGTTTACGCTCTCGGGCGCGGACCTTATCCGCGACATCTATGCATACTGCAGCGAGCTCGCCGAGCGCCATGTCTTTGACGCGGCTGAAGTCAAACCGGGATATGTCATCAAGCTGGTTCTTAGGCTGTTCTTGATGGACGGGTTCGCGGCCATGCCGGCGTAAGCCGAGTCTTTAGCATCACCGTCGACTGGGCAACAACCGCTTTACCTTAATGGACGCCAATCGAGGGTCGATTATTGGGTCGCCTCGTCCACTAACGCAAGATGCCTTGGACGGTCGAGGTACGGCGCAGGTTTTTGGCGACAGCCGCGACAGTATCCGAAATCATCTCGTCCAACCATCCCTCACAGATTGTGCGGTCCATGAACCTCAGCGACTCCGCCGTGCCTTTCCGGGTCCCCGCATAGACAACCATGTCGATAAAGAGCTTGGGATAAAACTGCTGAGGGCAGGTGCCCGCAACTTGGAGTCCAGCCTTGGTGACATTGCCCTGGGAATCAAGGATATTTAGGCGCTCCAGCTTCGTTTGTTTGTCCGGCGCGCCGCGCATTGCCCGGGGCGTCAACGAGAAAGCCCGATCTATCGTACGGTCGACCAGCGTCTCGTCGAGATTGTCCGCGCCCGCACCCGCCACCGCGTCCCGATCGCTCGGAGTCGCTCGACCGTATGACGCCAATGCGAGCACCTCGGTCGATGAAAGCGGCACATCTTTGTCATCGATGCGCTTGTAGCTGCCGCCCTGGGCGCCCCGCTCTATGACATAGCAGGGCTTGCTCGACGGATCGAGCTCCTCAATCGCAATGACGAGAACGATGACGCCCTGAAGCTCCACTCGCTCGATCGTGTATTTAGGCGGATTGGCCAGCTTTCCTCGACCGTCCGCATCACCCATGCCTGACACAAATTGGTTGAGCACTTTCTCGGTCTCAAAGTTTGCAACTGGGACAAAACCCGCGCGCTCGCTCACTCCGAGCACGATGATGCCGCCGGCGGTGTTTGCGAAAGCGCTGACCGTTTCCCATACGTCGCGGGAAAGCGTTGTGGCGCTCTCCTTGACCTCGACGTTAAGATCGTCCGAGCCCATGCGCCTTAAAGACTCGAGCAGACCGGTCAGTTCGTTTTCGTTCATCTGCACGTCCTTTCGCTCGGTTCTGCGAAGAATGCCGCGAATGAATTTCCTTCGTCTCTCAGTTATCTCTCGTAATTATCTCTCATCTTTCTGTTATCTCTCATATTAGAGATGAGTGAGAGATAAAAGATAAGATGTCTGCCATCTGTTTCATATAAACATGTTTTTGCTGGTAGAACAATCGGTATTGAGATAATACCATGATTGCTTGTCTCTTTGCTGCTCAGTTATCTCTCGTATTTATCTCTCGTCTTTCAGTTATCTCTCGTATTAGTGACGAATGAGAGACGAGAGATACGTGAGTGATGGACGAGCGTGGATTTTTGGACGGTCGGAAAATCCCTCAAACAAAAAAACGGGGCCGGCCTTACGCCGAGCCCCGTTTTCAAACGGTCAGTTAGTTATCCAACGCGCGAGCATAGCAGTCAACATTACGCCGCCGCGAACACTCCCAAGCCCGTTCCGATGATGCAGATTGCAAAGATGCCCAAGATGATCCAAATGGTCTTGACGCCCTTTTTGTACAGGGCGACGCAGGCAAAGGTTGCCAGCAAGGGCAGCAGGCCGGGGAAGATCGAATCGAACAGATCCTGCAGGACAATCTCCGAACCACCCACGTCAAAGGTCAAAGCAGTGGACAGGGAGACCTGTGCCGCAATCATGGCGCCGATAACGGTCATTCCGAGGACACCGGCAGCATGCGTCATGCGAGACATAAGGTTGTTCTCTTCGGACTGCTGCAGGAACTTGGTACCCAGGTCGTAACCCAGATGGGCTGCGACGATACGCGTTGCAAAGTTAATCACGGAGTAGATGAGCGCGTACACGATGGGGCCGAGCGGGTTGCCCGTCGAAGCGATGCCAATACCAATGCCGGCGGCGACCACGCGGAACGTACCCCAGTAGAACGAATCGCCAATGCCGGAAAGCGGTCCCATGAGGCCGACCTTCATGGCGTTAATCGAGGACGTGTCGAAGTTCTTATCGGCAGCCGCCTGCTCTTCCATCGAAACCGTTAGGCCGGCTACAAACGGAAGCACATGAGGCGTGATGTTAAAGAACTCGGTATGGCGATCGAGCGCCGCATAGTAATCGTCGTCGTTGGGATAGATCTTTCGCAGGGGCTTCTGAATGGTGTACATGAAGCCCATT
>OHMW01001746.1_pt1 | contig 10057 bp, 8 predicted proteins | sample 1569391 | NCBI WGS metagenome assembly OHMW01 (sample SAMEA3879557, study PRJEB24766) | human gut metagenome | biome: human-associated habitat; feature: feces | place: USA | collected 1985/1987 | reverse complement strand
ACAGCGAGTTCACGCTGGACATCAACAATCCCGAAGAACCGAAAATACTCTGTGTGGGCAACAATCCCGACCGTCAGAATATCTACGGGGCCGCTCTCGGTCTGTATAACTCCCGTATCGTGAAACTCATCAACAAGAAAGGGATGCTGAAGTCGTCGGTCATCATCGACGAGCTGCCCACGATTTATTTCAAGGGGTTGGACAACCTTATCGCCACCGCGCGAAGCAACAAGGTTGCCGTGTGTCTGGGCTTTCAGGATTTCAGCCAGTTGGTGCGCGACTACGGTGATAAAGAAGCGAAGGTCGTGATGAACACCGTCGGCAATATCTTTTCCGGTCAGGTGGTGGGTGAAACCGCCAAGACGCTTTCCGAACGCTTCGGTAAGGTGTTGCAGAAACGGCAGTCCATTTCCATCAACCGGCAGGATGTTTCCACCTCCATCAACACGCAGATGGATTCACTCATCCCGCCGAGCAAGATTTCCGGCTTGACGCAGGGTATGTTTGTCGGTTCGGTATCCGACAACTTCAACGAGCGTATCGAGCAGAAGATTTTCCATTGCGAGATTGTCGTGGATGCCGAGAAGGTGAAGCGCGAGGAGAAAGCCTACAAGAAAATCCCCGTCATTACCGACTTTACGGACGGGGACGGCAACGACCGCATGAAGGAAACGGTTCAGGCGAATTACAGGCGCATCAAGGAGGAAGTGAAGCAGATTGTTCAAGAGGAACTGGAACGTATCGCAAATGATGAAAACTTGAAACACCTGTTGCAGCAGAAATAACAGATTCCTTTATATATGAAAAAGGGGATGTGTCAAAACACCCAAAATATGAAAATTACCCCTGTCACAGATATCTGTAGCAAGGGTAATTTTGTTAAAAAGAGAGTTTTGACACCCTCTTTTTATTCTCAGATTTGAGATGCTTGTTGATGGTGGTAATGGCAAGCGTCAGCAAATAATTTTTCAGCTCTGTATCGTCTTTAAGCAGTATGCTGTATTCTTCGGCAAACATTCTCAACAGTCTGGTTCTGAGTTTCGACATTTCTTCACCGAAAGGTATCTGTCGGTTTTCTTGCCAATACTCAATCACTACGGAAGATACCAGCCACTTGAACTCGGATTTCATCTCTTTGCCGAGTTTCTTGAAGCGGATTTGTTCGCTAATTGGCGGCTCGTTGTATGGCATTATGTCTGCCGGGTCATAAACGGATATACTGCCGATACCATAATCCATGATTATCGGTAAATCAGTTTTTACATCATTCTTATGTTTCTTCTTTTTAGCCATACCCGTTATTGTTGCAGGAAACCTTTACCTTTATCAGTAAGATAGTATTTCTGTTGCGGACTCTTGGAGCCTATGGGATAAAGTGAAAGGACCAAACCGGAATTTATTGCCGGATGGATATAGTTCTTTAAGAAATTCCTTTTATCTTTCATTCCCGTTTTCTCCATGATTTCTTTAGCAGAGAGAGTGTTGTTCCCAATAGCAGACAACAGTTTTCCTAACTGTGGGGTTACTGTGGGGTTACTATAGGGTTGCTGTGGGGTTGCTGTGGGGTCTTGTCCTACTGTAGTTCTTGTATAATGAAACACAATCCATACAGCATTGCCGTCGGTATGAAACTCCGGATCCGGAATACCGACACGGCGACATTCGTTTACCATAAGGGCTATGCCACGTCCCCAACTCTCCAATACTGCACTTTTGTACAGCACATTGGCTACTATCAGATTTTGTGGTTCGGAATTGTGGCCACCCAACAGTTTCTCAATGGTAATATCAGGCGGAAATGTTCCGCTGTTTTCAATCTCCACGCGGTCATCATAGATAGCAATCCCGACTGAACTGCCGGGGCGATGGTAAACACGATGTGCAAAAGCATTTATGCAACATTCTCTCAATGCCTTATATGGCACATTCAGTTCCTCTTCTCTGTACAAACCTTCAATTTTACCGGAAAGGGACAAATGCTTGAAGAAAAATGCCATTGCAGCATCCAGCAAGTTGAATATATTGCCTGTCACACGCTGATTATCTAAAAATTCATCTTTTGTCGTTCCTTTGAACCGGGCTAAACGGAGCAGACATTGGGGATAATGGTAGAAGTTCCGTCCGAATAGGACAACGGAAGCATTGTTCAGCTTTCCATCATTCAACAAGTCAAATTTTTCAAGGATGGTTCGGACATCCTCCTGCATAGAACCTTCCGGCAAACGTCCGCCTCTGATTCCTCCACGTACTGCGCCCAAGATTGCCGTTTCGTCAAGGTCGGATATTTTCAAGCTGGGATTTTGCATGGAATCCCAAGCATAGGTTCCGCCTCGCTGCATAACCAACAGGTTGTATATACCCTGCGGCATGGCAGATGTAACGCTCTCTATCCGTTGATAAGCCCTCCCCTTATAGGTGAACGGGCGCATATATCGTTGTTCTTCCGCTGATAAAGCTATAACACTTTTGTTCGTTCCCGGAATGTCTGTATAGGATATATCAATGGTCGCAAACGGCTCGATTCGTCTGATGGTTTCCGCAATATCGCGCTTCGTCTTGTCGCTCACTTCCTGACCGATAATCTTTCCCTTGTCGGTTACACCGAACAGCACCGTGCCGCCCGTACCGTTCAGGAAGGCACAAAGAGTTTCCATTCCACGCTCCAACTGCCCGGTAGTTTCTTTGAACTCAACTGTCCCGCCTTCGGCTCCGGCAATCAGTCCGTTCAATATTTCGAGGTTATCTATTTTCATCCGTCATTGATTAATACTTGCAAAGTTAATGATTTTAATCGGCTTTCCGGCAGATAATAGAGTGATTGTAAATGAAGAAGGATAAGAAACCGTATAATCCGGCCGCTTATCCTTTGTTTGGCATTCGTTTATCTCCTCATCCGCTCCAATTCATCGTCATGTCGCATCTTCGCGTTCAGTTTGTCCTGCATCTTTTCAAGGAAGTAGGTGCGACTGTCGCTTTTCCTGCGTTTGATGTCCGTATAGAAGCGGTAGCAGTCTTTGGACTCCACACCGAAAAAGGAATAGAGGACAGGAGCAAGCTCTTTCAGCGAAGCCTTGCCGCCATTGATGCAGCCGGTGGCGTAGAGGGCATAGATTAGCTCTACCAACTCGACGGCATTACCGGTCCATTGCAGGGCTGGGACTGTGGCTTTGGTTTCGGATGTGGATGTTAGTGGTGGCACGGAGGTAATTGCAGAAGCGGATACCATCTTCTGCATCTTTCGGATGAATGATAACGCCTTGCGGATATACACAGTGACGACATTCTCCTCCGATACCGACAAGTTCTGTGGATGGTGCTGTAATTCGATTTCGGCAAAAGCCAACGCCACAATAATATGCTTGGCATCATTGCCGCCGTAGCACAGGTTTATTACTTCCTGCACGAATCCGCCGTATGCCGTTTCCGTGCTACCGTTGTCTTTTCCGTTTATCATGGCGAAAAACTGTGTTTCCGCCAGTATGAGATGGTTCATTATCTTTTCTGTTTTGAGGGTTTACACTTGTTTATCAGTGTGCGCACACTGATATATGGTGCAAATCATAGCCCTAAACACGAGAAAAGATTGTGAGAAAATTGTACTACATTGTTTTTCAGAAAGATAAAATTCAAAAATAATTTTATCCTTGATTGCATCCCTTGTGAAATGTGTTCAGATTCTGAACATGTGTTCACTTTCTGAACACGGAAATTCCGCCAAGATGTTCATAATCTGAACATTTTATGCCCGTGGCTCTTTATGATAGGTAAGCCGGATTACTCCGTCCCTATAAGTTTTGTTCTCCATAAGCCGCCAGTCATTCATAGGTAGTGCTGACTTGAAAAAATGCGCTCCGTTTCCGTCGATGGTTGGAACAACGTATAGTATGATTTCATCTATCACGTTCATCCGTAACAGTCCGTTGGCATATTCGGTATTCCCGGCAGTTACTTCCAACAAATGGCAAATGCTTCCACCTTCCTCCCTCCATTCTTGAAGCACGGATACCGAATAGTCGGATGTCAGCTTATACAGGGCATTGGCACGTATTTCATCCATACCGTAATCTTCGGTTTGAAGCAACCGCTTCCGGGGATGCAGTTTCATCGGACAGCCATCTATTGAGATAACGGCAAGTAATTGTATTTTCGCCATAACGTATTTTCTTTCCTTTTTGGCGAGGCAAAAAAGTAGCGTGCAATTCACACTACTTTCAAGCGATGGCTCTGGTAAAGCCTTTACGGAGAGTACGTGAATGCACGCTATGCGTAAGCATAGCATAAGCATCACGCAATCGTCTCCGTAGTTTCAATTTACCAGATTTTCGCTCGAAACGCCTTGCGGTCTTATGTCTATATCATCGGCGAAAAGTTACCCGATCGCCTGCTATTTTCTGAAATACAATTGCAAAGTTAATCAATTATTGCCATTTACAGCCATACTCCGGTCAGTTTTCTTCATTCAATCCATACTCTACCAATTTATTATACAGCGTTGTCCTGCCGATACCCAGTATCTTTGCAGCCATTTTCTTGTTACCGGCTGCTTGTTTCAAAGCACGCAGGATACGTCCTCTTTCTTCATCCCCGCTCTTCAATGTAAAACAAGCGGAAGTAGCGGACGGTTCATTGTCAAGTTCCAAATCGGCTTCGGTTATCATATCGCCTTCTGATTGCAGGACTGCCGTCTGTATCTTCTGTTTCAACTCGCGCACGTTGCCCGGCCACGCATGGGCGAGCAGGGCATTACGGGCAGATGCGGCAAACCCTTTTACTTCACGTTCCAACTCACGGTTTGCCATTTCACGGAAGAACTCGGCCAATGGCATGATGTCTTCCGGGCAGTCGCGCAAGGGCGGCATGGTTATCACATACTCCTGCAAGCGATAGAGCAAATCCTGCCGGAACCGCTTTTCCGTTACGGCTTTCTGCAAATCCTCGTTGGTTGCAGCCACTATCCTCACGTTGGCTGTTTTGTCCTCCTTTGCACCGACGGGACGGTAACGGCGTTCCTGTATGGCGCGGAGCAGCATCTGTTGCATCTCCATTGTTAGGTTGCCCACTTCGTCAAGGAACAGCGTGCCGCCATCCGCTTCCAGAAAATACCCCGTCTTGTTTGCTTCGGCACCCGTAAACGCGCCCTTGACGTGTCCGAAGAAGGCGGATTGTATCAATGACGGGGACAAGGCTCCGCAGTCTACTGCCACAAAAGGTTTATCGGCAAGTTTGCTTTGTTGGTGTATATGTTGTGCGATATGTTCCTTGCCCGTACCGTTCTCGCCCAGTATCAGCACGCTCATCCGGGTGGTGGCTACAAGGCGCACACGTTTCTTGATTTTCTGATAGGCTTCGCCCTGCCGGACGAATATCGGAATGTTCCATTGTAGTCGCTTTTCATGTTCTTTTTGCAGGGTGCGGATAAGCGGTATCAGTTTATCCTCCAACAACTGTTTCTGTATGTAATCCTTTGAGCCGAGCTTCATACTTTCCACTGCCGTATGCACCTCCCCGTAATTGGTCATAACGATAAACACCTGCTGTTTGTCGTTGGCACGCATCCACCGTAACAATTCTATGCTTTCACCGTCGGGGAGGCGTAGGTCGGCAACGACAATATCATCCACCTCTGACTTTGCCAATAGTTTCTTGGCAGTGGCAAGATTATATGCCGACATAGTATCGAAGCTGTCTTTCTTCAGCAGGTTGCAGACATAATCGTTATAGACGGGGTTGTCCTCAATCACAAATACTTTCATCCGACAACCTCCTTTCCTTTTGCGCAAGTTCTATGATAACTGTTCCCATACGAAGCATGGCATCCACGCATTTCCGCAATTCCATTTCGGAACATTCAGATTCTTGATGCAGCAGTTCATACAGGTTCCACAAGGGTTTGTCAGCACGGATAACAGCCCATGAACTTCGCTGACGGTGCATCCATTCGTCCAATGCCTTGCGGTCATTCCTCTCCATGATTTCCCGGACAGCCTGCATATCCTTTTCTGTTTCGGTTATCAAACGGTCGAGCATCGCCCGTTTGTCACCATATGCAAGCAGAGAGGACAAGTCGGGAAGTTCATCCTTGTCCGTACTTGTCAAAAGGCATTTGTCTGATACAGCAACCAGTTCGGAAATGGAAAATGGCTTGAACAGGCAGGCGGTAAATCCATTTTCCAACAGCTCCTCTTCGCTGCAACTGCCGGAGGCGGTCGCCACGACAATGGGAATCTCTTTCGAGTTGCTGACACTTGACGAGCGTAACAACTCCAACACCTCATAGCCGTTAATCTCCGGCATTTTCATATCGGTTATCATGAGGTCGTATGTGTGCTGCCGCATGGCTTCCATTGCATCGCCAATAGTGGTGAACGTGTCGCAATGCACACCTATACCAGCATACATTTCCTTTGTCATGGATAATACCATCGGATTGTCGTCCAATACGATGACAGAATAAGGTCTTTCTATATGAGCCAGACTTTCTGCGGCTGTCTGTTCTTCAATACCAATATCGGCAGTGTTCATTGGCAACTCCACAGTAAAACGACTGCCTTCTCCTTTTTCGCTTTCCAAGCGTATAGTGCCGCCAAGCATCCCGACTATCTGTTTCACAATGCTTAACCCCAATCCGAAACCGTCTTGCGTGGCGGCGTTGGAAAGCCGCTCGAACGCTCCGAACACTCGCTGTTGTTCTTCCGCACTCATGCCGGTTCCGGTGTCCTCTACTACAAGGGTCAGCCTATTGCCGTCATAGCTTATGACAAGTGAAACGCTTCCGGCATTCGTGAACTTGACGGCATTGCCCAGCAGGTTGTCGCATATCTGTATGATGCGCTCCTTGTCGCCATTCAGGATAATACCCTCCGGGCACTCGATGGTAAGTTTAAGATCTTTTGCTTCTGCTTGTTGCGTAAACTCCGTTTGCAACAGCTCCGCGATGTTTTCCAAACGAAACGGACGGACATTCGCCTGTTCCTTGCCGCTGTCCAAGCGGAAGAAGTCAAGCAGGGAGTTGAGCATGTCGGTCATTCTCTTGGAGGCTTGCAGGATATTGTCCGCATAACCGCTTATCTTTTCTTCTTCGTTGTCCTGCATCAGTTCCGCATATCCATGTATGGCAGTCAGTGGTGTGCGTAGCTCGTGGGTGATGGTGTGCATCGCTTTCTTGCGTGAGGCTATCAACGATTCGTTTTGTTTTACTGACTTTTGCAGTTGCCCGATTAAATCTGTTGTCTTACGTTTGTACTGCTTGATGCGGGTGGCATAGCGGTGAATGATGATGTATGAAATAATGAGCAACAGCAGCATGACACCCGTTATGATACCTACCTGCAAGAACGACTTTTCACGCATAGCGGATATTTCCGCCTCACGTTCCTGCAAGTCAGCCTGCACCTTGTGGTCCATCTGCTGGATAAGGGTTTGCAGTTGGCGGTTCAGTTCCGCATTGCGGCTGGCAAGGCTGTCGGCATATTCCGACAGACGATGGCTTTGGGCACGTTGTTGCGCTATCATATCACGGTTCAGTGTGTAGAGCATCGTGGTGGTCGTCGTCGGAGGTGCTTCCTGTTTCTTGCCGAACAACCCGAGAAAACCTTTCCTCCTCTGTTTCTTCGGCTCTTCCTGCCTGCTCGTTTGCACTATCACCGGCACCTGCTTGGCTATCCGGCGGTTGATGTCCGCCTGTTGTTCCAGAGCCTCCATGATGGCGCACAGCCGCTTTTCCTTGTCCTCCAGCAAGTGGCGCACGCTGTCTATGCGCACCGATTCGTAATGGCTCTTGAAGCGGCAAAGCATACTATCCACCGTCATCCGTTGCCGCCGGTATGCCGCCACATCCTTATCGTCCCATTCCAGCACCGACTCGCCCAAAAGAGACAACTCCACCACACCCACATACGCATCGTGTGTTTCCTTGCGGAAGCGGTTGATTTCACGGTTCTCCCGTTCCAGCAACTCCAAGTCGCGCCATTCTCCGAGCCACGTGCAGATGATGCCGCCCACCAGCAGGACTATCAACAGATAGCCTGCGGCAAGCAGCTTGCGGAAATGCTTGGTAGTGGTAACGAATTGTTCGCTCATTTGCTGTTTGTGTAAATACCGTTATTTAAAATACGCATATAGGTCGTGGAACTTCGCAGGTTCATGGATGAGAATGGCGGCCATGCTGCCTATGACCGCCACCAGAATTATATATCCGAATAGAATTCTACTCCTCAATGAAACAACCATTCTTCCCTTATTTACAATTGTTATAATTATTAAGGCATCTGACCACCGGCGATAGGTGGAATTTCTGTTAGTATGGGATTTCTCGGGATTGAGTTAAAAATTCTTTGGCCACGTATGGCTTGACTTGGAGGAGCGTTTTCATTTACATCAAGCCGATAACATCTATCGTTAAATGTTATAATTCCCCAAATACCAATGGTTCCTGGGATTCTCGCCAATCCTTCAGTAGGTTTAAAAAGAACAACATTATCTATTATTCGATTTTTAACCGCCAGATTCCATGATGTTTTAATACTATTGTTAGGCGTTGGAATATGAGCAACATACCTAATGCCATTGTGCCTAAAACTGGCCATATAACACCCCGAAAAACCTGAACTTAAAGTATCTATGCCATTTGAAGCAACGACTGCTATTCCATCCGCAATATATATGACACAGGCATAGTCTAATCTAAGAAAACGATAGTTACGGGTATATCCTTTTATTTGAAATGTCAAATTACTTTGCGTGACAATCGGAGGGGTCAAACCTACATTATAAATATTTTGATAATGAAACCGTGCAATATTTGTCATTACTGCTCGACTGTTTGGCAATCTTAATGCTTGAATCAAATTCATATATTTACTTACTGTTACTTTCGTTTGTTATAGGCTCGATACATGATGCCATTATATCCATCAGTTTAGACAGACCTTCGGTCTGCGGCTGCTGACTGGCTGTCACATGTATCTGGTATTTTGCCGTTTGGTTGGTCATGCGGGTGTTCTCGCGGGCGGTCGTGACTTTGCCGCTGATTTCCGCATTTATAAACCAATGTTTTGCAGAAGCTTTTGCCTCTACTTCTGCGTTGGTAGTGCTTTTTACGTTTGATGTATCGGTAACCTCCATCTGGAAATCGACATCCACGCGATCTATGAGCAGGGAAGGAATAGGCACCAATCCTATAAACGGAGCTTTGACACTTTGTGGCATTGTTGTCATTTTTCCATCCTGCTGTATCGGTCTTTTAATATCGAATTCCAATACACGAGCTGTTTTACCGTCTTCATCAAAAGCAATTTTCTGGTAGAAATTCCATGCTGTCGCTGCCAATTCCTGTTGAGCTTCGGCTGCTGCAATAAGTGGAGCTGCAATAAGTTCCCGCATGGGAAGCCCCTTGAATTTGTCAGTCACGTTTGAATCTGCTTTAAGAACTGGAGAAGTTTCTCTGTTTTGAGTCTCTTCCAATGCAGCGGAAATAATCTCTTTTGCTTGTCCGCTTATATTTTCTGCATATTCTTGTTGCCCTTGGTTCTTTATTTCTTCTGCCATAACATTTGAATTTTAAAATTGTTAGATATTTTTTACAAAATCGTCAATAATTCGGGAAATGCTCTCCGGAGTCTCCTGAACCTTAAAATTGACGCAAACCTCCATGACATCATCCGCATCCGGTTTTATGTTGCTCATCTGCATCTGGAGATTGGCTCTTTGTGGGCTGGATAACAATAAGTTGTTTTCCGGAATCTGTGATTCCACGCTTCCGACCTTCGCCTTGAACTTTATCTGCACATTATCCATCGCAAGATAATGATGGGATATCAAGGCTATAAGTGGAATATCAATAGTCTTGTCTCCAACCATGATTTTTTTTGATTGGAACGTATTTGCGTTATTTGCATTTGTTCCTTCAAAAAGTCTGGTCAGATTTTGTATCTGATGATTCTGTAATGTATCTTGTGCACAGTTTACGGCGTATTGCAAACCATTCATAATATCAGAGAATGAATTGGTTTGAACACTGTCCGGCTCATCGTCATTATTTTTCTTGCCTCTGTGAAAA
>OHMW01001740.1_pt1 | contig 10073 bp, 11 predicted proteins | sample 1569391 | NCBI WGS metagenome assembly OHMW01 (sample SAMEA3879557, study PRJEB24766) | human gut metagenome | biome: human-associated habitat; feature: feces | place: USA | collected 1985/1987 | reverse complement strand
GTGTCAGTTCGTGTTCACCCTGCCCGCCACGCCCCCCAACCCCAGCGGCATGAAGCGCCTGCCGGACGAATCCGGTCAGCCCGTGCCGGTGGAGGACCCCGCCAGCATGAAGCCTGTCAACTGAATCCGCGGCCAGACTGTCCCCCTGAAACGGGCGGGGCGGTCTGGTCGTTTTTGGTTTTGGAATGGATTTTGGATGGATCCGGGGGCAGGTTTGAGACTTTTCCGTGAAAAACACGGCTCCGGGTTTGATTTTTTGCGTGTTTTCATGTAAACTAAGAGTAACCATGCCCGCCCTGCATTCCGGCCCCAAAACAGGTGCTCTGGCAGAACGGATGGTGTAATCTTTCTGAAAAATAACGGAGAGTATAAAACACAATGACGATCATTAGTCCTTCGATCCTTTCGGCTGATTTCAATCAGCTTGGCGCAGACTGCCGCATGGTGCTGGATGCCGGCGCGCAGATGCTGCATTATGACGTGATGGACGGCCACTTTGTGCCCAACATCAGCTTTGGCGTGCCGGTGCTGAAAAGCCTGCACAAGGGGATGCCCGCAGCATTCTACGATGTCCACCTGATGATCAGCCACCCGCTGCAGTATGCAGAGCCTTTCATCAAGGCGGGTGCCAGCCTGTACAACTTCCACCTCGAGTGCGAGGACGACATCCAGCAGACCATCGATGCGGTCAAGGCACTGGGCTGCAAGGTGGGCCTGACCATCAAGCCCGGTACTGCGCCGGAGGCGCTTGCCCCGTATCTCGACCAGCTGGATCTGGTGCTGGTGATGAGCGTGGAGCCTGGCTTCGGCGGGCAGAAGTTCATGCCCTCGGCGCTGGAAAAGCTGCGCTGGCTCAAGGAAGAGCGGGCAAAGCGGAGCGCCCGCTACCTGCTGGAAGTGGATGGCGGCGTGGATGACACCACCGCCCCCCTGTGCGTGGAGGCGGGTGCCGATATTCTGGTGGCGGGCAGCGCCGTGTTCGGCGCAGCCGACCCGGCTGCGGCGGTGCGCCGTCTGGCCGCCCTGTGAGAGGTGCCTTACCATGGATGAACGTTTGATCCAGCAGCAGGAGCAGGAGCTTGCAAAGACGGGGCGGTACTATCTGCACGTCTGCTTTATGACCATCCCGCTGCTCTGCATGGCCTGCTTCCTGTACGGTCTGCGGCCCCTGCTGCTCTGCGGCGCGGCGCTGCTCACCGGCAATCTGTGTGACCGCCTGGTCTCCCTGCTGCGCCGCCGCGTGTATCGGGCCGGGGATTTCTCCAACGAGAGCTTTGCCCTCATCATCGCCCTGCTCATGCCCGCCACGGTGGACTGGTATGTGGTCATTATGGCGGTGCTGGCCGGTGTCCTCATCGGCAAGGAGGTGTTTGGCGGCTACGGCAGCTATCCCTTCAACCCCGCTGCTGTGGGCTACGCCGTGGCGGCGGTGTCCTGGCCGGAGCAGGTGTTCCGCTACCCCCAGCCCTATACCAACATCCCCCTGTGGGATGCCACCGGCGTGCCGGTGTCCAGCACCATCTCGGATACCCTGCGCAGCGGCGGCAGTCTGAACATCAGCGCAATTTCGCTTGTGCTGGGCGAGTACGCCGCCCCCATGGGCACGGGTGCCGCCCTCATCCTTCTGGCCTGCGGGCTTTTCCTCTGGCTGCAGAAGGATGTCCGTCTGGGCGCTTCTGTCAGCTTTGTGGTCACCTGTGCCCTCATCGCCTTCCTCTTCCCCCGTCAGGTGGGGGTGAACGGCGTGGACATCGCCCTGCGCCTGCAGTGCGTGCGGGATGAGCTGCTGACCGGTGCCATGCTGTTCAGCGCGGTATTCCTGCTCAACGAGCCCTACACCTGCGCCCACCACCATCTGGGCCGCATCCTGTACGGTGTGCTGGTGGGTGCGATCACCATGGGTTTCCGGTATTACGGCGTGTACGAGACGGGTGTCTGCTTTGCCCTGCTCACGGTCAACAGCATTTCCGGCTGGATGGACCGCACCGAGAGCCGCCTGTATCAGCTGATGCACCGCCCCGCGGCCGGAAAGGAGGGTGCTGAATGAAACGTTCCATTGCAGAACTGATCACCCGTGATCCTGAAAAGTTCGCCCACCATGACCGGGTGTTCAAAAACAACCCCGTTGTCATGCAGGGCATGGGTCTGGCTCCGCTGGTGGTGCTTGCCACCACGGGCAAAAATGCTTTGATGCTGGCCGTGGCTGTGGCCCTGCTGCTCACGCCTTCCCGGATGCTGGCCTGCCTGGTCAGCCGCCTGTTCCCCCTGCGGGACGAGCAGCCCGCCCCGGAAGAGCTGGAGAAAAAGCTGCTGCCCCGGGCGCTGGTGTACAGCGGCAGTGCGGCGGTGGTCTACCTTGCCGCTTATCCCATCCTGAACGCTGTGTTCGGCACCGACCTGCTGATGCTGGGCATCTACCTGCCCATGCTGGTGGTGGAGCCCCTGCTGACCTACCGCTTTGGCCGTGTGCAGGAAACCATGCGCAAGGCTGTCTCCAAGGGTCTGCGCATCACGGTGGGCTACGCGCTCATCCTGTTTATCGTGGGCTGCCTGCGGGAGTGGCTGGCGCTGGGCAGTGTGTTTGGGGTCCAGCTCAGCCGCTCTGTCCTGCCCATGGCATCCATGCCGGCAGGCGGTTTCATCGTGCTGGGCGTGGTGTGTGCCGTCTGGCGCGCGCTGGCCCGCAAACACAAGGAATACCTGAAAACTGAGGCGCGCGGCACTCTGGCTGCGCACCCCCGGAAGGAGGTGCAGGATCAGTGAGTGCTGTGATGAATACCATCGGCGTGGCCTTTGCCTACGCCGTGCTGGCCCTGTTTGCCCAGAACGCCATCTTTACCCGTGGTCTGGGCGTGTCGCGCCTGATCCAGCTGGTGGGTGACGAGCGCACCAGCAGCTGGTGGTTTGCCCTGCTGCTCTGTGTTACCCAGACGCTGGTGGCTCCGCTGGCGTATTTTGCGGGCAGCCAGATCGTGGATCTGCCCTACCGTGCCCAGCTCCGCCCGCTGCTCTACCTGGCCTGTGTGGCGGTGGTCTGCATCTTTGAGCACGCCATCCTGCGGGCGGTCAAGGGCCCCCGCAGCGGCCTGCTCATCCGCATCCTGCCCATTGCCGCCGTGAACAGCGGCGTGCTGGGCACCGTGCTGGTGGAGCGCACCCAGAGCTTTACGCTGGCGCAGTCCATCGGCTTTGGCCTGGGCAGCGGCCTGGGCTACCTGCTGGCTGTGATGCTGGTGACCGAGGCGGGCAACCGCCTGCGCAGCAAGGCCATCCCCGAAGCATTCCGCGGCCTGCCCATCACCCTGATCTATATCGGTGTGCTGGCGCTGGCCATCTACGGCTTTACCGGCCATTCCGTGATCCTGTAAGTTGACCCCAAGGAGGGTGGTTGATTATGGCAAGATATCCCAAACGCCAGAAGGTCAAGCGCTACCGGCGCAGCTTTTACACCCGCGAGATGCGGCTGAAAAAGGGCATCGGTATTGCGGTGCTGGTGGTGGCCGTGCTGGCAGCGGCCTGGGTGGCCGCGCCCCATGTGCTGGACTGGGCCACCCACACCTGGTATACCGTGGTGCGGGATCGTGACCTCTCCGCATCCAGTGCCGTCAGCGAGAGTGCATCCTCCGGGACGCAGAGCACCGCTGCCAGCGAACCGGCAGCTTCCTCGGTGCCGGAAAAGGAGCCGGAGCCAGAGGTCAAGGGCACTGATATTGTGACGGGCCTGTGGGCAGAGGTGGATGTGACCACCCTGACCGACGAGGCCGCCATTCGCTCCGCCGCCCGACAGCTCAAGGCGCAGGGCATGACCTATGCCATCCTGACCCTGAAGGACACCGCCGGGCAGGTGTATTACGCCTCCCAGACGGCGGTGGGTGCCGCCAATGCAGCCCCCACGCAGGTCGAGCTGACGAGTGTGGCATCCATCTTCAAGGAGGAGGGGCTGGTGCCGGTGGCTGCGCTGACTGCCTTCCGTGACCCTGCCGGTGCCCGGGCCGACCACGCTCTGGCCATCCGGTATCAGGGGCAGGAGTACCTCTGGCTGGACAACAAGGCTTCCGCCGGAGGCAACCCCTGGCTGAACCCCTACGCTGCGGAGACCGTGCAGTATATCGGCGATCTGATCGCTGAAGTACACGCCGCCGGGTTTGATCAGGTGCTGCTGGAAAATGTCCAGTTCCCTTCGTCCACCAGCGCCAAGCAGGACTATGGCACCACCAACGGTGTGGATCGTGCCGGGCAGCTGACTGCGGATATCGCCGCCTGGCAGGCCCGCTTCGGAGATACGGTGACGCTCTGGTATGGTTATTCGCTGGCCGAGGTGACCGGCTCCTCCAGCCAGCTGGGAGCCCCTGCGGCCCAGCTGGGCGTGAAGAACCTGCTGGTAAAGATCCCGTCCTCCTCTACGCTGGATGCAGCGGCCCGGGAGGAGATGGCCCTCTCCCTGACCGAGGCAGGTGTGGAGCATGTGGTCATCCGGGACGATGCCGCCAGCTATTTTGAGTGATCCCTGCGTTTTTGTGAGAGGGAGGGAAGTATTATGAACAAAACACCCTGTTTTTCCCCGGCGCACATTCTGCTGCCGTCGGAACAGATCCCGGTGGGGCTGTGTGGCCTGCGATCAGTTCACCAGTGACCGCTCCTATTGGGAAAAGGCTGCGCAGGCCGCCGCAGGCGGCCCCAGCACACTGGACTTGATCCTGCCGGAGGTCTATCTGGAAGAGGATGACGTGGATGCAAGGATCAGCGCCATCCATGCGGCCATGGACGATTACACCCGGAACGTGCTGACCCGCGCGGTGGACGGCTTCGTTTATGTGGAGCGCACTGAGCAGAGCGGCCGGGTGCGGCAGGGCCTTGTGGGCAGGATCGACCTGGAGGCATACAGCTATGCCGAGGGCGCGGTGCCTGCCATCCGCCCCAGTGAGCACACCGTGGAAAGCCGCATCCCGCCCCGCATGGCGGTGCGCCGGGGGGCAAGGCTGGAAACGCCCCATATTATGATGCTGGCCGATGATCCCGGCTGCACCCTTATCGAGCCCATCGGCGAGAAAAAGGAGCAGCTGCGCAAGGTCTACGAGGGCGACCTGATGCTGAACGGCGGCCACATTGCCGGCTGGGCAGTGGAAGATCCCGCCCTGCTGGCTCAGATCGACAGCGCCCTGAACGCTCTGGGCAGCCAGGAGGCCTTTGATGCCCGGTATCCCCAGGCAAAGGGCGGCGCGCCCCTGACGCTGGCCGTGGGCGACGGCAACCATTCGCTGGCTTCCGCCAAGGCCTGCTGGGAGGAGCTGAAAAAGACCCTGACCCCGGAGCAGCAGCTGACCCACCCGGCCCGCTGGTGCCTGGCTGAGGTCTGCAATGTCCACTCTCCGGCCATTGAGATCGAGCCCATCCACCGTGTCCTTTTCAATGTGGACTGCGGTGCCGTACTGCTGGCCCTCATTGCGTGGAGCGATTCCCACGCGGCAGGCATCTGCTTCGGCGATGCAAAACAGCAGTCCTTTACGCTGGCAGGCCCCCATGTGGCCAATGTGCTCAGCTTTGAACATCCCGTTGCCCCGCTGACCGTGGGCACCATTGACGCATTCATTGAGTATTTCATGGCCCGCCACATCGAGGCCCGGGTGGATTATGTCCACGATGAGCCCGCTGTCCGCACCCTGTGCAGGCAGGGGGGTGTGGCTTTCCTGATGCCGCCCTTTGAGAAGAGCGATCTGTTCAAGGGCATCGTTATGGGCGGTGTGCTGCCCCGCAAGACCTTCAGCATGGGGCACGCAGAGGAAAAGCGCTATTATATGGAATGCAGAAACATTTTAGGTGAAGAATGACATTTAACGAACTGAATCTTTCCGCGCCTGTGCTGCGTGCTGTGGCACAGGCGGGCTATGAATCCCCCTCGCCCATTCAGGCTGCGCCCAGACGGGTACCGGCAAGACGGCTGCCTTTGCGCTGCCCATGCTCGACCGCCTGACTGCCAGCGCGCCCCGCAAAAAGGGTGCCATCCGCGCCCTGATCCTGACCCCTACCCGGGAGCTGGCTTTGCAGATCGGCGAGAGCTTTGAAGCCTACGGCAAGTATCTGACCCTGCGCAGCACCGTCATCTTTGGCGGTGTGGGTCAGGCTCCGCAGGTCGCAGCCCTGAAAAAGGGCGTGGACATCCTCGTTGCCTGCCCGGGCCGCTTGAACGACCTGGTGGGGCAGGGGCTGCTGGACCTTTCCAACATTGAGATCTTTGTTCTGGACGAAGCCGACCGGATGCTGGATATGGGCTTTGTCCACGACGTGAAAAAGGTGATCGCCAAGCTGCCCAGGCAGCGCCAGAACCTGATGTTCAGCGCCACCATGCCCAAGGAGATCGAGCAGCTGGCCGCAGGCATCCTGCACGACCCGGCCTTTGTCAAGGTGGACCCGGTGTCCAGCACGGTGGACCGGATCCAGCAGAGCCTGTATTTTGTGGAGAAGGGCAACAAGAAGTTCCTGCTGCCCTGGCTCATCAAAAACCTGAGGCCTGAGGTGGTGAACGCGCTGGTGTTCAGCCGCACCAAGCACGGAGCCGATAAAATTGCAAAAGACCTGAACAAGCAGGGCATCCCCGCTGCCGCCATCCACGGCAACAAGAGCCAGACCGCCCGCGTGACGGCGCTGGAGGATTTCAAGGCGGGCAAGACCCGGGTGCTGGTGGCGACCGATATCGCCGCCCGCGGCATTGACATCAGCGAGCTGTCTCATGTGTTCAACTACGACCTGCCCGAGGTGCCCGAGACCTACGTCCACCGCATTGGCCGCACGGCCCGTGCCGGTGCCGACGGCACGGCCGTCAGCTTCTGCGCCCCGGAGGAAAAGGAATATCTGGCCGGGATCGAAAAGCTGAACCGCCGCCAGATCCCGGTTGTCTCCGGCCATCCCTGGGACGGCGTGCCTGCCCCTGTCAAGGCTGCACCCCCGGTGCGGGGCAAAAAGCCCAAGGCGGAAGCGGAGCAGCCCGTGAAGGCAGAGAAGCCCGCCAAAGCAGAAAAGGCAGCCAAGGCCGAAAAGCCCGCTGCCCCCAAGAAGGAAAAAGCGGCTGCAAAACAGCCCAGCCCCAAGAATACCGAACCGAAAGAAGGAACATCCATGGAGGAAAACCAGAAGCGCACTTCCGGCGGCCGCAGTGAGAACCGCCGCTCCAATAACAGCCGCACCCGCCGCGAGGGCAATGCCCAGCAGCCGGCCAACCGCGGCAGCAACGCCCAGCCCAAATTCGACCCCCACTTTGTGAGCGCCCCGGAGGCTCCGGCTGCGCAGCCTGCCGCAAAGCAGACTGCTCCGGCCCAGAACGGCCAGCGTCAGCGCGGCGGTCAGCCTGCCCGTGCCGAGCAGCGCACCGACCGCAATGATCCGCGCACCGAGCAGCGGGCAGAGCGGAATGCGCGGAATGCCCGCCCGGCCCAGAACAGCCAGAGCCAGCAGGGCAGCCGCAATGCAGTGCAGAGCAGCCGCCCGGCCCGCCCCTCCAAAAGCGAGGCACCCCGCGGCCGCAGCCGGAACACCGCCCCCGCACGGGACGAGGACCCGGGCCTGATGCTGATCAGCCGCCGCCCGCCCCAGCAGAAGTTCACCAACTTTGAAGAGTATATGACCGCCCACGGCGGTGCCACCGCACCCATTGAGGATCACACCGATGAAACCTGAGCCGTTTGCCCCCTGGCAGTGCCCGCTCTGCGGCGAACCCCTGACCGGGGACACTGCCCTGAAATGCGGCAGGAACCACTGCTTTGATCGGGCGAAAGAGGGGTACTGGCACCTGCTGCCGGTGCAGAGTATGCGCACCAAGGCCCCGGGCGACAGCAAAGAGATGGTCGCCGCCCGCCGTGCCTTCCTGAACGCCGGGTATTACGGCATCTTCGGCCGGGCGCTGGGGGAACTGTGCCTTGCGTACGGCGCTTCCGCCGGGGCAGATGCACCGCTCCACCTGCTGGATGCGGGCTGCGGCGAGGGCTGGTACGACCGCTGCATTGCACAGGCCTTTGCACAGGCGGGCAAGCCGGTGCAGCTGGCGGGCTTTGATATTGCAAAGCCTGCGGTGCGTCTGGCCGCAAAGGCACTGCCTGCCGCAAAATACGCGGTGGCATCCAGCTTTGCCCAGCCTGTCCGCACCGGATGGGCCGACCTGCTGCTCAACTGCTTCTCGCCCTTTGCACAGGAAGAGTTCCGGCGCGTGCTGCGCCCGGGCGGACGGATGATCTATGTCGTGCCCGGTGCAGAGCACCTCTACCAGATGAAGGCTGTCCTCTACGACACGCCTTATAAAAATCCGGTGCAGGAGGTGGCCTATGAGGGCTTCCGCCCCATTGGGGAGCGGGAAGTCTCGGGCCGCATCACGGTGCCTGCCGGGCAGCTGGAGGCGCTGTTCGCCATGACCCCCTATTACTGGAAAACGCCACGGGATGGCGCGGCCCGCCTGGCCGCCCTGCCCGAGCTGACCACGGACATCGCGTTCCGCTTCCTTGTGTTTGAAAAAGAATAATCGAAAAGCCCCCGGCCTGTGAGGATACAGGCCGGGGGCTTTTTGCGTGCAGAAAACAGGGTTACATCGCGATCCAGCCCAGTGCGTTGGCGACCGAGCTGGCCAGGATGATAGCCGCGAAGATGGGGCAGAGATACCGGAGCATAAAGTTGAACACCGGTTTGCGGCGGAAGGGCTGACCTTCCCGTGTGACCTCTTCCTCGATCTTTTCCACACCGACGATTCGGGAGACCAGCAGGCAGGTGGCAATGGCCGCAATGGGCATCATCACCGAGTTGGTCAGGAAGTCGAAGAAATCGAGGAACTGCATCCCGAACACGGTTACGCTGGCAAGGGGGCCGTAGCCCAGCGCGGAAAGGCTGCCCAGTGTGATCATAATGCAGCCGATGAGGATGGTGGAGCGGGTGCGGTCCCAGCCCAACTCGTCCTCAAAGGTAGAAACAGCGCTCTCGGTCAGGGCAATGGAGCTGGTGAGGGCCGCGAACAGCACCAGCACAAAGAAGAGCACGCCCACGGCGGTGCCCATGCCCATGCTGGCAAAGACCTTGGGGATGGTAATGAACATCAGGGCCGGGCCCGCCTGCAGGGTGTCAGGGTCGCCGCCCGAAAAAGCGAACACGCCGGAATGATCATCAGGCCCGCCATGATGGCAATGGCGGTGTCGAAGATCTCCACGTTTTCCGTGGACTGCTCAATGGACACGTTCTTTTTCATGTAGGAGCCAAAGGTCACCAGGATGCCCATGGCAATGGAGAGGGAGTAGAACATCTGCCCCATGGCGGAAACCACGGTCATCCACGAGAAGTTGGCCGGGTTGGGCACCAGAAAATACTTTACACCTGCCAGTGCGCCGGGCCGTGTGACCGAGTAGACGGCAATGACCACCGAGAGCACCACCAGCACCGGCATCATCACCTTGGAAACGCGCTCCACGCCGTTGCGCACACCCGCAAAGATGATGCCCAGCGTAAAGAACGCAAACAGCAGGAAGCAGACCTCGGCGGACGCGCCGTCTGCAATGAACGCGCTGAAATAGCCGTTCTCCGCAAGGCCCTGGGCGTTGCCGCGCAGATATTCAAACAGATATTTGATGACCCAGCCGCCGATGACCGAGTAGTACGGCACGATCAGCACCGGGATAACGGCGTTGATCCAGCCGCCAAAGCCGAGGAATCCGTTTTTGCGTCCCGGCTTTGCAAACGCACCGTAGGCGCTGACCGGGCTTTTGTGGGTCATGCGGCCCAGCGCAGTCTCGGCCATGATCATCGTGTAGCCGAACGTCAGCGCCAGCACAATATAGATCAGCAGAAAAATACCGCCGCCGTACTTGGCCGCCAGATACGGGAACCGCCAGATATTGCCCAGTCCCACCGACGCCCCGGCAGCCGACAGCACAAAGCCGAGCTTGCCGGAAAACGAGCTTCTGTTTTGCTTTTGTTCCATGATTTCAAATCCTCTCCGCACAGTAGTCATTCGCGCAAGGACAAGTGTAGCACAGACGCGGAAAGTTTTCAATTACACTTTTTTTCAAGAAACGCTTGACTCTGACGCAACGTCAGGGTGTATG
>OHMW01001739.1_pt1 | contig 10080 bp, 8 predicted proteins | sample 1569391 | NCBI WGS metagenome assembly OHMW01 (sample SAMEA3879557, study PRJEB24766) | human gut metagenome | biome: human-associated habitat; feature: feces | place: USA | collected 1985/1987 | reverse complement strand
AGGATCTCCGCTTCTCCGACAAATCTGCCGAGAAGATCATCGCCGAAGTGCACGGAATGTTCCACACCGGCCGCCAGCGTCTGAATGCTGTTCCGACCCGGCAGAACGAGCACGCCGATGTTCTCTTAAGCGGAGACGCTGTCGGCCGCTTCTTCCAGTATTTTGCCATGCATACCAACGCTTCTTATCAGTATATGGGCGTTGCAAAAGCAAAAATCGGTGAATCCATCACCGGCGCGGATGCTGATCCGCTGAATATCCGCCTCGTGCCGACGCTCGACGGCTCTGCCAAAAACGCGCCGTACGACGAAACCGGTATGCCGGTAGCCGAGCGCGTTCTGTTTGAAAACGGCATCTGCCGCTCCTACTGGGGCAGCCTTCAGCATGCCCATTATATCGGCATGAAGGATACTACTTCTATGAACAACATAGTAGTTGAAGGCGGTTCGAAAACACTCGACGAGCTGCGCAGCATGCCGCATATAGAAATCACCGATTTCAGTGCGTTTGATATGGATGCCGTAAGTGGCACCTGCGGCGGTGAGATCCGGCTCGCGTATGAGAGCGACGGAACCACCTCCCATCCGACAACCAGCGGATCACTTTCCGCCCGTTATGACGATGTGCTGAAAAATCTGACTTTCTCGAAAGAAACACAGCAGCTCAACAACCGCGTGGTGCCGTGTGCGGTACTGCTGCGGGATGTGACGGTGGCGGGAGAATAATTTTTCATTCTGCAGCATACGAAAAAGGAGCATCTCCAGGTTTCAAGTTCGAAACCGGAGATGCTCCTTTTTAATTTTCTGTGTTTATGTTCAGTCTTTTCTTCGTCTTCTGGATTTCTTTTTGCTTCCAAAATCCGGAACAACGACCAGGGTGTTAAGACCCCGATAAGTTTCAACATCTTCTGCCGTTTTGATATTGTCATTCAGCACAGTCCGCAGTGTCAGAATTGCCAAAACAAGAACAAAATTTCTAAACAGTAATGGGGTCTGACCCCAATGTGGTTATTTATAATCGTGTGTTTTCAGTGTTGTCGTAATCAGGTTGTGGACCAGCGTATCGTCTTCCACGACCAGTATCAATGTCTTATTCATTTAAATTCACCTCACTGAGCGGCAGCGTAAAACGAAAATGACAGCCGTGCGGAGCGCAGTCACGAAGCACCAGTTCCCCGCCATGCGCATTTACAATGGAACGGCACAGCGCCAGCCCAAGGCCAAGGCTTCTGCGGCTGTCACTCACCTTATTTTTTCCGGAATAGAACATTTCAAATACATGCTCCCTGCACTCCGCCGGAATGCCGGGTCCATTATCTTCCACCGCAATCCATACGTTTTTTTCTTCTTTTCCGGCTGTAATCCGGATCTTGGATCCTGTCTGTGTATATTTTACTGCATTGTTGATCAGGTTTACCAATACCTGTACAATCAGCTTTGCATCCATGCGGGCGAGCAGTACATCTTCCCCGCAGTCCACCGTAATTTTATGTTCGTTTTTCCGCCGTTCTACATGGCGCAGCGCCTCACGTACTACATCCTCAACCACCTGATCAGATAACTGCAGTTTTACACTTCCATCTTCTATTTTCGTAAGCGCAAGCAGATTTTCCACCAGTTCAATCAGCCATCCGGCATCCTCATAAATATCCGAAAAAATCTGTTTCCGCATCCCTTCGTCCAGTGCGTCAAAGTTACTGATCAAAGAGTCTGCATTGCCGAGAATTGATGTCAGTGGTGTGCGCAGATCATGGGAAATCGTCCGCAACAGATTCACCCGAAGCTGCTCATTTTTCGCCATGACTGCCGCCTCTTCTTTTTCTCTCGCACTTTGTTCCCGATCCAGTGCCATGGCGCACTCTCCCAGAATAGAAAGCAGGATACTGTTCTCAAACGCATCCAGTGGCTTTTGTCCGATGAAAATGCCGATCACACCATATCTGTTCTGTGCCGCATAGATGGAAAGGTACAGATACGGTTCTTCAGAAAAACGTTCTGTCATAGCTCCCGCCCGTTTCCGGTTTTTCAGAACCCACTGCAGGATTTCCTGTTCTTTCACATTAAAAACTTTTTCTGATTTTATTCCTGTTTCGGCGTTATAAAGAGTTCCCTGCACAATGCCGTTTTTCTTTTTTTCTACCGGCGCCACAACCAGATTTCTTCCCAGAAGCTTTATCAGCTGCGTTGCCGTAATATCAAAAATTTCTGACGCATCCTCTGCCTTTTGCAGAAGCTGGCTGGTATTAAAAAGAATCTTGGTTCGAAAGGCATCTCGTGCAGAAAGCTTTGCATTTTCTTTCAATTTTGAAGCAAGCGTACTGGTCAGGATTGAAGTGCCAAGCATGATCGCAAAGGTCACCGGATAGCCGGAACCATACGCATACAACGAAAGCCTCGGCTCTGTCATAAAATAATTAAACAGGACAACACTTGCCACAGAGCTGACCACACTACAGGTATAACCGCTGGTCAGAATAGATGTCAGCATGACGCCAAACAGATATACCGTAATAATATTGGCATCCGTAAAACCAAGCCGAAAAAAGATTTCTCCGATTCCGGTCGCAGCAGCCAGAATCAGAACCGTAAGCATCAGTTCTTTCCAGGAAGGCAGCTCCATCCACTCCGGAAATTTTTTTCGTTTCTGATATCTCTGGTACACGTCTGAGTCTGGAATGATGTGAATTTCCAGATCAGGCACAAGATCCGTCAGACGCTCGGTCCACACCCTTCGCTGATGGAAATAGCCCTGCTTCATCATGCTCTTTCCAATGACAATCCGCGTCACCTCGGAAATTCTTGCGTACTCTGCAATCTGCAGGGCAATATCCTCACTGTGTGTCGTTACAATTTCTGCCCCGCTCTGCTCTGCCAGACGAACATGCTTCTGCAGCCTTGCCAGATCCTCCGGTGTTTTTTCTGTTTTTTCTGCTGTCTGCACATACAATGCCGTAAAGCCGGCCTGAAACGCCTGTGCCATCTGCGCCGCAGTCCGAATAATTTTTTCATTGGATGGCGAAGAGGACAGACACACCAGGATATGCTCTTTTTTTTGTTTTTCTTTTTCCAACTGTCTCACCCCACCTCCTATTGTAGATCATAAACGAAGAGAAAGCTATAGTCAGGAAATCTTTTTTTCTCCCGTTCCCTGTTCTTGTTTTCTGTTTTCTGTGAAATTTTGTCCCGTTTCCGGTTCCTCTCTTCTGTTTTCCGTGAAAAATGTCTCTATCTGATCTACGAGCACGCCTCCAGACAAAAAACCGACCAGGGTAACGAAGAGCAGTCCTACACTTAACACAGAAATCACCTCTCTTTCAGATTCGAAAACATTTCTGGATCGCTTTATATTCACCAAGAACCAATATGGTAGCATCGCCATCCAGAACTGTCTCAGGAGACACCGCAACATCTGTTTTTCCATATTTTCTTGTTGCCAGAATATTAATACCGTATTTTTTCCGGATATCCAGCTGGCCGACATTTTTTCCAATCCAGTTCTCCGGGATTTCAACCTCAAAAATCGCATACTGACTGTCAATTTCAATATAGTCAAACACATGATCCGAGCTGTAACGAATCGCTGTCCATTTTGCCATCTGTTTTTCCGGATAAACAACCTGATCCGCTCCGTTCCGCAACAGGAATTTTTCCTGTACATCCCGTTCTGCCCGGGACACGACCCATTTTGCGCCCAGCTCCTTCAAAAGACACGCGGTTTCCAGCGAATCCTGAAAGCTGCTTCCGATCGTCACAATACAGACATCATAATTTCCCACACCAAGGGATCGCAGAAAGTCTGCATTGACACTGTCACCGATCTGTGCATTTGTCACATACGGCATCACGGCGTCGATCCGTTCCTCATTTCGGTCTACCGCCATCACCTGATGTCCAAGCTGATTCAGATGCATGGCAATATGTCTCCCAAATCTTCCTACTCCAATCAGTAAAATATTTTTCATCTCATCTCTTCCTCTCTTCTTATCCTACATTTATTTTTTCCAGCGGCATTTTTGCATGTGCGCTCTTTCTCCCCGGCATCGCAGCATAAACAAGCGTCAGACCGCCAACCCTTCCAAGAAACATCAGTGCGATCAGAATTCCTTTCGAAAGAACACCGAGCCGCGGCGTAATTCCAAGCGTCAGGCCAACCGTTCCAACAGCAGATGCTGTCTCAAACAGACACTCAGAAATCGGCAGATTTTCTGCCACACTGATCACCATTCCTCCCATTAGCACCAGAAAAAGATACATCATCAGAATCGTAGATGCATTTTTTAATACCTCCTGGCCCACCCTGCGTCCAAACATCTGTGTGTCCTCTCTCTGACGGAACGTAGCAGACGCATTAGCTGTCAGCACGGCAAATGTGGTAATTTTCATTCCGCCAGCCGTTGATCCCGGTGCTCCGCCAATCATCATCAGAACAATCATAATCGCCTGGGAGGCACCTGTCATCCCGGAAAGATCTGCTGTATTAAATCCGGCCGTTCTTGTTGTCACGGACTGAAACAATGCGCAGAGCGTCCGCTCCTTGACCGGCATTCCGGCGAAATCCCGGAAGAAAAAGAAAGCCGCCGGAACAAAAATCAGAAACAGACTTGTAAGCAGGATCACCTTGCTTTGCATGCAGTACTGACGAAAATGGTATTTTTTTGTATAGATATCATCCCAGGTCAGAAATCCGATTCCACCTGTTACAATTAGCCCCATAATCGTAAGATTAACCAGTGGATTTCCCACATAAGAAGTCAGGGACGGATACAGATGATCCGTTTTTCCAAGAAGATCAAATCCTGCATTGCAGAATGCGGATACAGAATGAAACAACGCCATCCAGATTCCTTTTCCGCCGTAATCCCGTAAAAAAACAGGCAGAAGAAACAACGCCCCCAACAGTTCAATTCCAAAAGTTCCTTTGAGGATAAAACGCGTCAGGCGCACAATTCCGCCCACCTTCGGGGCAGAAATCGCATCCTGCATCGTGCTTCGCTGCATCAGGGAAATTTTTCTCCCGGAAAGCATCGCAATCGAAACAGCGATCGTAACCACACCAAGACCACCGATCTGAATGAGCAGCAAAATCACGCTCTGTCCAAAGACGGACCAGTAGCTTCCTGTATCTCTGACTGCCAGTCCTGTCACACAGGCGGCTGATGTTGCAGTAAACAGTGTTTCTGTAAATGGCGTTACATTTCCTTCCCGCGAAGCCACAGGAAGCATCAAAAGCAGTGCTCCTGCCAGAATTACCCCCGCAAATCCAAGAATGATAATTTCAAACGACGACCATTGTTTCCTGTATCGCAGTTTTATACTCCACATTTCTCTTTTTACTCCTTCTTTTTGATTCTTCCTTATTTTAGAGACTTCCGTTTTAAAAACGTATAAATACCTTTTCCATGGTATTAAGATTGTATAAAGATTTTTCGAATTTCAAGCCCAAAAACAGGAACCGCCCAAAAGTTTCCCACAACAGTAATGGGGTCTGACCCCAATGTGTGTATATCCTTCTTCTTTTACCGCAGTAACGCATCAGTTGGTTAAACTGCCGATTTTTCTCCTTTTGAAAGTAGATTCTTTTGTCATAAATATTAAAAAAAGTATTTACAAATCCTCACGTATCAGTTATTATGTATATAATTCATTGAGAAGTTCGTGTAGAATTATGCAATTTTGTTTTTAACAAATACTCTGTTTCCTTTCCCAATGGCATTTTGTTGACTTTTTACGTCAAACAGAACGGATCAAAGGGTAAAATACCAAATTTTTTCGCAAAAAATCACTCAACGTAATTACAGATGAAATCGGATCCCTATCCAGAAAAAAACATCGCACCTTATTTTCGAAAGGAGATATCAATTTTATGTTTCATTTTCTAAAAGGAAAGAGTAAAGAAAATGTTCTTTACGCACCTTGCAAAGGAAAAATAGTTCCGCTTTCCGAAGTCCCGGATCCTACCTTTTCCGAAAAAATCCTGGGGGACGGATTCGCAGTAATTCCGTCGGAAGGAAAAATTTATGCACCGACAGACGGTGAAATAGCCATGGTATTTGACACCCTTCATGCCATCACGCTCACAAGCAGCTCCGGAACCGAAATCCTGATCCACATCGGACTGGATACGGTTACACTAAAGGGCGCACCGTTTACCGCACACGTTGCAGCCGGTGACCAAGTCAAAAAAGGGGACCTTCTGATGGATGTCGATCTGGACAAGATCACCGGGGCCGGATTGAACACAGTCACTCCGGTACTGATCTGTAATACCGATGATTACGGGAAAATCAGTCTGAAAAAAGAGGGCGAAGTTTCCTTAGACGAAGCCGTTCTCAGTATTTCCTGATCTTTTTTTGATCTTTCGTCAGATGAATCTTCATCCTCTTCTTTTATGAAATGAAATGTACGCTTGAAGTCTTTTCTCACTTGCTTTTGTGAAATGTACGCTTGGAGTCTTTTCTCACTTGCTTTTGTGAAATGCACTCTCCATGTCTTTTCTGCACTTGCTTTTGTAAGTATATTGGATGGATTCGGTAAATTCACGTATCTAATTGGAGGTATCCAGTTATATAAATTATCTTTTAAGGAGGGAGAAATATATGAAATTTCTTCAGAAACTAGGGAAAGCCCTCATGCTTCCCGTAGCAGTACTACCGATCTGCGGTATCCTGATGGGTATCGGATACCGGCTGTGTCCGGCAACGATGCAGGGCGGCGATATCTCGGGCGTAGTAAACCTGATCGGTCTGTTTCTCGTAAAAGCAGGATCAGCTCTGATCGACAACATGGCACTCCTCTTTGCAATCGGCGTTGGTGTCGGTATGTCAGAAAAGAATGACGGTACCGGCGGAATCGCAGCTCTGGCATCCTGGCTGATGATCACAACACTTCTTTCTACCGGAGTTGTTACAACTATCGTCCCGTCTATCGCTGAGAGTGCTACAAAGACACTGGCCTTTGACAAGATCGAAAACCCGTTCATCGGTATCCTGGCCGGTATCATCGGATCTGCCTGCTATAACCGTTTCAAAGACACCAAGCTTCCGGACTGGTTATCCTTCTTCAGCGGCAAACGCTGTGTAGCAATTGTTTCCGGTGTTGTTTCTATCGTAGTATCTGCTGTTCTGTTGCTGGTATGGCCATTACTGTTCGGTGCTCTGGTAGCAATCGGTAAATCTATTGTCAGCCTTGATGTTGTCGGTGCCGGTATCTATGCATTCCTGAACCGTCTGCTGATCCCGACCGGATTACATCACGCTCTGAACAACGTATTCTGGTTTGACACGATCGGTCTTGGTGACTTGAAGCACTTCTGGGCTGGTGAAACATCTGCTGATGTAACCTGGAGCCTTGGTATGTACATGTCCGGATTCTTCCCATGTATGATGTTCGGTATTCCTGGTGCTGCACTTGCTATGGTAAGATGTGCAAAACCTGCAAAAAAAAAAGCTGCGATCGGTCTGGTAGCTTCTGCAGCAGTCTGCGCATTCATCTGTGGCGTTACAGAACCTTTTGAGTTCGGATTTATGTTCCTTGCTCCTGCTCTGTATGTAATCTATGCATTACTGTATGGTATCTTTACTATGATCACAGTTGCCCTTGGCTTCCGTGCAGGATTCAGCTTCTCTGCCGGTGCTATGGACCTCCTGTTCTCATCTTCACTGCCTGCAGCACAGAAAACATGGCTGATCATTCCGCTTGGAATCGCAGCATTCCTCGTATTCTACTTCGTATTCCTGTTTGCTATCAAAAAATGGGATCTGAAGACTCCTGGACGCGAAGATGACGATCTCGAAGCAGAGAAAAAAGTAGAACTGGCAAGTGATAACTATACCGCAATCGCAGCTAAAATCCTGGAAGGCTGCGGCGGAAAAGAAAACATCACAAGCATTGATAACTGCGTTACAAGACTGAGACTGGAAGTGAAAGATATCACTGCCGTAAACGACAAGGTAATCAAATCTGCCGGTGTGGCAGGCGTGATCAAACCTGGCAAAACCTCTGTACAGGTTATCGTTGGAACAAAAGTTCAGTTCGTAGCTGACGCTTTCTCCAAACTTTGTGAATAATATTTACCCAGGTAGTCCAAAAGGAGCATATCGCTGATGCGGTATGCTCCTTTTAATTGCGCAAAGTTTTCCTTATTTTCTGCCCTTTCGCAGAGCAGGAACCCGGCTGTTGTTTGTCAAATGGCTGCTATCAAAACCAAAGGTCGGATTACTGGTGGTTCCGAAAACGTGTGCATATATGTGGGGAATCGCCGTGTGACCTCAGCTCTTGTTCTAAGCACCGAGCAGCTTTTCGGGACAGGTACAGCACAGTACATCGTTTCGTAAATGTATTTTTTTAAAATCTTGTTAGGAAAAGGAGTGCGAAAAAATGTAACTTTGTTTTTTCGCACTCCCATTTTCTCTCCCAAAAAACGCCGCAGCTCTCGTCTTACTTCGCGCTGTCTGCATCAATCACAGACTGGATCTGTTTCATCAGCGTATCATAATTCTCCTGATTGTCGATTCCGCCAAGCATCGGTTCTCCCACAATATTTCCATTTCGATCGACTAAGATTGTGGTCGGAAATGCCATAATATCGGAAGCATACTTTCCTGCAGCGGAAGCAGAGTCAATGGAAAGATTGCGGTATTTCGCACCCTGGCTTTCAAGAACCGCTGCTGCTTCTTTGATCGCATCCTGATTTCCGTCGAAGGTTTCTGTGTTGATGCCTACAACCTCGCCTCCCATGGATTTGATTGCATCGTTTAATTCGTTCAGCTTGGATAACTCCGCAACACAAGGCTTGCAGCCGGTAAACCAGAAATTCATGACCGTTACCGCATTTTTGGAAAACAGACTTTCGTCAACTGTATTGCCATCATAATCCTGACCCGAGAAATCCCGGAACGGAGATGCCTCTTCGGAATCGTTTTTCGCGTCGCTATCTTCCGATGCTGTATTGCCGTTTCCCATTTCCGCCATCTGTTCCTCGATTTTTCGTATCGTTTCAATATCATCCGTCAGTGTTTTCAATTCGTCCTCAGCAAAAGAGTCCTTGTTGGCTTCAACCGTGTCTGCCAGATAATCCGCATAATTTCCGCTCGGATCCGCCGTGCTTTTATTCATCATGCCAAACACCTTGTTCCATACATCCGCATGATCTGCAAAAATCTGGTTCTCCTGCTGATATAAATCGTCCAGCTTTGTGCCGGAAGCCCCTGCCGTTTCGGTTCCGGATTCCGCAACAGATCCCGTAACAGCTTCTGTGCCGGATTCCGTCTGGGTTGTCTGCGTTTTCTTTGTGTCTGCAGCCTCTTTTCCGTTGCATGCGGTAAGTAATAATGCTACGCTGAGTGTAAAAACAGGGATAAAAGTTCTTTTGGTTTTCATAAATTATGGCTCCTTTTAAGATAGTATAATGTAAAAAACAAGAATTCAATATCATCCTTCGATGCTTCGTGATCTGCTGCTGATCAATGGTTTCTGATCTCTGACTGTTGATCTCCGGTGTCCTTTTTCTGACACGTTTTTCCCATAAACTGATAGTGGATCGCATCCTTCGGGCAGGCCTTGATGCATGCTCCGCATCGGATGCATTCCGGATGATTTGGGGTCCGGCACACGTCGATATCCATTTTACATGCCCTGGAACACTGATTGCATCCGACACATTTGCTGCCTTCAACCTTAATATTAAGAAAGCTGATCTTATTAAATAATGAATAGATCGCTCCAAGAGGACAGATCCATTTACAGAAGGGTCTGTAAAATAGAATACTTAGCACAACAACGGTAATTAAAATAAAGCATTTAAAAGAAAAAAGTGTTCCAAGTGCAGACCTTATAGCAGTATTTCCAAGTGACAGTGGTATGGCTCCTTCCAAAACACCTTGTGGGCAAATGTATTTACAGAAGAATGGATCCCCCATCCCTATAGAGTTCGTTACAAACAATGGCAGAAGAATAACGAAAACAATGAGGATTATATATTTCAGGTATCTTAGCGGTTTCAGACGGGCTGTGGAAAATTTTTTCCCGGGGATTTTATGAAGTAAATCCTGAAACCATCCAAACGGGCACAAGAATCCACAGA
>OHMW01001735.1_pt1 | contig 10110 bp, 6 predicted proteins | sample 1569391 | NCBI WGS metagenome assembly OHMW01 (sample SAMEA3879557, study PRJEB24766) | human gut metagenome | biome: human-associated habitat; feature: feces | place: USA | collected 1985/1987 | reverse complement strand
CTGACAAATATCTCACGACTAAAAATAAAAATAAGTATCATAAATCGCAAGAACATCATACTTACAGCCAACAACATGGCAGCCACATACTCCGTAGCCTGTTCGGAATGCGCATTACGGCTTTTACGTGCCAATACAGAGATGGTGGCCGTACTGCTATACAATCCGCCGATGATACCGGAAACCAATACTCCCGACTCACGGAACACATAACGCTTTAATAGATAAGACAGATACGAGATACCGGAAACCACCACCGTAGCCAACCATATGGAATAGGGAGTCAGATTGATATCCGGAATGATGTTCTTGTCGGGCAACATCGGCAAAATGATTCCACTGATAGCCAAAAACTTGGCAAGAGTGATCATCTCGTCATTCTTCATACGCTGGGCAAACTCAGTAAAGGTATGCTTCAATTCTGTCAGTAACAATACAGTCACAATTACCATCACGTAAAACCACGATGGCTGCGTGTCTACAATGGGAGCAATACAATAAGTAATCAGGGCTATTATAATAGTAGTAATCCCGAAAACATGAAATTGAGACTGCTTGACGTAATAGTTCAGCCCGAGCAATATCCCCAAAATCAAACCGCCCCCCATAAAGAGACGCATATCTGCTTTATCAAGAATATAAAGCAGATATCCCAATATACCGATAAAAGTAAAAGTACGGTCTGTACCGAAAAGCGTGGTTTCTCCTTCTCGTTTCAGACTGATTCTACGCTGCGACAAACCGATAAGAAGAGAAAATAAAGTCACCAAAATAAAGGTAACCAACTCGCGCGGCAGATAATTATATAATTGTTCCATACACTGTTCTTTTGAATGCGAACAAATATACAGATTATTTTTAGAGTTACCAGATTGTATACGGCTTTTTCATTAGCTGTGAATTATAGTAACGGACATCCCCCGTCACCTCTTGACCGATAAAAGCAGGCTTCACAAAAGCTTCATCCTCTGTACTCAATTCAACTTCCGCCACTACAAGCCCCTCATTCTCACCATAAAATTCATCCACTTCAAAAACATGCGCCCCGCTACGGACCAAATAACGGGTTTTATCAATCACTCCCGGCTCACAAAGTTTCATCAATTCTTCGGCCTCGTTCAACGGCAACTCTCTCTCCCACTCGTAACGGCTGGTTCCGGAAGCATTAGAAGCCCCCTTAATAGTAAGATACCCTTTACCATCACGGATTCGTACCCGTACCGTCCTTCCCCGGGCACTGCTTATGTATCCCTGTATAATACGACTTTGCGCAAAAGCCTGCGATTTATAATCTCCCGAAACGAGAAATTTACGTTCAATTTCCTGTGCCATGCTGCAAAAGTAGGAATGAATAATGAATAATGAACAATGAAATTAATTTATTTTCCAGCATCATCGCTCCTAAATCATCATTCATAAATCATACAACTCAAAACCGTGTCATAAATTCAATCACTAACTTATCCTGTTCGGACGGATCGGGTATTCCTCCACTTTTATAAAAATACTTTTCGTAGTTCAAGCGTATATCGGCTATAAAAGATTTGGAGAAGCTGAAAGTCAAACCGCCTGTCACACGATGGCGTGCATAATCGGTTATGGCCAACTTATTCGGTTCCGTTTCAGACGTTGTTATTCCATCACTATGATCCGTCATCATATCATAACGTGCCAGAAAAGACATCTTATGAAAAAAGCGGCGAAGCGGAATATCATAAATAGCGAAACTATTGACAGAATGCATATTCTTAAAAGCGTCATGTCCATACGTCTTATACAAATATTCCGCTTCTATATGGAATTTATCAGTTTCATAATAAATTCCGGCATCGTACATATTGACGCGTACCTCGGCAGGTTTCATCATTTGGGTACTCAGCGTAAGATTCCATCCCTTCGCAAACCAAAGTTGCCCTTTCAAAGAATAATTCAATGTTTTATGCCATTCCTTCTGTTCTGTCAGTCCGGAGCCATTGAACAACCCGCCTTCAAGGATAAACGGCAAAGATGCATCTTTGCGTGTATAAGCCAGAGTGGCCCCGACATCACGTACATCACCAACCTGTTTTCCAATAAACGAACGGTTAGCGAAAAAGCGTACATGCGGCGAACGGTGCGCATCAATCGTAAAAGGAACCCTCATCTGTCCGATTGTAAAGTTGACATGCTTTATTGGGAAAATACGAGTATAAGCATCCAGCATACGGATTTTTCCCTGATCGGACAGATCTATTTCCGCTTTATAAGCCACGATCGGAAGCACATTGCCTGTCAAGCTGAAACGGGCATTCCGTACTTGAAAACGACTTTCGTCAGTTGCCGTCTGATATTCGTATTTTGCACGGATCGTTCCATGGATTGCCGGTAAATAGTCGTGCAATTCCATCTTCTCCTTATCCAGTTTTTTCCCATCTACCACTTCTTCGTTTACTTGTGCCAAAGCTGTTGTCGTCAGCAGTAATCCTGCCCCAATCGTAACCAATATTTTCATCAGGTTTATAACTTAATATTTTGGTGCAAAAGTAACGATGCCCCCATACACCCTTATGACAAACAGGTTACAAATGTATTACACATTACAAATAGATTACGAAGTACAATAACAGTTCCATCAGACAACAACCAACAGTATTGACAAATATATCATAAAAAAAGCGCCCCTCACAGGACGCTTCCATTCATCTTACTCGGCTACCATTATTTTCGCAACCCGATTATCCGCCTTAACCAGATAAACGCCATTCGGAAGTACTACACGACAATTTTTCTGATGATTCGCCTGGAACAACTGCTTTCCTTCCAGATCAAAAACAGCTACACTTTCACAACTATCCGACAGAAAGAGGTGGCCTTTCCGATAATAAACAAAATTTTCCGTAGTCACATCTCCAATACCGGTAGCATTCAGTACGGTCAGAGTCCCATCTCCTTCGAAATAACCGGGGTGAGTGCCGACACTATACGTTCCGGGCACTTGTTTTACACCGTTCAGATACAGTTCGGCTACACTGCCGTTTGTATTCATAACCGCCTTTCCTCCTTCATTCAATTTTAAAACAGCACAGTCACCGGCAGCTCCCACATGGTTAAAGACCACCCGATTACCCTTACCAATTTGTATTTCACCATTGCCCAAAGCATATGCGGCATCTCCTTGTACCCCAATTACCGATCCCTCGGTACGTGGACTATTGGTAATACTCCAAACACCGGTAAAACCACTGTTATCACCTTTCAGCACAAGAATGGCACTATTCACCGTTTTTGCATCATTTGCCACAGTAACCGTCGACTTTCCATCTACATTTCCCTGTAGTGTAAGCGTATTTACCGTACCACCGCCACTTAGTTTAAACGATACTTCCCCATTGATATGAACAGGACTGTTCCAACCGAAATCACTGCTGCCACTGGCATAACTCATACTCGTACCGCCTGCCATATAGAGTTCTTTAATCTTACTGACTGTTTTTCTCAAACGAATGTTATTAGCATTAAGATACATCACTACCGGAAAATTATCTGTTGATGCTTCTATTTCGGAATCAACAAGAATAGTATCTCCTTCAACCGGTAAAATAGCCGGAGTATAATTGGCGGCAACCTCCCAATTTTTATTTGCCTGCGGAGTCCACTGAAAAGCATAATCAGGATGGACAACCGTCAAAGTACCCTCTCCCTCCAGATAGGCCGGCAATTTAGTAGCAGTATACGTTCCCTCTGCCAATAATTTACCACCGGTATATACTTCACTCAAAGAAGCATCCGTATCCAGAATTAATTTACCGCTTTCGGCAATATTCAGTTTGGTTTTGTGATACAGGCAATCACCGCCTGCCAATCGAAGTCCGGCTTCCGCAGCAACATCGATATTACCGGTTCCGGCTGCATTCTTACCATGGACAGTTACCTCACCTGCTTTTATATCCAGATTTCCGGTCCAGGTATCATTCACTCCCTGTATAAACAGTTTTCCGGTTTCTGTTTTGCTTAAAGTGCCTTCGCCATCCATATTTCCTATAAGAACGAGATTACCGGCCACTTCCGCAGTCACATCCGACATCAATGAGATGCCTCCGGTAGTTAAAGTTGCCCCTTCCGATCTGTTTTTTATTACTGCACCGTTGAAAGACAATTTTCCCTTCAGATTCGAAGCAGCAGAAACCAATGCTGTCGTTCCCTCTTCAAGAGTGATATTACCGGCAAAATCTCCCCCGTCAAAATCTATCGTGCCATGAGCCACAATTCCCTGATCCTGTTCTTTCGGTGTCCCGGCAGGATTCCAGTTATTAGGCTGATTCCAAGAATTTGATTCGGCACCTGTCCATTCATAAATATTACTTACAGGAACAAATGTGTAGGTCTTCCCGGCTTCCGTTTCAATATCATACACAGTGGTTTCTACCAAATCCAGTGTGGGAATCTTGGTAATATCTTTAATTACCGGTTCGGGTATTTCATAAACACTGTTCAGTGAATTGCTGTTATCACCCTCTGCTACCTTCATCGTGAAACTATCTCCCGGTCTCAGAGGAGTAGCAGTGCGCAAACGCAAATTGCCTCCTATGCCGGATTTAACCGTTACAGATACAATTTTACCCCACTTCCACTGCATATCCACAATCTCAAATCCTCCTCTGGCTTTCAAACCGGTAACTTTGCCTTCCGACCATACATCCGGTAACGCCGGCAATAAATGCACAGCCCCGTCATGGCTCTGTACCAACATCTCTGCAATACCGGCACAGCACCCAAAATTACCATCTATCTGGAAAGGCGGATGTGCATCGAACATATTGGCATAAGTTCCTCCATTCGCATCCGAAATAGTAACATTCGGATCCTTCAGTTTCAACTGATTCTGAATCAGTTGATAGGCATGATTGCCATCCTGTAACCGGGCCCACAAACAAACTTTCCAACCCATAGACCACCCACGGCTCTCATCCCCACGTCCTACCAATGACTTCTTTACAGCCTGGAACAGGGCAGAATTAGTATAGGGAGAAATCTGAGTACCGGGAAACATACCCCACAAATGAGAGACATGACGATGTCCGGAACTCTCTCTGTCCCAATCTTCAAGCCACTCCTGCAACTGTCCGTATTTACCTACATGCATCGGCGGCAACTGTTCTTTCAACTCTTTCAAATCGGCAACAAATCCTTTATCCGTGTTCAATATTTCAGCAGCCTCAATGGTGTTGCGAAGCAGATCGTATACCATCTGATTATCCATGGTCACCCCACTAAAAATAGCCGCATTCTGTTTGCTACCACTATCATCGGTATACGAAAACAATCCCGGATGATTCTCCGGAGAATTGGAGGGTGACACAACTTTGTAACCGGTATTCGGATCTGTAATCAGAAAATCCTGATAAAATTCGCTGGCGCTCTTCAGAACCGGATAGATCTCTGCCAAAAACTCTTTGTCTCCGGTAAACAAATAATGTTCCCACAAATGAAAACAGAACCAAGCGTTGCAGGTAGGCCACACACCGCATGCCGATTTGTCCACCGCCCCGGTAGAACGCCAGATATCCGTATTGTGATGAAGCGTCCATCCGCGACAACCATACATTTTACCGGCCGACTCTTCTCCGGTCACACTGACATCTTTCACCATCTGCAAAAAAGGATTATGACATTCACTCAGATTCGTGACTTCGGCTGGCCAATAATTCATTTCAACATTTATATTGGCCGTATATTTACTATCCCACGCCGGATACTGCCCGGCATTCGGATTCCAGATTCCCTGCAAATTAGCCGGTTGTGTTCCCGGCTGTGAACTGGAAATAAGCAGATAACGCCCAAACTGAAAATACAAGGCGGCCAATGAAGGATCATTTACTGTAGAAAACTCTTCAATCCGTACATCGGTAGGTTTCTTTTCCTGTTCACTGTTATTGCCCAGATTCAGAGTAACACGTCCGAACTGCTCTTGATATTTCGCAATATGATCCGCTTTGGCCTGCTCGTAATCTTTGTCAAATTTGTCAAGATACTCTTTGGCACGTGCTTCACTATCGGCACTGATATCTTTATAACTAACAAAATTGGTAGCTGTCGAGATATAAATACAAGCACTATTAGCATCCGTAACATTCAAGCTACTGTTTGCCGCCGTCTGACTACCTCCATCAGCAACGACCTTTATCAATGAATGGGCATGCAACAGATTAGGAATATTTTCTTCCGTCTTTTTCCCACCTTCAGTGTAAACAGACAGCATGTTATCGGCTCCTTCCACCAGCTTAACAGTCACCTTGGTACGATTTGTTTTCAATGGGCCGACAAAAGAGGTTTTAAAAGTCACCTTACCCGGTTGGTCAGCCGAAATTTTAATAATAATCAACTGATCTGCCAATGAAGTAAAAACCTCACGGGTATAGTTCACCCCATCTACCGTATAGGTTATTTTGGCAACCGCATTGGAAAGATCCAATTCACGATAATAATTAGACGGTGTTTTATGGTTTTCGGGAAAATCGAGCAACAGATTACCAATTGACTCATAAATCATCCCGTGACCGGTGATATTCCGGTCTGCAATAATATTAGCCAATGCTAACTTTTGAGCCTCTGCATACTCACCATTATTAATATAATTCCGGATATCTTCCAAATGCGTAAGTGCATTCGGATTCGCATTGTTATAAGGACTACCCGACCAATAGGTATCCTCGTTAATCTGAATAGTATCCTGTGAAGCGATACCATAAACCATTGCTCCTAACCGCCCGTTTCCCAAGGGCAAAGCTTCCACCCAATAATCGGCAGGACGATCATACCATAACTTAAGATCTTGTGCCGACATATTTCCGGTACACAGACCTACTACTAACAGCAGTAAACTTTTCATCAGTACATGTTTTCTCATGGATAAAATACATTTTAATAGTTAACCATGAGGCAAAGTTATCCAACGAAAACCTCCCCAACCGGGTAAAAACGTTTCTAAAAAAGGGTAAAATCATATATCCACCCATAAAAACCAATATTTATAAATTCGATTTATTGATCAAAAACAGCAGTAATCACACCCCAAAAGTCCCCTTTTCAAACACCCTCAAATACAAATCCTTTTCACCAACCAGCATCAGGTCCCAAAAAGATAACGAACTAACAATAAACAAGTTATCTACAAAAGTATCACATACCCCTTCAAAACCGAACAAAAATCAGCAATGAAATAATCCTCCTTTCGGAAGAAATAGTCCACCTCCCAATGGAAAAGCTTAACAGCCTCAACCTGATATAAAAACCATGTGAAATAAAAGTTTTCCCAAAATCAAGTTCAACCTTTAAAATAACCATCATCAATGATGACAGCCAGCCAATTGGTATATTGGCATATTGGCGCATTGCCCAATTATTCCTGTTCTTTCAAATAAGTAGTAGGCACCTTGCCGGTTTCTTTCTTGAAAACCCGGCTAAAGTATTTCGGGTCACAAAAACCAGTCATGTCCGCTATCTCCGCAATCGTATACTTTTGCGACTTCAACAAGCGTTCCGCTTCCCTTATCCGAATATCCTTTATAAATTGTGCAGGAGTCTTATTCACACTTTCTTTCATCCGCCGATACAACAAAGAACGGCTGAGTCCCAAATACTCTCCTAAGAAATCGACTGTAAGATTATCATTGGCTATATTTTGCCGGACAAAATCTTCTGCTTTATGAAGAAATCGCTCATCTTCCTCTTCTTTCAAACCGACTGTTTGCCCGTCCACTGTTCCGGACGATATATCAAAATTTATCTGCCGCCGCCTTTTCCTGTAATAAATGACCAAACAGAGCGATACAAGTAATACGACGGCGAATCCGGCATACAACATTTTCCTCTTAAACGGCGGATCGATATCGATAGACAAAGTAGTAATCTCTGCACTCCAAATTCCTTTGCTATCGGTATATTGTACCTCTAATAAATATTCCCCATTTTTAAGCCCGTTCAGAACAATCGGCTCTCTTTCCGCCAAAGGTATCCAAACGGAATCCGGATTCAACCGATATTTATACTGTATTTTCCCCATATAGCCATAATCCAACACAATGGGGGAAATGCGGATCTCCTGCCCTTCAGATGCCTCTATTTCCGTTATATCCGTGTGTAGATGTAATGTATCTACAAGAATTTCTTTCCAACAAAAGGAGGGATTATTTTTCGACAAGTCATTCAAATGCATGGTAAGATAGCCATCCACTGTCCCCACCCAAAGAGTACGTTCCCGGATAAAAGCCGCCGCTTCTGAAAAGGTCATATTCCTGCCAAAATAATTACTCCCAAAAATCTGGACCTGCTGGCCTGCCGAATATTTGAAAAAAGAATCATCCTTAATAAAGTAAAGAACCCCGTCCGTATCTTCTGCAACAGACAGAACGATCTCCGATGAGACGGAGGGTATTTTGAAAGATTCCAATTCCCATTTGCCATTTCGGATAACGAGTTTATGCAATCCGAAGCCCATCGTTGAAACATAGACCGTACCATCCTGTGCGGCATATATATAAGAACAATCGTAGTGGCACAACCGTTGTTCCAATCGTCCGTCCTTATCGTATATCAACAATCCTTTCTTGGAAGCCACCGCTATATGACCATCAATCATAGTGATATGCCTTATTCCGGCAACCGTATCCACCCTCTGTGGAAGAGAATCGTAGTTAGGTTGCCAGGCTATCTTATACAATCCATTATGGTACGTTCCTATCCAAAGATTTTGCCGGTCATCAAAAGCAAACGAATAAATACTGGAATCTCCCTCAAAATCAGTCCAACGGCGAATCTCATACCGGCCTTCTTCCTTTGGAGTAAGCATAAACAGTCCGCCCCCTTTACTCGCCATCCAGACATTTCCGTGCCGTAATTCCATCGAATAAATGTTTGCCCCAAAAGAGACAGGTTCTCTTTGTATATCTCCCCGGGGAGATAAATATCCGATAAAATTCCGGTGCAGGTCATACATGTAGATCCGTCCATTCTTACCAGCCAGCCAGAATTCCTTTTCCATATGCAAGAAAGCACGAATCTCCGTCGCATAGATAGGAGAATCCGTATCCTGTATATGTGTAGTACTGGTACTGCTCATTTGGAAAACTTATCTTATAAAGGACATCGTTGCAATTGACCCACAAATTACCATTACGATCGGTACAGGAAGCATGCAAAGTAGTGCTTAAATCTTTCTTGGTAGGTACGGATAAGAAAAATGTGTTCCTGCTATCGGAGATCGTTATACCATTTTGTACCGCTTTTAAAACATATGGATTCTTTATCTGTTTTTTAGGGAAAGCCTGAGAAGCCGGCACGGAGAATCTTTTTGTTACCGGATCAAACAGATAACATTTATTTTGTGGTGTCCGGCAAAGAATCCCTCCATTCTCCGTTTCGGCTATCGAACCGAGCCTTCCGATCAGTTGCCCGTCATCCAGTTTATTATAAGTAGAAAACTCACAACCGTCATATTGGCATAACCCATTCCAAGTAGCCATCCACAAATATCCTTTCCTATCTTGCAAAATATCCCGGACAACGCGGTGAGACAGTCCATCGGCCGTGGTATATATCTGATAATGTGTAATATTCCCGGCCAGTACATTAAAACCGGACAACAGATAAAAGACGAAAAGCAACAGGAAATATCTACACATTCTACAAACATTATAAAGAATAAACAAGAAGGAGGCTGTACTCAAACCGCACAGCCTCCATTAATTGTAAAATCTGCTCTTCAACTCACGAAAGAAAAACCTATAATCATGGCAAGTGCCAAAATGACGAGTGAAATAGAAATGATCTTGATCACACGTTTTGCCTGTTCTTCCTCCTTTTTGGTGTGTGTTACTTTTTTCTTATTCTTACCCATATGTTTTTAGCTTTAAAGTTCAACGCTAACAAAGCTAAGAATAATTATTCAAACCAACTAAAGAAGAAGAGAATTAATTTTGTTCCTCGGATGAAAATTCCATCAAATAGGCTTTAATGAAGTCTTCGATCTTTCCATCCATCACTCCATTGACGTCAGAAGTCTGATAATTAGTGCGATGATCTTTCACACGGCGGTCATCGAATACGTAACTTCGTATCTGCGACCCCCATTCT
>OHMW01001726.1_pt1 | contig 10153 bp, 9 predicted proteins | sample 1569391 | NCBI WGS metagenome assembly OHMW01 (sample SAMEA3879557, study PRJEB24766) | human gut metagenome | biome: human-associated habitat; feature: feces | place: USA | collected 1985/1987 | reverse complement strand
CAAGTAGTAAGTAGTTAAGTAGAAATGATTTGTTTGATGTACTTTCCTTGACTACTTATTGACTATTTGGCTATTTGACTATTTACTACTTGCTACTTGACTACTTGCTACTTGACTACTTGTTACTTAACTGCTTGCTACTTAACTACTTACCTACTTATTTTTTTTATTTCTGCTCTTATTCTGCTCAGCGATTGTGGGGTTATCCATAAATAAGAGGCGATGTACTTTAGCGGAACGTATTGTAAAAGTTCCGGTGTTTCTTTGATCAGTGTAAGATATCGTTCTTTGGCTTTGGGACTGCCGGCACTGATGAGCCAGTTTTCTGTAGTCAATAATTGGTGTTCCATGAGTCGTCTGCCTAAATTGGCCAACCCTACGGATGTGGAATATAATTCATTTAATTTTGCACCGGAGATACAATAGGCAATGCTGTCGGACATTACCTCTATGCTGATCTGCGAATAAGAATTGTCTGCATATCCCCAGATGGAAAAAGCGGCTTCTCCCTCTGAAGCGAACCAGATAGTCGTATCTATCCCGTCTTTCAGATAATGTGCTCGCCAGATTCCCTTTTTAATAAGATATAAATTAGTATTTCTGGAACCTTCGCGAACAACCACCTCCTTCTTTTTGAAGTATACCTCTTTCATGTGGCTTAATAAAGTCACTACATCTGTTTCGGATAAATGGTATCTGATCCGGAATTTTTCTTTAAATGTGTCCATGCTGCAAAGATACATTTCCCCGGTGGGGTAGGAAACGATCTTTCAGGTAAATTATTACAATATAAATAAATGTTAGTAATTCTGCCAAAGGGACTGCCAGCCATATGCCTCTGACCCCTAAAAAATGAGGTAATACTGTGAATCCGATGAGCATAAATACCACACCGCGCAGCAAGGTGATAACAGTAGCCCGGTGTGCTCGTTCTATACTCTGATAATAGCCTATACTAACCATGTTGAAAGCAAAAAAGAGATATCCGATGGCGAAATACGGAATTCCTGCTACTGCAATGTCGTAAGCACCGTAGCTACGATCGATGAACAATGACACGATGTCCCGATTACATATTACTGTCAGAATGAAAAAACAGATTCCACAGACGAGAGCTGTTTTTATGGATAACCGGAAAGCTTGATGTACCCGATCCTTACTGCCGGCTCCAAAATTATAGCTGATGATAGGCTGTACCGATTGCGCTATGGCATTGTATACCATGAATATAATGGGAAAGAAATAACAGACAATGCTGAAAGCGGCTACTCCGTCTTCACCCAAATGACGGATAAATACATAATTGCCTAAAAACATCATGCATGCTATCGAGGCTTCGCTTATGAAGGCCGAAGAACCCAGTTTTACCATATAACCGATGTTACGTAAAGTTAGGCGAATGCTTTTAAGGCTTAGTTTGACAGGATGTAATCTAAATGATCGGGAAAAACACAACAGATAGATCAAGGTCATCAAGCCGCCTATCATCGTACCTATGCTTGTGGCAAAGGCTGCCCCCATCAATCCCCATCCGAAAATGAAGATGAAAATATAATCGAGTACGATATTGGCAATTGCTGCAATGGCATTGCACCACATGGCGTAATTCGGTGCGCCGTCAAGACGGACAAAGAACATTCCTGCATTGAGCAACAGGTAGAATACGAGAAATGGGACATACCAATTCATATATTCTGCAACCAACGGTAACAGCCGGTCCGAACTTCCCAATAATCTGCCGACAGGCTCTATCAGGAAGAAGCAAAAGGCAGATAGCAGGAATATCAGTAACGATGAAAAAACAAGCGCCTGCGTGATGTTGATACCGGCAACTTTTTGTTTCCCGTGCGATAAATGAATGGAAGCAACGACCGATGCTCCTACGCCGAACATCAATCCGATGCCGGTAGTGATCATAAACAGCGGTGCGGTAATGTTGACTGCTGCCAGCGCATCACTGCCTACCCCTTTACCTACGAATATACCGTCCGTTATTACAAATATAGCGGAGAAAACCATTCCCAATACTGTTGGAATCAATAATTTGCGAAACAGCTTGGAAATATTCATCGCTCCGAAGTCAATACTATCTTTCATTTCCATATTTTCTTTCTTTTTCATGTTGCAAAGATACGGCAGGAAATACAGGAAAAAATTACCAATTGGTAATAAATAATATGTCAATTAAATAATGTGCCAATGTACCGATTATTTGATATACCAACTAAGCCATGTACTGATTAGCCCCTATAAAATATCAGTATAGCACAGCCAATTGGCACATTGGCATATTGGCACACCGACACATTATTTAATTGACATATTATTATTTCTTTTTTTCAGAAATAATCCGTATGTTTGCTTCAAAACTAATAAAAATGAAGTCTCTCCCCAACCTTCTCCATGGGAAAGGGAGTTAAGTTGGTTTTGTAACCGGTTAATAAACAACGGTATCTATCCCCCTCTCCCACGGAGAGGGTTGGGGAGAGGCTTCTAAACAAAATGTATTATGAATAGTAATTATGTTATTAATATCGGTCGTCAGTTGGGAAGCGGCGGAAAAGAAATAGGCGAGAAGTTGGCCGCCCGTTTGGGAATTGACTTTTATGATAAGGAACTGATAAATCTTGCGTCGGAAGAGAGCGGGCTGTGCAAGGAGTTTTTTGAAAAGGCTGATGAAAAAGCTTCTCAAGGTATTATAGGTGGCTTGTTTGGCATGCGTTTTCCTTTTATCAGTGATGGAGCTGTGCCTTGCACAAATTGCTTGAGTAATGATGCCCTTTTCAAAATCCAAAGCGATGTTATCCGTAATCTGGCTGCTACAAAATCCTGTTTGTTTGTAGGACGTTGTGCCGATTACATTCTGCGGGATCATCCGCGTTGTGTGAATATCTTCATATCCGCCTCAAAGGAAGATCGTATAGAACGTCTCCGGAACATGCATGGCATCAGTGAAGAAGACGCGGAAGGGATGATGGAAAAGGCGGATAAGAAACGTTCGGAATACTATAATTATTATAGCTATAAAACGTGGGGAGCAGCAGCTACTTATCATTTGTGCATCGATTCTTCTTCTTTGGGAGTTGAAGAGACAGTTCGGTTTATAGAAGAATTTGTAGTGAAGAAACTACAGCTTATATAATAGGCGTAGAAGAAGTCTATAAGAAAAAGAAATAAAGCCGGTATATTCCATTGAAGGATATGACCGGCTTTATTATTTATAAATAAAACATGATTTACATCATCGTTAATAATATCATCTGCCCCGTCAGAATACGGAGGAACATGGATAATGGGTAAACTGTAGAATACCCTACTGCCGGAGCATCTCCGGATGTTGTTTGATTGGCATAAGCCAATGCGGGCGGGTCGGTATTACTACCGGCTATCAATCCCATCAGGGTGAAGTAGTTTACCTTATAATATAATCTTGCGATAGCACCGATTATAAGCAACGGGATAACGGTGATAAGGAAACCACAACCTACGTATAGTAATCCGTCACCTTCGACTACCGTTTGCACAAAGTTGGCTCCGGCATCTATACCGACACTGGCAAGGAAGAGCACGATACCGATTTCGCGAAGCATCAGGTTGGCACTCATGGTGGTATAAGTCACTAAATGGAGCTTATGACCGAAACGTCCGATAAGAATAGCTACTACCAGCGGTCCGCCTGCCAAACCTAATTTCAAAGGAGTTGGCATACCGGGGAATGCTATAGGAAGGCTACCCAGAAGAATTCCTAAGAAGATACCAACGAAAATAGTCACAATGTTCGGTGTGTCCAGACGTTTTAACTGATTACCCAAAACACCTGCTACACGTTCAACTGCATCTTGCTGACCTACCACCATCACACGGTCACCTACCTGAAGTACCAGATTTGGATCGGCAAACAAGTCCATACCGGAACGGTTGATGCGGGTAACGTTCACTCCGTACATACTGCGAAAATGCATAGATCCTAAAGTCTTTCCGTTGATTTCCGGTTTAGTCACCAGAATACGGCGGGAAACCATGGGGAGGTCTTGTTTCTCCCAGTCGAGTTCCACTTCTTTACCGATAAATACGGTAATTGCAGGAGCATCTTCTTCTGAACAGACAATGAATAATTGATCCCCCATATTGAATATGGTTTCATGGTTGGGGATACTTACATGACCTTCATGACGAATACGGGAACAAACGAACTGGCGGCCTAAAAATTCCTTGATTTCAATCAAAGTTTTTCCGCAGATTGATTCATTGCGTACTTCCAGACTCATCATGTGAGGTTTGTGATGTGCATCTCCACTTTGGATTTTCAGACTTTCTTCCTCTTTAGCCATATTGACACGGAAGATGTAACGGATAGCAATGATTGAACCGATAATACCTACCACACCCAGCGGATAAGCACACGCATATCCCAGTGCGATTTGTGGACCAGTGTAATTAAGCTGGTTCAATGCTTCATTGGCGGCACCAAGTCCCGGAGTGTTTGTGACAGCTCCATAGAGGATACCTACCATCATCGGCAGTTCTACCCGGCCGTTCCAGAGGTAGTAAAGCCCCAGTGCAACAGCGATATTTAACACTACGATGCCTACAGCCAACAGGTTCAATGTCATTCCTCCTTTTTTGAAAGAAGAGAAGAAAGATGGCCCCACCTGAAGACCGATACAGAATACGAACAAGATCAATCCGAATTCACGGATGAAATGTAGGATGTGTGTATCGGCTGTGAAGCCGAAATGTCCCATTAGGATGCCGGCAAACAAAACAAATGTGACGCCCAAAGATACTCCGAATATCTTTATCTTGCCCAAATACACTCCGGCTGCCACTACAAATGCGTAGAGAAGCACGATGTGAGCTACGGAGCTGGGGTCCCACAATAAACTTTGTAACCAATCCATAATTTAGTAGTTTTTATAATGTCTTTTCTAAAAACGGGTGCAAAATTACTCATAACATTGGAGCAAATCAAATAAATGGAGAACTAAAAAAATAAAGAATGAAGAATTTCTATACAGATTCTATGCGAGAGTGAGAGGTGTGCGAATTTTCTATAAAAAGAAGTTTCGTTTGAACTTATTAATTATATTTGCAAGTCGAACAACAGGCATTTGGAAAGAGACAGATAAAAATAGAGACAATATTAATTCTTGTTTTAATTTTAGATAAACTATGGCAGACAAAAAAGAAAAACTCTTCTCAGACTTTTCTCCTGTCTCCACCGAACAATGGATGGAGAAGGTTACAGCCGACTTGAAAGGTGCTGATTTTGAGAAGAAGCTCGTTTGGAAGACGAACGAAGGATTCAAAGTGAAACCTTTCTACCGGATGGAGGACCTGGAAGGGTTGAAGACGACAGACGCACTTCCCGGAGAATTCCCTTATTTAAGAGGAACCAAGAAGGACAACAATGAATGGCTGGTACGTCAGGAAATCAAAGTGGAATGTCCTAAAGAGGCCAATGCGAAAGCACTGGATATCCTGAATAAAGGTGTCGATTCACTTTCTTTCCATGTAAGGGCAAAAGAACTCAATGCGGAATATCTTGAGACTCTGTTGAATGATATTCAAGCTGAGTGTGTTGAACTGAACTTCTCTACTTGTCAGGGACACGTTGTTGAACTGGCTAATCTGCTGGTAGCTTATTTCCGGAAGAAGGATTATGATGTGAAGAAGCTGAAAGGCTCTATCAACTATGATTTCTTCAACAAAATGCTGACCCGCGGCAAGGAAAAGGGTGATATGGTGCAAACTGCTAAAGCACTGATTGAAGCTATCCAACCGCTTCCTTTTTACCGCGTACTGAATGTGAACGCATTATCGCTGAACAATGCCGGAGCTTATATTTCTCAGGAATTGGGGTATGCACTGGCTTGGGGTAATGAATACATGAGCCAACTGACCGATGCCGGTGTTCCTGCTGCTATAGTGGCTAAAAAAATCAAATTCAACTTCGGTATCAGTTCCAACTATTTCCTTGAAATTGCTAAATTCCGTGCAGCACGTCTGTTGTGGGCGAATATTGTAGCTTCTTACAATCCGGAATGTTTGCGCGACTGTGATAACAAAGGTGCTAACGGTGAATGTCGTTGCGCGGCAAAAATGGCGGTTCATGCCGAAACTTCCACTTTCAATCTGACTTTGTTTGATGCACACGTGAACCTGCTCCGTACACAAACTGAAGCGATGAGCGCTGCATTAGGTGGTGTGGATATCATCTTGTTTACAGGTGGTGTAGGTGAGAACCAGATGGAATGTCGTCGTGAAGTTTGTAAAGACATGGAATTCATGGGTATCGAACTTGATAATGACGTGAATGCTAAGGTTCGCGGTGAGGAAGCAGTCATTTCTACTCCTGCTTCTAAGGTAAAAGTGGTAGTGATTCCGACAGATGAAGAATTGCTGATTGCTTCGGATACAATGGATATTCTGAATAAGTAATAAACATACTTTTGTATATATGATAAGGCGGCTCTATAAAAGTGTCGCCTTTTTTAATGAATAGAAATTTATCATTCCTGTATCAGTCTCATTTTTTTTCCTTTACTTTGCATATCAAACAGTTATATCCAGTATTTTACTATGCGTTACTCTGTCATAATCCCCGTTTACAATCGTCCCGATGAAGTGGATGAACTATTACAAAGTCTCACGGCACAGTACTTTAAAGATTTTGAAGTTGTTGTAGTGGAAGACGGTTCTTCCATTCCCTGCAAAGAAGTAACAGACCGCTATATTGACCGGTTGAATATCAAATATTTCTCTAAGCCAAATTCAGGACCGGGGCAAACACGTAACTACGGAGCGGAACGCAGCGAGGGTGAATACCTTATTATACTGGATTCTGATGTGATTCTCCCCGAGAGATATTTCGATGCCATCGAGGCGGAACTTCTCGCTTCTCCTGCCGATGCTTTCGGAGGTCCCGACCGCGCACACGATTCCTTTACGGATATCCAGAAAGCGATTAATTATTCCATGACTTCTTTTTTCACAACGGGAGGTATTCGTGGCGGAAAAAAGAAAATGGATAAATTCTATCCCCGTAGTTTCAATATGGGGGTACGTCGGACGGTGTATGAAACCTTGGGAGGATTCTCAAAGATGCGTTTCGGCGAGGATATTGATTTCAGCATCCGTATTTTTAAAGGTGGTTATACCTGTCGCCTTTTTCCGGATGCCTGGGTATATCACAAGCGCCGGACAGACTTGAAGAAATTCTTCAAACAAGTGCACAACTCCGGTATTGCCCGTATCAATCTTTACAAGAAGTACCCTGATTCGTTGAAACTGGTGCATCTGCTCCCGGCGGTCTTTACATTAGGAGTAGCTGTTTTATTATTGGGGACACCGTTTTGTCTGTTTAGTTTCACGCCTATTCTTCTTTATGCACTGTTGGTCTGCATAGACTCGACGATTCAAAATAAGAGTTTAAGTATCGGAATATATTCCATTGCTGCCGCATTTATTCAGCTTATAGGCTATGGTACAGGTTTCTGGCGTGCATGGTGGCAACGTTGCATCAGAGGAAAAGATGAGTTTGAAGCATTTCAAAAGAACTTTTATAAGTAAACTCGTATGATTCTGAATTGTGTCTTCACGGTTATGAACTAGGATACTTATATGACTATAAATTAATACGGCAAAACCAATAGTTTCATGCATTGGAACCTTTGGTTTCGCCGTAGAGAAACTATAGTTTCACCGGTGGGAAACTTTAGTTTCAGACGCTTGAAACTAAAGTTCCCAAGGCTTGAAACTTTCAGTTTCCTATAGGGAAATACCACCGGTATTTTATTTTCTTTTCTATATCCCCTGCCATTAAATAAAATAAGTCTACCTTTACACTTTCAAAACATAGAAAATGGAAAACAAACACAAGTTATCTATCAACCAATGGGCACCGGAGGATCGTCCGCGGGAGAAAATGATAGAGAAGGGAGCAGCCGCATTGAGTGACGCCGAACTACTCGCTATATTAATAGGCTCCGGGAATACGGAAGAAAGCGCTGTCGAACTGATGCGACGCCTGCTTTTGTCCTGTGATAATAACCTGAATACTTTGGCGAAGTGGGAAGTGTGCGACTATTCCCGTTTTAAAGGAATGGGACCGGCAAAGAGCATTACGGTTATGGCCGCCCTTGAATTAGGCAAGCGGCGGAAATTGCAAAACATCAGAGAGAGACTTCGGATCACCTGCTCAAAAGATATCTACGAGATTTTTCAACCACTAATGTGCGACCTGGCGCAAGAAGAGTTCTGGGTACTGTTGTTGAATCAGGCAACGAAACTGATTGATAAGATACGTATCAGTTCCGGCGGTATAGACGGTACTTATGCCGATGTGCGTTCCATTCTTCGGGAAGCATTGATGCAAAGGGCTACACAAATAGCTGTGGTGCACAATCACCCTTCCGGAAATATTCAGCCTAGCCAGCCTGACAGGACATTGACGGAACATATCCGTAAAGCGGCGGATACGATGAATATTCGCCTGATAGACCATGTCATAGTCTGTGAGGACGGCTTTTACAGCTTTGCAGATGAAGGGCTGCTCTGAAACGATTGATGAATATTTCCCGCAACAATTTAGTCTCTCGGTATGTTTTTTAGTTAGGTACGCATTCCGTGTCTAATTTTTTATCTCTATCTTTGCAATACATAAATAAGAACGTATGGAAAAGTTTGAAATAGAAGAAAAGATTGTAGCCATGCTAAAAACTGTGTACGATCCGGAAATCCCGGTGAATGTATACGATCTTGGGCTGATCTATAAGATAGATGTCTCTGATAATGGGGAAGTGGTGCTGGATATGACACTGACAGCACCGAACTGTCCGGCCGCTGATTTTATCATGGAAGATATTCGCCAGAAGATAGAATCTGTGGAAGGAGTGAACTCGGCTACCATTAATCTGGTGTTTGAACCGGAATGGGATAAGGATATGATGAGTGAGGAGGCTAAACTGGAACTGGGTTTTTTATGAAGAATGTCTATTTCCTTTCCGATGCACATCTTGGTTCCCGTGCTATTGAACATGGGCGTACACAGGAACGGCGTTTGGTGAATTTTCTTGATAGTATAAAGCACAAGGCAGCTGCCGTTTATCTGCTGGGAGATATGTTCGACTTCTGGTATGAATTCCGGTTGGTCGTACCTAAGGGTTACACCCGTTTCCTGGGGAAAATTTCCGAGCTGACGGATATGGGAGTAGAAGTACATTTCTTTACCGGTAACCATGATATTTGGTGCGGAGATTATCTTACCAAAGAGTGTGGTGTCATTATGCACCGTGAACCATTGACTACTGAGATCTATGGAAAAGAGTTCTATCTTGCTCATGGTGACGGACTTGGTGACCCGGATAAAAAGTTCAAATTACTTCGTTCCATGTTTCACAGCAAAACATTGCAGACCCTATTTTCCGCCCTTCATCCTCGTTGGAGTGTGGAATTGGGATTGACATGGGCAAAACACAGCCGACAGAAACGGGCTGATGGAAAGGAACCGGATTATATGGGAGAAAACCAGGAACATCTGGTACTATATACGAAGGAGTATCTGAAAAGTCATCCTAATATCAACTTCTTTATTTATGGTCATCGTCACATTGAACTGGATTTAATGTTGAGTGCTACTTCCCGTGTGCTGATTCTTGGAGACTGGATTAACTATTTCTCCTATGCGGTATTCGATGGGGAGAATCTATTTTTGGAAGAGTATATAGAAGGAGAAACACAAGTTTGATTCTTATTCCATTAAAAAGTGGAAATTCCGATTGATATAAGGTTTCTTGAAGATAGATAGAAACCGGAAAAAGTCAAGACCACGTCTTCAGATTTATTCTATTCTTATGAAATGAATCTGAAGACGTGGTCTTGATGTATTTAGTTGCCCAACTTGAATACTACAGAGGCGTATCCTCCCAATTTCAAGGTGTAACTGTCGCTGTCTGTATTTTGTTGAGCTTCGCCATTCACAAACAATACTTTCTCAATCTTGTCTGTCAGCGGAAGTAGCATGGCCGTTCCGCCGAAATTATGGATGACAAGCAGTTTCTCGTTGTCCTTGGTCATATACCAGGCGGCAATCGGCTTATAGTCTTTCTCCTGTGATTCGTTGTAGACGGAATGTTTGGTCATATTTCCTTCT
>OHMW01001723.1_pt1 | contig 10159 bp, 9 predicted proteins | sample 1569391 | NCBI WGS metagenome assembly OHMW01 (sample SAMEA3879557, study PRJEB24766) | human gut metagenome | biome: human-associated habitat; feature: feces | place: USA | collected 1985/1987 | reverse complement strand
GAGCATTTTCTCAATTTTTGCTTGAGTAGACAAATCTTACACCTCCATCATTATTAGGAGAACATTTTTATATACATCCCTATAAATTAAGGATGTAAAATTTTGGATCTTGACTACTGGTACTTTTTGCCATTCATCAAGAGTTCTCCAAAATTCCTGACACTAATTATAATCAGGAACGCTCTTTTTTTCTGTTGCACAGGTCACACTTTTTTATTATTTCTTTCACAAAAATTTCACTTCTAGATTATAACAAGAAAGTATTTTTCATCTAATTTTATTTGCCAGCAAATGAAATCTAAACAAAAAGCCACATAATTAAAAGTTTTTAATAAAAACTTTTAATTATGTGGCACAGGCAACAGATTTTTAAGCAATATTTAACTAAAATATTGATAGTTGAAGGTTAACTATGTCCAAATTTAAAATGAACATATTATTTCCTTTATATATGGGTAATTAGCATAATAAAAAACAGGCACACCATAAAAGATGCACCTGTTTCAATTTTAGTTATTTAGCAGCACCAATCATTGCAAGCATTGCACCTGCAGCTACTGCGGTGCCGATAACACCAGCTACGTTCGGGCCCATAGCATGCATGAGCAGGAAGTTAGCAGGGTTAGCTTTTTGACCAACGATTTGGGATACACGTGCTGCCATCGGAACTGCGGATACACCAGCGGAACCGATAAGAGGATTGGTTTTACCACCATCCAGAATGCACATGAGCTTACCAAATACAACACCGGCAAAAGTACCAGCTGCGAAAGCGATCAAACCAAGAACAATGATCAAAATAGTTTGATAGTTCAGGAAGGATTCAGCTTTCATAGTCAAACCTGTACCAGTTGCCAGCATGATCGTTACAATGTTCATCAAAGCATTTTGTGCAGTATCGGAAAGACGATCCAAACAACCAGCTTCTTTGAACAGGTTACCCAACATCAGCATACCAATCAAAGAGCATACAGGCGGAAGCAACAAGCTGATAACGATAGTAGTAACAACCGGGAATACGATTCTTTCAAAATGAGAAACCGGACGCAGTTGTTCCATAACGATTTTACGGTCAGCTTCAGTAGTGCAAAGTTTCATAATAGGCGGTTGGATCAAAGGAACCAACGACATATAAGAATATGCAGCTACTGCGATAGCACCTAACAGGTTAGGTGCCATTTTTGCAGCCAGGTAAATAGCAGTCGGGCCATCAGCACCACCGATAATACCGATAGCGGATGCTTCTTGCACGGTAAATCCGAGCATCATAGCACCCAGCAAGGAAATAAATACACCTGCTTGAGCTGCAGCGCCCAAAAGCAAAGTTTTCGGGTTTGCAATCAACGGACCAAAGTCTGTCATTGCACCTACGCCTAAGAAAATCAAAGGCGGGAAAATTTCATGGTGAATACCATAAAGAATTACCTGCATAACACCCGGTTGATCTTCGAAACCGGTTTTAGGAACGTTTGCCAGCAAACAGCCGAATGCGATCGGAGACAGCAGCAATGGTTCGAAGCCTTTACCAATAGCAAGGTACAGCAGAATGATGCCAACAAGCATCATGATAGCATTACCCATGGTGAAAGCGGAGAAACCGCTGTCATTCCATACGGATTGTAAAGCAACTACAAATGCTTCCATAATTTCCTCCTACAAATTTTTTAGTTGAGAGACCTTTTCAAGGTCTCTCAGCTTGTTTGTATTACATTACGATCATAACGTCGCCGGTACCAACAGTTTGACCTGCGGAAACGCGAACGTCAGAAATGGTGCCGTCAGCCGGAGCCATGATCTCGTTTTGCATTTTCATTGCTTCAAGAATCATCAATACATCGCCAGCTTTAACTGCGTCGCCAGCTTTAACTTTAACTTCGAGAACTTTACCAGGCATAGGAGCACTGATAGTAGCTGCGCCAGCAGCAACAGGTTTTGCAGCAGGAGCCGGTGCAGCAGCTTTAGGAGCGGGAGCAGCGGCAGGTGCCGGTGCAGCTTTAGGAGCAGCAGCTTTAGGAGCTGTTGCAGCAGCGCCGCCCATTTCTTCAACTTCTACTTCATATGCAGTGCCGTTAACGGTAATGGTATATTTTTTCATGGATGTTAATCCTCCTTAAAATCTCGTAATAAAATAGATTAATTATTAACCCCAAATTAGAAGCATTCTTTACGTACGCTAATTGCTTCAATACGAGCATTCTGTGTCCAGCCAGCTTCGGGCAGACGACGTACATAAGCGATATCTTCTGCAGAATGGCCAAGAGCAGCTACAGCTGCTGCAATAACAGCAATTACTTCACTGTCATCCTGCACAGGAGCTGCAACAGCAGCAGGTGCTGCGGCAGGTGCCGGTGCTGCTACTGGTTTCTCAGTTTTTTTTTGCGTTGGATCTACCAATTGGATGATTTTCATCAAAACACCCAAGGCTGCCAATACGCCAAAAACTATGGTCATATTGATGATAGAAATCAACCAAGGATTAGTAGTTACAGGACCCATTATTTCACCTCATTCTTCTTAATTAATTAAGCACTATACTGCAAGCTGCAAATTACAAAGGAATATTGCCATGGCGTTTTGCCGGGCGAGTTTCACGTTTGGACTGCAACATTTGCAAAGCGTTGATGATGGTGGGACGGGTGTTTTTCGGCTCGATTACGATGTCTACCATGCCGCGCATTGCTGCTTGGTACGGAGTTGCAAAGTTATCGATATATTCTTCCGTTTTTGCTTTTACATCAGGATCATTTTTGAAGATGATGTTAGCTGCACCTGCAGGTCCCATTACTGCGATTTCTGCAGTCGGCCATGCAATTACTTGGTCTGCGCCCAAATCTTGGGAACACATTGCCAGGTAGGAACCACCGTATGCTTTACGGGTTACTACAGTAATTTTAGGTACAGTTGCTTCGGAATATGCATACAGCATTTTTGCGCCGTGACGGATAATACCGCCGTATTCTTGGTTACAGCCAGGCAGGAAGCCAGGTACGTCTACCAAGTTCAGCAAAGGAATGTTGAAGGCATCGCAGAAGCGAATAAAACGAGAGGATTTGTCGGATGCGTTGATATCCAGGCAGCCAGCCATTACTTTAGGTTGGTTTGCAATGATACCTACGGTTTGACCATCCATACGTGCAAAGCAAGTGATAATATTGGTTGCCCAATATTGTTGGGATTCATAGAATTCACCGTTGTCTACGATGGATTTGATTACGTCTTTCATATCATATGCTTGGTTGGAGTTATCCGGAAGCAATGTATTCAAGGAGTCATCAATACGCATCGGGTCGTCACCGGTTTCTACGATAGGAGCGCATTCCATGTTGTTGGAAGGCAGGAAGCTCAGCAGGTAACGGATCTGTTGCAAGCAGTCTTCGTCGTTTTCTGCAGCAAAATGTGCAACGCCGGAAGTGCTGTTGTGGGTCATAGCGCCACCCAGTTGTTCTTGGGTTACGTCTTCACCAGTAACAGATTTTACTACTGCGGGGCCGGTAATGAACATTTTAGAAGTGTTCTTTACCATGTAAATGAAGTCAGTCAGTGCCGGGCTGTATACAGCGCCGCCAGCAGAAGGACCCATGATAGCGGAGATCTGAGGAACTACGCCAGATGCAATAGTGTTTTCAAAGAAGATTTTGCCGTAACCAGCCAAAGCGTCAATTGCTTCTTGGATACGAGCACCGCCGGAATCGTTCAGGCCAACAAGCGGAGCACCCATTTTCAGGGACAGGCGTTGTACTTTTACGATTTTAGCAGCATGCATTTCGCCTAAAGAACCACCTTCTACAGTGAAATCTTGTGCGAATACATAAACCAGACGGCCATCGATGGTGCCGTAACCAGTAGTTACACCTTCGCCAGGAAGTTCTTTCTTCTCTTGGCCGAAGTTTGTGCAACGATGTTTTACGAAACGATCCAATTCAACAAAGGATCCTTCGTCGAGGAGTGCAGCAATTCTTTCACGTGCAGTCATTTTGCCGGCTTCGTGTTGTTTTGCAACGCGTTTTTCGCCGCCTGCAGCCAGAATTACTTCGGACTTTTTGAGCATTTTCTCAATTTTTGCTTGAGTAGACAAATCTTACACCTCCATCATTATTGGGAGAACCTTATTTTATATACATCTACGCGGATGCAGACTCTTTGGTCCGCATCCGTGTAGTATGTAACAACTTAAAATAAAATCTTCAAAAGATTTTTGTAATTCCGTATTTTACGGAATTATTTTTTTGCCGGAGCGCAATACTCAAGCAAAATACCTACGGATTTCGGATGAACGAAAGCGATATCCATTCCGCCAGCACCGCCACGAGGAGCTTTGTCGATCATAGCAGCACCTTTTTCAATAGTGGTATCAATAGCTGCTTGAACATCATCAACGCGAACAGCGATATGTTGGATACCTTGTCCATTTTTAGCGATGTATTTGCCGATAGGGCCATCGCCATTTTCAGTGATATCAACAAGGAGCTCAAGCAAAGTTTCGCCACAGGGAATAAATACGGTTTTTACACCTTGCTCAGGAACAGCTTCTTCACCAGTGCAGCTCAAGCCAAGAACTTCAGTGTAGAATTTCTTGGAAAGATCCAGGTCTTTGCAAGCAATACCTACATGGTCAACACAAATTGTTTTAAACATTTCAAATTCCTCCTAAAAGTAATTTTGGTTGTTTTATCTTAAAACTTTACCAACAATGTCAGCGACAACAGAATACGGCTCAATTTCACGAATTTGAAGTTTTTCAACTAAAATATCAAATTCGGAAGTAGCTACAACATTCTTGTCGATATAACGGTTGACCCTGTCATTAAGCATAGCAGTAACTTCGTTTTTAATACGAGCTTTGCGTATTTTGCTCAATTGATCAGATTCAATCAAATATGCTTTGTGCTCTTCAATAGAGTCAACAACAGCTTCTATACCTTCACCCTTGCTGGCAATGGTCCGATTGATCGGAGGACGCCAGCCAACATGTTCGGGATTTAATTCCAACATCATTTCAATCTCAATGTTCAGCTTGTCCGTACCTTCACGGTCAGCTTTATTGATCGTGAAAAGGTCACCGATCTCAAGTATACCTGCTTTAATAGCCTGAATGTCATCGCCCATACCAGGAATAACAACAACCATTGTAGTATCAGCAGTTTTAACAATATCTACTTCAGATTGACCAACGCCAACAGTTTCAACAATAATAACATCAAAACCATATGCATCCATCAATTTAACAGCATCGCCCGCTTTTTGGGATAATCCACCCAAACTCCCGCGAGTAGCCATGGAACGAACAAAAATGCCTTCATCGGCAGTAAGGTCCAACATTCTGATACGGTCGCCTAAAATTGCACCACCGGAGAAAGGACTTGTAGGATCAATTGCGATAATACCAACTGTTTTACCGCGTTTACGATATTCTTTAGCAAGCTTGTCGGTCAAAGTACTTTTGCCAGCGCCCGGAGGTCCGGTTATTCCGATGACATAAGCATTACCGGTGTGGGGATAAATGGCTGTCATTATTTCAACAGCGTTATCATACTCGTTCTCTACGGCAGTAATAGCTTTCGCTAATGCTAAACGAGAATGGTTTAATACGCCTTCAACAATATTCAATGATCACACCGCCTTGTTGAGGTCCAATAAAAATTGTATTATGCAAGCCGGGACAAGCCCGGCCTGCAAAATTTTTGAGAACCTTAATTATTTTACGTTAGCGTTGATGAATTCAACAATGTTGCCAGTCGGAGTGCCAGGAGTGAATACTTCGGCAATGCCAGCAGCTTTCAAACCAGGAATGTCAGCGTCAGGAATAACGCCGCCGCCGATAACCAGAACATCAGTCAAACCTTTTTCTTTCAGCAGTTCAACTACTTTCGGGAAAAGGGTGTTGTGTGCGCCGGAAAGCAGGCTCAAAGCAACAACTTTAACGTCGTCTTGCAGAGCAGCTTCAGCGATTTGTTCCGGAGTCAGACGAATACCGGTGTAAATAACTTCAAAACCAGCGTCGCGCAATGCACGAGCTACAACTTTAGCACCGCGGTCATGGCCGTCCAGACCCGGTTTTGCTACTAAAACTCTAATATTAGACATTATTTCTTACCTCCCTATTATTGTTGGCTCTAAATTACAGAGCAGTATGAGATTGATATTCGCCGAATACTTTTCTCATTACGCCGCAGATTTCGCCTTCAGTTGCATAAGCACGTACAGCGTCAAGAATCAAAGGCATCAGGTTAACGGATTCGTCAGCACAGCCTTTTTCCAGAGCAGCTAAAGTTTCTTCAACTTTAGCATTGTCACGACGAGCTTTAAGGGCAGCAATCTTATCAGCTTGCAATTTGCCAACGGAGCCGTCAACACGCAGCAAGTTTTTCGGCGGTTCTTCTTCTTGTTGGAATTTGTTTACGCCAACAATAATACGGTCGCCTTTTTCAATGTCCATTTGCCATTTGTAAGCGGAGTCTTGGATTTCTTTTTGGATATAACCTTTAGCGATAGCTTCAGGAGCGCCGCCAATTTCGTCAATCTTTTTGATATATTCCCAAGCTTCAGCTTCGATTTTGTTAGTCAAAGCTTCAACATAGTAGGAACCACCCAACGGATCAACGGTGTCAGCCAAGCCGGATTCGTAAGCAACGATTTGTTGAGTACGGAGAGCGATGGTTACAGACTCAGTGGTCGGCAATGCCAAAGCTTCGTCTTTGGAGTTAGTGTGCAAAGATTGAGTACCACCCATTACAGCAGCAGCAGTTTGCAAAGCAACACGAACGATGTTGTTGTTCGGTTGTTGTGCAGTCAGCATGGAACCTGCAGTTTGAGTATGTACGCGGAGCATTTGAGATTTCGGTTTTTGAGCGCCGAATCTTTCTTTCATAACTTTAGCCCATACACGACGGGAAGCGCGGAATTTAGCAACTTCTTCGAGTACGTTGTTATGAGCGTTCCAGAAGAAGGACAGACGACCAGCAAAATCGTCAACGTTCATACCAGCTTTGATAGCTGCTTCAACATAAGCGATACCGTCAGCGATGGTGAAAGCGATTTCTTGAGAAGCGGTGGAACCAGCTTCACGGATATGATAACCGGAAATGGAGATGGTATTCCACAGCGGTACGTTTTTGGAGCAATATTCGAAAATATTGGTGATCAAACGCATGGAGGGTTTCGGCGGGAAAATGTAAGTTCCGCGAGCAGCATACTCTTTCAAAATATCATTTTGAATAGTACCGCGCAGTTTGTCAGCGGAAACGCCTTGTTTCTCAGCAACTGCGATGTACATGCAAAGAAGTACGGATGCAGGAGCGTTGATGGTCATGGAAGTGGAAACTTGATCCAAAGAAATTTGGTCAAATAAGATTTCCATATCAGCCAAGGAGTCGATAGCTACGCCAACTTTACCAACTTCGCCTTCAGCCATCGGATCGGTAGAATCATAACCGATTTGGGTCGGAAGGTCGAATGCGCAGGACAAGCCGCTGCCACCGTTAGCCAAGAGGTAACGATAACGTTTGTTGGATTCTTCCGCAGTGGAGAAACCAGCATACATACGCATGGTCCAGAAACGGCCACGATACATAGTAGGTTGAACACCACGAGTGTAAGGATATTCACCAGGGAAGCCAAGATCCTTCTCATAGTCGAAGCCTTCGATGTCGAGAGGGGTGTAGAGCCTATTGGGCTCAAGGTTTGCACGTTCGGGATTTTTAGCAAGTTTAGCTTCTACGCCAGCCATGTACTTGTCAAATCCAGCTTTCAGAGTTTCATTTGCCATTCTCAAATCCTCCTTAAGAATATTGTTTTTGCACAATCCGGTTTGGACTGACCGAATTATGGTGAGAGTGTCCGTCATAGACGGTGTATATGGCAAAGCCCGAAGGCCTCGTCAACAGAATTTATTTACAGATAAGCTGTAAAGTTTGCCGGCAGAACTAGCTATCTGCCGGCAAAATATTTCAGACAACAATCTCAGTCAATCGTCTTGACTAAGAATTATTTTTCCATGGTGCCGGTTTTTACGAAACGATCATGGAAGGAGAAAGCTTCATCCATAATATGCGGAGTTTGGCTATTGCCACAAGCTTCGCAAGCTCTCTTGAAGTAATCAAGAAGCAGCGGTTGATATTTCGGATTAGCAACTTTATCAATGATAACCAAAGCACGTTCTTTTGGAGACAAACCACGAAGGTCAGCTACGCCGCGTTCGGAAACGATAACATCAACGTCATGTTCAGTATGGTCAACATGAGAGCAGAAAGGAACTACAGAGCTGATAGCTCCGCCTTTTGCAAGAGATGTAGTGAAGAATACGGTCAGATAACCATTACGAGCATAGTCGCCGGAACCGCCGATACCATTCATAATCTTAGTACCGCAAATATGAGTGGAGTTAACATTACCATAGATGTCAACCTCAATAGCAGTGTTCATTGCAATGACACCGATACGACGAGCAACTTCCGGGCTGTTTGCAACTTCTTGCGGACGCAGAATGATATATTTTTTATATTTTTCTACATTGTCATAGAATTTTTTGAGGCAATCAGGGGATGGGCTCAAAGCGGTACCAGAGCAAACGCGGAGTTTGCCAGCATCGATCAAGTCGAACATACCGTCTTGAATAACTTCGGTATATACAGTCAAATCTTCAAAATCAGAGTTAACCAAACCGTTGATAACTGCGTTAGCAACAGAACCTACACCAGACTGCAGCGGCAACAGATTAGCGGGCAAACGACCTGCAGCAACTTCAGATTTAAAGAATTCAACCAAGTTTTTACCCATTTTTTGAGCATCTTCGTCGATTTCGCCCAACGGACGAACTTTATCAGTAATATCGCAGGGAACTACTGCAACGAGTCTGTCCAAATCGCAAGGAATATAAGGAGTGCCGATTACATCTTCCGGTTTTTCAACAGGAATAGCTTTACGATTCGGAGGATCCAAAGGCACATAGGAGTCATGCATGCCTTCCAATTCTACTGGTTGAGAAGTATTTACTTCAACAATAACTTTTTCAGCACATTGAACATAAGAAGAAGAATTGCCCATGGAAGTTGTAGGAATCAACCCAACCTGGCCATTGCCAAGGTCAATGATTTTGCAGGCTTCGACGATAGCGACGTCTACACATCTGCGGTTTTCCATGAAACCATAGCGAGTCATTTGAGCAACATGGCTCAAATGCAGGTCAGTATATTTTACGGAACCGTTGTTGATAGCTTTACGCAGATCATTGTTAGTTTGGTAAGGCATACGACGAGCAACGATACCAGCTTGAGTCATTGCGGTATCCATTTCAGGACCTACAGAAGCACCGGTCCAAACGTTGATTTGGAAAGGAGTTTTTTTGCCTTTTTCTGCCAGAGCAAGAGGCACAGCTTTAGGATAACCAGACGGAGTAAAACCACTGGTACCTACGTTGTCGCCATCCTTTACAAATTCTGCAGCTGCTTCGGCGCTCATAATTTTGCCGGCTACTGCTTCGCATACGCGATCTTTAATGTCGATCATGTTTACCTTCCTCCTTGTAAATAAAACAAATTGTGGCTAATGCCAGCGAAGTCTATTAACTTCACTAGTAAAAATACACTTAGTCGGCTAAATACCAACTATAAAAGCATAAAGTATTATTTGCCGAATAAGATTTTACCCATAAAAAAGGAGCACTTAGAAGTTTTGATTTACTAAAACAAAACATAGCCAAGTGCCAGCTTACTTCTATCCAAAGTGGCTACGCTCTGAATCGCAAACTGTCAGCAGGTAAAGCTTTCAGTCGAACTTCTTCGTTCTTCTGTCTACCAACCGCTAAAACATATCCAAGATATTTAGTTCTGCTTAATTTACTTCGACATTCCAACAAAAAATCCTTCAAAAAAAACTTTAATTGTGATTTCTTTTTGAACTTTTTGTGTCCAGCTCTATTATAACACATAAAGAAGCAGTAAATTTTAGGCAAAATCACTACTTTTTTTAGTTTTTAAACATTTTTTCTTTAAAACGCTATACTACATATGATATCAGTAAAACTGTAACATGGCAAGCATTTTCTTTACAATTTACAAAGAAACACCCCTTGAGCAAAACTACTCAAGAGGTGTTTTGTGGTATCAAATTAGTACTTTCAACGTGTCTGTTGGTGATAGTGCGTATGCAGTAGACTATGAGC
>OHMW01001720.1_pt1 | contig 10184 bp, 7 predicted proteins | sample 1569391 | NCBI WGS metagenome assembly OHMW01 (sample SAMEA3879557, study PRJEB24766) | human gut metagenome | biome: human-associated habitat; feature: feces | place: USA | collected 1985/1987 | reverse complement strand
AGTTTGCCGTGCTCGTCATGCGCGGAAACAAAGCGGATCACCTCCTGGTTAGCAGCAAGATTGACGCTCCCCTGCGGCCCACCGGGCAACACGACCGCGTCATACAGCCTATTAATGCGCTCCGTTAACGTACTGTCAGCCACCATGGGGATATTATGGTAACTCACTACCGCACGGGACTCCGCGCAGGCCAGCGTCTCCACCTCAATCTGTAAACGCCGCAGAATATCAATAGTGATAATCGCTTCTGCTTCTTCAAAACCAGGTGCCAGCAGCACCGCAACGTTAGCCATCATAAACCTCAAATAATGAAACAATGTAAAACATCGTTTCATTTTCCCGCGTTATCAGATCACAATCTTGCGCCGCGATCACAGAACCGTATATTGAGTGAAAATTGATTTAGCTCAAATTTGATACGACAGGATATATTTGCAAATATTATTTCTGATTTATCACTTTTACAGAATTTCCCGCCAAAGAACGTTTCCTGAAACGATAAAAATGAGCAAAATTGTTTTTACACCCTTTTAAATCAACATGTTATATAATTACCAATCTCGTAACCTTCTTTCTATTCTGGGCTATATTTGAATTTGTAATCTATGGTAAACACAGCCCAATTAAGAGTTTTCTTAAGTCGAAGAGAAGCGTATGCTTATTTAAATCGAACACAGGAAGTGAATTTTCGAGTTTTTACCTTGCAGAAATCTATTTCCGCCATTCAATCGTCAATACCTGCCGGGTCAGGTTAAGTAGCGGACATCAAGTCCCACAGTCAATAAGGATATGAGAATGACTACCCAAACGATGATGCAAAAACTGAATGCCCAGATGAACCTGGAGTTTTATGCTTCAAATCTGCATCTGCATTTGAGCGCGTGGTGTTCCAGAAAAAGCCTCAACGGCACTGCCACCTTCTTTCGTACTCAGGCGCAAAGTAACGTCACGCACATGATGCGTGTCTTTAACTTTTTGAAAGCTGTCGGGGCAAACCCTACCGTCAAAGAGCTTGAAACGATTGAAGATAATTACACTTCTCTGGAAGAACTGTTCCAGAAAACGCTCGAAGAGTATGAGCAACGCTGTGCGAAGCTGAGCAAACTGGCTGATGAAGCCAAAGCGCAACAGGACATCATTACCCTCACGTTTTTACGCGATATGGACAGAGAGCAGCAGCAGGATGGCATGCTGCTGAAGACGCTCGCAGATGAAATCCGCAACGCGAAACGTGCGGGGATTTGTCTGGAGCAGACGGACCGCCATCTTCTCGACATAGCTACCGTGCAACACCACTAAGTCCCTTCACCCGCTCCCGTCAGGGGGTGGGTACCAACTCCCTGCTTTTGCTGACATTTAACAAATCAGATCTTGCTCCCAATGAATAACCACACATCGTGTAATGATTTGTTTAATTACATTCATTGACGAGGGAGCATCATGATCACCATTGAGTTTATTGTCATTATCCTCTGCCTGCTGATAGGCACCCGCTTCGGCGGGATGGGCCTGGGGCTGATAAGCGGTATCGGCCTGTTTATTTTAAGTTTTGTCTTTGGTCTGCAACCCGGTAAACCGCCCGTTGACGTGATGCTCACAATCCTCGCCGTCATCGGCTGTGCGGCCACGCTACAGACCGCCGGTGGCCTTAATGTAATGATGCAATTCGCAGAGCGCCTGCTGCGTAAACATCCCCAGCACATCACCCTTCTCGCACCGTTTACCACCTGGATGTTGACCTTCCTCTGCGGGACCGGTCACGTCGTCTACACCATGTTTCCCATTATCGCGGATATCGCCCTGAAAAAAGGCATTCGCCCGGAACGGCCGATGGCGGTGGCCTCGGTGGCCTCTCAGATGGCGATCACCGCCTCCCCCGTTTCCGTGGCCGTCGTTTCGCTGGTCTCGATTCTGGGTGCGCAGCACGGCATCGGTCACGCGTGGGGGATCCTCGAAATCCTCGCCGTTTCCGTACCGGCCTCACTGTCTGGCGTCGCCATTGCGGCACTGTGGAGCCTGCGCCGGGGGAAAAACCTCGCAGACGATACTGAATTTCAGGAAAAGCTGAAAGATCCGAAACAGCGGGAGTTTATCTATGGAGGAACGGAGACGTTGATGGATCAGCGTTTCCCGAAACAGGCCTACTGGTCCACGTGGATCTTCTTCGCCGGGATTGCCGTTGTGGTCCTGCTGGTGAGATATGTGTAACGTCGTTTGTGATGAGGCTATTAGGATTGGAGTCGTCATGTGTAAATACGGTTAATTCATCTTTTTCATAATTGTATGCATTCATGCCCGCCCGTTGAGTTGCTATCCAGATAATCGGTTCTGTAGGATCGGCATAGATACTGTTAAGTTCATTACCACTAATATGGTTCGTGTGTTTGTAATAGTTAATGAAACGGTTTCCGTCAAATTTATTGAGCCCTTCCTCGGTGGCAAACCACAGAAAACCGTCTTTATCCTGAGTGATGTTTACAACACTGTTATTCGATAAGCCTTGTTCTATTCCCAATTGTTTGACATAATAATTTTGAGAATATAGAAAAGAGGAGAAAATAAGGACGAGACTTGTCAACAGGCTTTTCATCATTTGCATATGTGTTTGGAAATAAGTACTTAACTTCTTTAATTATTGACCGTCAAATATACTATTTAATTTCTATTTCGCTGATGATAAAAACTTCTTTGCACGATTCACTGTCTATATTTGAATGATTTGGTATGTTTCAGGGGCGCGATGGGGATGAATCTGATTTCTGAAAGACCGATTCATTTTGTATGCACGATTTAGCGCTTATCGTTGCACGATTTTTGGTCTATTGCTTTGCTGTTAAATACATAGATTTGCAATAATAAAACAGAGGGTGAGGGAGATTAGGTGATCTTGGATTTAAGATAAACTGTTTTGGACAACGCTTTGTTTGAATAAATTGTTTCACTTTAATTTTAATATGTATGAAAAAGAGTTTAGCACTATTGGGGAGACTGACCGGCATTTCTCCTGTAAAAGACATTTGTCCTGTACCGAAATCCGATAGAGATTTCTCTATTGAAGGAGTTGTGATTGAACAGACTGAGCTGTATAATAAAAAAAATGAATCGGGAATTGATGTTTCTGACCTGAATACAGGCATTTGCATTATGTACACTGAGAATATTGATAATATGATAATGTCAGTGAAAATAGTAAACAATATAAATATCTAATACAAATATGACCTTTAAAAAAATACTCATATATCTCGCCTTGGTTTTGCCGCTATGTTTGTCTGCACAAAATTATGCTGATTATAAACTATATGCTTCATATGACTTTGAACAAGGCGTGATCGACAGACAGGCTAATACAAGCTTGGAGTTGAAAAATGGTGCCAGGATTGTGGAAGACGCTGTCCGTGGAAAAGTTCTTTATTTTAGTGGCGATAAGCGTCAACATGCTGTAATGGTGCCCGCACCTGTTATGGGAGACACAATGTCCCTTTCTTTTTGGTATAAGCGTAGTTCACGGGATGATTCTAAGGTTAGTTGGAAACAGATCTTTGAATTCTATAATTCCGTTGACGGTAGCAATATTTATTTTATGCCTGTATATGGATTTGATGATTCGCTAAGTGGTGTTGTTTGCGATGCCAGAACATTCAATTCGGGTGTTTGGGAACCGTTGTACGGTCCGTGTATAGATGCGAATGATGCGTGGCATCATGTTGTCTTAGTAGTACACGAAACCTCTTGGAGTTATTATCTGGATGGTGAGAAAGTGGGAACAAAGAATATTTTTGTCTCTTTATCTCTTATGAATCTGACACATCTGTTTTTTGGAATGAATCCTAACCGTGAGCTACATCCGTCGACTGGTTCGATAGATGATATTAATATTTATCATTATCCGTTGAGCCAGAGTCAGGTTTCCCAAATATATGCAGGTGAAGCTATCACGGAACCACTTGGAGAAGGGCCTCTTACCTTTCATTTTGATAATAATTTGAATGAAGAAGGCAGGCGTATAACTCTTGATGGCTTTAAATATTCATTTGTTCGTGACGGTCAAAGAGGGCCGGCCGTAAAAATAGATGCAGGGGGACAACTGAATTTCTCTGATAATATCTTATCTAACGGTTCGTCAACCATAAACTTTTTGTATAAAAAAGAATCGATTGGTGCCACCGATGATGGAAAATATATCTATCAGGCTTCAAAAGACGATGACAACAGCTATGGTATTAAAATAAAAGTCGATGGTGATGCGGCTTACCTTGTACTGGAAACGATAAAGAATGGTGTAAAGAATGAAACAGTAAGCCAGGAAAAACTTGAATCTGATGAATGGAATGCCATAAGTATTTTCTACTCCATGACTGCCCAGAATAATATGCGAATTTATCAGAATGGCAAACAAATCATTGTAAACGCAGGGGTGGAAACTTATAGTTTGGGATTGAATCAGTGGAGCTTGGGAAGTACCACTGCTTCAAAAAGTGCAGGTGGGCTTTATGATGAATTCGTAGTGGAAAATTATGCAATGAGACCGGACGGGGTAAACGAATATTATAAAAGTAATCTTACTTCCTTAAGTATAACTGTTGATTTTGCCAATAAACATCAAACTATACGTAATTTTGGTGCTTCCGATGCTTGGGATGCCGACGTATTAGGTAAGTACTGGCCCGAAGAAAAAAAGAATCGGCTCGCGGAACTGCTTTTCAGCAAAGAATTTGATAACGAAGGAAATCCTAAGGGGATCGGATTGTCTTGCTGGAGGTTTAATATCGGTTCGGGGTCTGCGGAGCAGGGCGAAGAAAGCAAAATAGCGGGACCCAGTAAGCGTACTGAATGTTTCATGAATCCTGATGGTACTTACAATTGGGAGAAACAAAAAGGACAACAATGGTTTCTCAAGAAAGCTGTACTGGATTATGAAGTAGAAGATATTGTCGGTTTCATGAATTCTCCCCCCGTATATTTTACTAAACACGGATATGCTTTCAATCAGGAAAACGGATGGGATTATATTCTTGCATCTGATAAATACGATAATTTTGCATCGTTTACTGCCGATGTCGTAGAGCATTTTGATAAGGAAGGTATTCATTTCGATTATATCAGCCCGATAAACGAACCGCAATATCAATGGGGACCCGGAGGTGACGGATGGGCCGGTCAGGAAGGATCGCCTGCTACTGACCAGCAAATTGCAGATGTTACGAAAAGTATGAGTAGGGTATTTGCTTCCAGAAAGCTCACAACGGAAGTGTCTATTGCAGAAGGCGGTGCGATTGGTAGCTTAATAGCTCAAATACCGAAATTCTGGGGTAACGAAGAACCGGATATGAAAGTAGGTGGGCTGCCGAATGTTTCTTATGTGGCATCCGGCCATAGTTATTGGAGCGACCGTAATCCGGAAGATATGTATAATAGCCGTGTACATCTTCGGGAAGTAATGGAGGCGACAGATGACAAGCTCGAGTATTTTCAGACCGAATACAGTCTTTTAGACGGCGGTTATACTTGGGGACATCCTGGTGGCATAGTAGGAAACTTTCGTGAGATAGAGTGTGCAATAGCCCTTGCCCGTATGTTGCATGTCGATTTATCAGTGGGTAATGCTACCGGATGGCACTGGTGGACTGCTTTCAGCCAAGGAAAACATTTGGGAGAAAGCCGCTTTGCATTGCTTGAGACGATGACAACAAAAGATATGACAGATGGTTTTTACAACGATACAAAACTTCTTTATACACTTGGGCAGTACTCCCGCTTTGTACGTCCGGGAATGAAACGGGTGGAGGTAAATCGTTCTGATAATTTAAGCGTCATAGCAGCGCTGAGAAATGATATGTATTCTGCATATATTGATGAAGAAACCAATCAGGTTATTATTGTTGCGGCAAATTCAAAGATCACTCAAAGCAGGATTGAGTTGGCAGTAGAAAATCTGCCTGTATCTGCTAATAGCGGTTTAGAATTTACTCCTTATATTACTTCTGATAATGATGATATGAGAGCTTATCCGAAAATCAAGGAAGGGGAAACATTTATCTTGCCTCCTCTTTCTATAGTAACATTTGTTTCGGAATCTACCGTTCCTTCTTCAATAACAGAAGAACCAGAGGAGATAAATATCCATATTTATCCTAATCCTATCGTTGATGAAGCAACTGTCAACAGTAGAAATACGATACGAAATATCACAGTATATGATGTTTATGGAAAAGTAGTTTATCAGCAGGCAGGTATCAATGATAATATGTGCAAGTTGTTTTTGCCGGGATTGTCTGCCGGTATATATATCGCAAATATAGAAACTGATGAAGGCTATAGAATACAAAAGATCGTGAAGAAATAATTTTAAAGATGCGGTTTTAAAAAGAAACCGCATCTTTAGACACAAAAACAATAGGTATGAAAAGAAAATTAAGTGCATTGATATTGATAGTTCTATCAATTTTTCTATCTGATGATCTATTTGCCGATCCGATGTTTGGAAAAAAAGAATTAATAACGGACGATTGGCAGTTCATCTTAAATGATTCTCCGGAGCTTCCTGACGCAAATCAGAATTGGTTAAAAGTTGACTTGCCGCATGATTGGAGTGTGCGAGGACAATTGAGTCCTACATTAGCCAGTTGTACGGGATATCTTCCCGGAGGAACCGGCTGGTATAAGAAAAAATTAAAAATAGCAGATGAATTAAAGGGTAAAAAGCTTTATGTATATTTTGAAGGTGTGTACAACAGGAGTGAGGTCTACATTAACGGACACTTATTGGGTAAACGTCCGAATGGTTATATTTCTTTTATGTATGATATTACCTCTTATGTAAAGTATGATTCGGATAACATGCTTACGGTTAAGGTAGATCATAGTCGGCGGGCTGATTCTCGCTGGTACACCGGATCTGGTATTTACCGGAACGTCTATTTGGTGGAGGCCAATCCTGTGCATATTGCTCAATGGGGAGTATATACTTATCCGAAGTCGGTAGCAGAAAAACAAGCTGTTCTTCATGTCGAAGTGGAAGTAGAGAACGAGTCGGACGTAAATTCTACTGTAACTGTAAACAATGAATTGATTGATACTGAAGGAAATACGGTGGCAAGGAAATCTGGGAAATTATCCATACAATCCGGTCTGAGTGAAAAGATCCGGTCTGATTTAAAAGTAAATGCCCCTCGACTTTGGGATATCGACCATCCCAATCTTTATCAACTGAAAACCACTGTTTCTAAAAATGGAGAAATCATTGGTGAAACAGTGGCCAAAGCCGGTTTACGATCTTTCACTTTCGACCCTGATAGAGGATTCGCACTCAATGGCAACTGGATGAAAATGAAAGGAGTGTGCATTCATCATGATGCCGGAACTTTAGGAACGGTTGTTCCACGGGACGTTTGGAGGAAAAGGTTACTGAATCTGAAAGAGATCGGTTGTAATGCCATTCGTACGAGCCACAATCCGCAAGCTCCCGATTTATATGATTTATGTGATGAATTGGGGCTTCTGGTTTTGAATGAGGCTTATGATGAATGGGAGTTTCCTAAACGTAAGTGGATAGAAGGCTGGAACGTAGGCGTACCCGGATTTCAAGGTTCATACGATTTCTTTCGGGAGTGGGGTGAGAAAGATCTTGCCGATATGGTACAACGTGACAGAAATCACGCATCTGTATTTGCATGGAGCATAGGAAATGAGGTTGATTATCCGAACGATCCTTATTCGCATCCCATACTTGATGGAGATGGAGGTTTTACTCAGGCCATGTATGGCGGTTATAAAAAAGATGCACCCGACGCGATGCGTCTTGGGGATATAGCGAAAAGGCTTGTAAAAGTAGTAAAACAGTATGATATTTCTCGTCCTGTTACTGCTGGTTTGGCCGGAGTAGCGATGTCTAACGAAACGGAATATCCCGGTGCTTTGGATATTGCCGGATATAACTATACGGAAAGCCGGTATGATTCAGATCATTTAAAATATCCCGGTCGTGTGATTTATGGAAGTGAAAACCGGCACGATATGGAAGCATGGAGAGCGGTTAGGGATAAAGAACACATATTGGGGCAATTTTTGTGGACTGGTATCGACTATTTGGGGGAATCCGGCAGATGGCCTTCGCGTGGATTCTATTCGGGGCTTTTGGATTTTAGTGGAGAGATCAAACCGCGCGGTTATTTTCGTCAGGCACTTTGGTCGACAAAACCGATGGCTTATATTGGAACTTATCCCACTCCGGGAATGAGAAGCGGGAGTTTGATGAAAGATGTTTGGTCTGGGTTGGAGGCATTGAATAGCGGAAGCGGTTATATCGAGAAGACGCCTTCTATGGATGCGTGGCCCATCTGGAATTATATTGTCGGACAGTCTGTTCGTGTGGTTTGTTACACGAATGCTGCAAAAGCCAGATTGGAATTGAATAATAAAATTGTCGGCCAAACAAAAGATTATGATGATAATACGGGAATTATCTATTGGGATATTCCTTTTGAGTCTGGTAGATTGGAGGTGATAGGGCTGGATGTTAATGGCAATGAAGTCATACGTCATGCGATACAATCTTCAGGCCGGCCTTATGCATTGAAAATTGTACATCAGAATAATGTTATATCCAAAGATAAGGGGCTGGCTCAGGTAAGTTTAGAGGTGGTAGATGAAGAGGGTATTCCGGTGATGATTTCAGATGATGAAATAACGTGTCATATAGTTGGCCCTGCACGGCTTTTGGGGTTGGAAGCGAGTAATAACTCTGATATGGGAGATTATACAGATCACGTTCAGCGTGTGTTTCATGGACGGTTGCTGGCATATATACAGGCTTCCGGAGCAGAAGGAATAATAAAAGTAAAATTCACATCCCCCTGGCTTAAGGAAATACAAACTGAAATTGCGACAAAATAGGATAATTGAATGCCTGTTTAAATTTCACATCCTTCGTAGAGGTTGTATGCCATGCACCTCTACAAAAAGTGGTCGTTCGGCATTTAACCTTTTTTACTCTGCGAACAGTTTCTTCCCGTTTTGTTTATTTCCATAACGTGTTACATAACATTGTTTAGTAACACAGTGCTCTTTGTTGCTTTTCCCCTTATTAATTCCTAATTTGCGCCACACTAAAATAATGGTATGCGAGAACATACTGAGTAATTCATTTAAATCTTATATATTATGAAGGTATATCAGACTAACGAAATTAAGAACATCGCCTTATTGGGAAGTTCTGGCTCTGGGAAAACCACTCTCGTGGAAGCGATGCTTTTCGAGAGTGGTGTTATAAAACGTCGCGGAACAATTGCCGCAAAAAATACAGTTAGTGATTATTTCCCTGTTGAACAAGAGTATGGCTACTCCGTTTTCTCTACCGTATTCCATGTAGAATGGAACAATAAAAAGCTGAATATGATAGACTGTCCGGGTTCGGACGACTTTGTAGGAGGCACAGTTACTGCACTTAATGTGACCGATACAGCAATTCTTCTTCTTAATGGCCAATATGGCATCGAAGTCGGTACACAGAATCATTTCCGTTACACTGAAAAATTGAATAAACCCGTTATTTTCCTTGTCAACCAGCTTGATAATGATAAATGCGACTATGATAATATCCTCGAACAACTGAAAGAAGCGTATGGATCTAAGGTGGTTCCCATCCAGTATCCTATTGCTACCGGTCCGGGCTTTAATGCCTTGATTGACGTATTGTTGATGAAAAAATATTCGTGGAAACCCGAAGGCGGTGCTCCTGTGATTGAAGATATTCCGGCAGAAGAAATGGATAAGGCTATGGAAATGCATAAAGCATTGGTAGAAGCTGCTGCCGAAAATGACGAAGGACTGATGGAGAAATTTTTTGAACAAGATTCTCTGACAGAAGATGAAATGCGTGAAGGTATCCGTAAGGGATTGATCGCCAGAGGTATGTTCCCAGTATTCTGTGTTTGCGGTGGTAAGGACATGGGCGTTCGCCGTCTGATGGAATTCCTTGGCAACGTAGTTCCTTTCGTGTCTGAAATGCCGAAAGTGGAAAACACAGATGGTAAGGAAGTAGCTCCGGACGTAAACGGTCCCGAATCTTTGTATTTCTTCAAAACGAGTGTCGAGCCGCATATCGGTGAAGTATCTTACTTTAAAGTAATGAGCGGCAAGGTTCGTGAAGGTGATGACTTGCTGAATGCCGACCGTGGTTCGAA
>OHMW01001691.1_pt1 | contig 10316 bp, 8 predicted proteins | sample 1569391 | NCBI WGS metagenome assembly OHMW01 (sample SAMEA3879557, study PRJEB24766) | human gut metagenome | biome: human-associated habitat; feature: feces | place: USA | collected 1985/1987 | reverse complement strand
TTATTTCTTTCCTTATATATAATATATAGGACTTGAAATTTTAAGTCAAGTGTGCTATAATAGTATAGAATTGATTAATTATGCCTGTTTATATTTTTTTTTAAACTCTGACCTGCCGTCTGTTTGACAGGGGTCACGGCGGACAGCGGAAACACCGCACAGGCAGAGCTATTTTCTAGGAGGTTATGGAGAAACAATGGATTCCTTTAATGACGTATTTCAGGAGGTCCTGAAATATTGCCGAAACTGCAAAAGTATCAGCGAGCCGGGATATAACAAATGGATAAAGATACTTGAACCGATGAAGCTTGAAAACAATGTGGCTTATTTGCTCACTGATTCTGATTTTTCAAGAGATATCACTATGAACGCCTATGAGAATCTTTTAAAAGAAGCTTTTCTCAACACTTTGGGCTTTGAGGTAGATATAAAAATACTTGTTAAAGACAAAGAAGAAGTTAATGAAACTGAGGAAAAGGATATAGAAGTCAAGGTGGCTGACTTTTCTGATGAAGAAAACAACAATCTTACCTTTGATAACTTTATCAAAGGTAAGTCGAATGATCTTGCCTATGCTTTCAGCACGGCTGTCGCACATAAGTATGACGAAGATCAGAAAACGCCGTCTAACACAAATACTATATTCAACCCTCTCATCATATACGGTGATTCGGGACTTGGAAAAACTCACCTTATGAAAGCTATCGAGCATGAGGTAAAGAAAAATCACCCTGAACTGAAAATTATTTACACCACAGGTGAATCCTTTATAAACCAGCTCGTTAAAGCTATCGAGTCAAAGGAAACTAATAAATTTCATGATAAATACAGGAATGCCGACTATCTTATGGTAGACGATATACAGACCATTGCAGGCAAGGAGCGTATGCAGGAGGAATTTTTCCATACCTTCAACGATCTTTACAATGCGGGCAAGCAGATAGTTCTCACATCGGATATTGCACCGTCAAAGATATCGAAGCTTCAAAACAGGATACTTACCAGATTTTCACTGGGCGTTCAGGTAGACGTTACACCGCCTGATTTTGAAACAAGAATGGCTATCGTAAAGAAAAAGGCTGATATGCTGGACTTACAGCTTTCTGACAATGTCGTAAGGATAATAGCAGAGAAGATAAAGACGAACATACGTCAGCTTGAGGGAACTGTAAACAAAATAAAGGCTCTTACCATTTATACGAATGAAAGCCCGTCCATATCTATGGCTCAGAGGATAATTAAGGAAATAATCATTGAAAATCACCCTGCTGAGATAACGGTTGACAGGATACTTCAGGAGGTAGCAGCGGCATTTGACGTTACTGCTGACGACATAAAGTCAACAAACAGACGTGCAAACGTATCCCTTGCAAGAAAAATAGCGATCTATCTCTTCAAGGACGTAAAGGGCATGACCTTTATACAGATAGGAAATGAGCTTAACAAAAATCATTCAACTATGACCATACACTATCAGGACGTTGTTAAAAATCTTAAAGAGAATAAACAGCTAAAAGATACCGTTGACGACATAATCAAAAACCTCAAGGACAATTAAACGGACTATTTCAACATTTTCAACATAGTTTTCAACAATTTTGTTGAATATCCGGACTTGGATATATAAAGCTTTGCGGAATGTTTTTCAAAACTTTGCACAATGAAGTTTAAACAATGGTGTTATAAAATAAAACACCGATTTTCAGGTTTCAACATTTTTTGCGATAATAATAAACATTCAACAAACATTTTTTCAACTTTTCAAACACAAAAAAAGTTTTTGAAAACACAGTTGAAGTGATGTTAAAATAAACTTGAAAAGCAAAACAAGTCTGCAAAAGGCTTTGAATGACTTTTCAACCATTTCAACACACTCTACTACTAATACTAATTTAATATTGATTTATTTATATATTATCAGAGCAAAAAATATAAATTTGAGAAATTCATATGTTGAAAAAACAAAAGTCAGATAAATGTAATTTTTTAGAAAGGAAATTGCTATGAAAATTCTGTGTAATAATGCTTCACTTTGCGGAGCAGTAACAAATGTTTCAAAAGCAGTGTCAGAACGTGCTGCACTTAAATCTCTTGAGGGAATAAAATTCAAGCTTGAAAACTCAATGCTGGAGCTTACCGGCTATGACCTTGAGATAGGTATAAAAACTGTTATACCAGTAAAGAGCGACGATTCGGGAGAATTTATACTTAATGCAAGACTTTTTGCTGAAATGATAAGGAAAATGCCTTCTGAAGAGATCCTGATAGAGGTTTCTGAAAATTTTCAGGTAACGATCTCAGGAGGAGTTACCACATTCAATATCCCTGCAACATCAGCAGAGGAATATCCTGCACTACCTAAGAAAGAGGAAGAAAACAAGATAACTATTTCTCAGCCTGTTCTTAAGGATATGATAAATCAGACAAAGTTTGCCGTGGCTGTTACAGACCTTAAGCCTGTACTTAAGGGCGAGCTTTTTGAGATTGAAAACGGTACTCTTACTCTTGTTGCCCTTGACGGATATAGACTTGCTGTGAGATATGAGCCTATAAAGTATGACGGAAGTCTTAAATTCGTCGTGCCTGCAAAAACTCTTTCTGAGATAGCTGCACTTCTGGGAGATAATGACGAAGAAACAGCCTCCGTTTATCTCTCAAAAAATCATGTTGTGTTTGAATTAAACGGCTATCTTGTTTATTCAAGACTTATCGAGGGCGAGTTCCACCCTTATAAGTCAGCTATACCAACTACTTGCACAACTGAGGTCATTGTTGACAGGAAAGAGCTTATTGCCGCTCTTGAAAGAAGTTTGATACTTATAAGTGACAGAACACCGTCACCTGCAAGATGCTATTTTGAAAATAATTCTATAAAAATAAACTGCTCAACAAGCGTTGGAAAGATAACAGACGAGATAAAGGCTGATATAGCAGGTCCTGTTATCGAGATAGGCTTCAAGTGCAAATATCTTCTTGACCCTCTGAAGGTCATAAAGGAAGATAAGGTCAAATTGCAGATGAGCGGAAGTCTGCTGCCTATGAAGATAGTTCCGTGTGAGGGCGATGCTTATACTTACCTCGTTCTCCCTGTAAGACTAGCAAAGGAATAAGAATATGAAATATCAACAGATAGATGTAAATATAAAATCAGAGTTTATAAAGCTCGATTCTCTGCTTAAATATGCAGGCGTTGTGGAAACTGGCGGCATTGGCAAGGAGATAATCCTCGAGGAGAGAATCAAAGTAAACGGTGAGGTCTGCACAATGAGGGGAAAGAAGATCCGCCCCGGGGATAAGGTGCAGATAGACGAGATAGCTACAGAGATAGTGGTAAAATAAAATGGTGATAACCAAAATTTCCGCAGACGGATTTAAAAATCTTAAAAAAGTCGAGATATATCCTCATGAAAAAATGAATATTTTCTGCGGAAAGAATGCTCAGGGCAAAACAAATCTTATAGAAGCTATATGGCTTTGCAGCGGAGTGAGGTCTTTTCGCAACACAAAAGACAGAGAAATGATAGATATAAACGGACAGGTCATGAATATCGACATTTCATTTAAAAACAGCTTTCGCAGTCAGGATATACATTTTGCAATGGCAAGACCTAATGTGAGAGAAAAAAACGTCACCTTGAACGGCGTAAAACTGAAAACTCCCTCAAAGCTTTTCGGAAGCCTTGATTGTGTTATCTTTACTCCTGAGGATCTGGAGCTTTCAAAAGGCTCTCCTGAAAACAGACGGCAGTTTCTTGACCTTTCAGTGTCACAGATAAAAAATTCCTACAGCTCTGTTATCTCAAAATATGATGATCTTATAGAGCAGAGAAATATATTGTTAAAAAATATCTGTTACGGCAGATCAAAAAGAGAAGAGCTTGAAGTGTGGGATATCCAGCTTGCTCAGCTTGGGGCTTATATCTCGCTTTTGAGATATAATTATACCAAAAAGCTTGATATGTTCGCAAAAAAGCTTTATGAGGATATATCAGAGGGCAGAGAAAGGTTGGAGCTTGGATATTATTCCACTGTGTATTCAAATCTGGAGGGCAGAAAAGATTATGCAGGAGAAATGGCTGAAGAGTATCTAAGCTGTCTGCAAAATAATCTTGATGACGATATAAGAGCAGGATTTACACAGAAAGGCGTTCACAGAGACGATCTTGCTGGAAAAATAAACGGACTGGCAGTTAGACAATTCGCTTCTCAGGGACAGCACCGCTCTCTTGCTCTTATTTTGAAGCTTTCGCAGGCTTATATACTTGCCGAGGAGATAGATGACAGCCCGTGTATACTTCTCGATGATGTTTTGAGCGAGCTTGACCTATCAAGGCAGAAGTTCGTTATCTCGAAAATACACGATATGCAGGTCTTTATAACCTGCTGTGACAGGAATATCCCCTTTGACGAGAAAAGCCATGGAAAGATATTCAATATAGAAAACGGAATGATAGTTCAGGAGAATAAGTGATGTTTCTGCATTTAGGAAATAACTATTTAGTCAATACTAAAGATATCATAGGGATCTTCGATATAGAGAACACCTCTGTTTCTGCCAATACAAAGGAATTTCTTAATTTTGCGGCAAAAAACAGACGTGTTGTGAACTGCACATATGAAATGCCTAAAAGCTTTGTGGTGTGCCTTGATAAAGACTTTACGGAAACTGTGTATATAAGTCAGATGAGCTGTGCCACACTTTTGAAAAGAAGCAAAAGAATGCCTGAATGATGAATCAAAGATATAAGATTATAAGATAAAAAACCAAGTGATGAGGGGGTTATTTTTTGGAAAATAACAACGAGATCGAGATCCAGAACACCGAGGAAATATCCATGGTGGATAAGCAAAATGATTATAATGAAAATCAGATACAGGTGCTGGAGGGTCTTGAAGCGGTAAGAAAAAGACCTGGTATGTATATCGGATCAACAGGTCCAAAGGGACTTCACCACCTTGTCTACGAGATAGTTGACAACGCTATCGATGAGGCATTGGCAGGATATTGCACTGAGATAGAAGTAGAGATACTTCCCGGGGACATTATCAGGGTTACCGATAACGGACGTGGTATCCCTACAGGTATACACCCAAAGGAGAAAATATCTGCTGCAACGGTAGTTTATACCATTCTCCACGCAGGCGGAAAGTTCGGCGGCGGCGGATATAAGGTAGCAGGCGGACTCCACGGCGTTGGTGCGTCTGTAGTAAACGCCCTCTCGGAATATCTTGAGCTTACAGTTTATGACGGAAAACATATTCATTTTCAGAGGTTTGACAGAGGTAATTATTCAGAGCCGCTGAAAATAATCGGCGATACTGATAAAACAGGAACTTCCGTTCTCTTTAAGCCTGACCCTGAGATCTTTCAGGAAACAACAGTGTTTGACTATGAAACACTGCTTAAAAGACTTAGAGAACAGGCATTTCTTAATGCTGGTATAAAGATAATCTTTACAGATAAGAGAAATGAATCAGAGCCTGTGGGCGAAACTCTCCATTATGAGGGCGGTATAAGACAGTTTGTGGAGCATATCCACAAAACAAGAGGCGTTACTCCGCTTTCTGAGGAAGTTATCTATGTCAACGGCATGGAGGGTGATACTTTTGCCGAGATAGCTTTGCAGTATAACGATACTTATAATGACCTTATACTTTCATTTGCTAATAATATCCATACTCCTGACGGCGGTACTCATGAAACAGGCTTCAAAAATGCTCTTACAAAGGTAATAAATAACTACGGTAAGAAGTTCGGCTATCTTAAAGACGACGATAAGCTTCTTGGCGATGATGTAAGAGAAGGTCTGACGGCTATAGTATCCGTTAAGCTCACAAACTGTGAGTTTGAGGGACAGACAAAGGGCAGACTTGGCAATCCTGAGGTAAGACCTTTCGTTGACAAGATAGTTACCGAAAAGCTTATGAACTACTTCGAGGAAAATCCTACTGTGGCAAAGGCTATATTTGATAAGTCCGTTCAGGCACAAAAGGCAAGAGAAGCCGCAAAGAAAGCAAGAGAGCTTACAAGAAGAAAATCTGCTCTTGAATCATCTTCATTGCCTGGCAAGCTTGCAGATTGCTCAGAGAGAGATGCTTCACTCACCGAGATCTATATCGTCGAGGGAGATTCTGCGGGCGGCTCTGCAAAGGAAGGCAGAGATAGAAAATATCAGGCTATACTTCCTTTGTGGGGAAAAATGCTCAACGTAGAAAAAGCCAGGATAGATAAGGTATACGGCAATGAAAAGCTTATGCCTGTTGTTACAGCATTAGGAACTTCGATTGGCGAGGACTTTGACATTTCAAAGCTCCGTTACGGCAAAGTTATCATCATGGCCGATGCCGATGTGGACGGTTCTCATATCAGAACACTTCTGCTTACATTCTTCTTTAGATTTATGCGTCCTCTTATCGAGGATGGTCATATCTATCTTGCTCAGCCACCGCTTTTCAAGGTTGCAAGGGGCAAACAGGTCAGATATGCTTTTTCAGACGCAGAGAGAGATCAGTATATTTCTGAGCTTTCAGGAGAAAACAACCTGAAAGTAAACGTTCAGAGATATAAAGGTCTTGGTGAGATGGACCCTGAACAGCTTTGGGAAACAACCATGGATCCTGAAAGAAGAACTATGATAAAGGTGACAATGGAGGACGCTGTTAAGGCGGACGAGATATTCACTATTCTTATGGGCGATAAGGTCGCACCGAGAAAAGAATTTATAGAGAAAAATGCAGAGTATGTAAAGGATCTTGACGTTTAAAGAAAGGATACTGCTTTGGATAACAACGAAAATAAAAATCAGGAAACAGAGCTTGAAGAGGTAAAAACAGAGGAAGCTGTTGAAACGGCTGAGAAAGCTGTGGAAAATGCTGATGAGGTGGAAGAAGCACAGATAGAAAAAGAGCCTGTTTTAAGCTTTGAGTATGATGTGAAAAACGAGGAAGAGGAAAGAGCTTTTTTAGCCTTTCAGAAGAAATTCGTTTATGCGCATAACTGGAAGATAACAGCGGCTTTTGGCGTTGTTGCGGTGCTTTTTATAGTGTCCATAGTGAGAAACCCTTCGGGATATCTTAACTGGGTGCTGGCGTTCATATGCCTTGCAATAATCGTTCTCACATGGTATAACACCAGAAGAATAAGAAAATATCTTATGCAGGCACTTAAACCTCTTGAAGACGACAAGTATGTTTTCACCCTCTATGATGACAGCTTCAAAATAGAAACGCTGCCGACAGAGGAGGACTTTACTCCTGTTCCACCGAGGATAGTTGGTTTTGAGGATATCTCACTGAACGTTTTGGAAAATGACGAGATGTTTATTATAATACTCAAAAAAGAAACTATTTATGTGCTTGCAAAAAGAGTTATGAACGAGCAGCAGCAGGAAACACTGAGAAAAACTTTTTCAGAGCTGCTTGATAGCGATTATGAAATGATAGATAATAAATAAGAACAGGATATGTTCTTTTCAAAGTAAACCGAAAGGTTAAAAAGGAGTGGATAAAGTGAGCGATTATAACGTTATTGACACTGATGTTGAAGCGATAATGAAAGAATCTTTCATTCAATATTCAATGGCGGTAATTGTATCCAGAGCCTTACCTGATGTAAGGGACGGACTTAAACCTGTTCACAGAAGAATTTTATATACCATGTATGAAAATGGTCTTACACCTGATCAAGCTTACAGAAAATGTGCAGATACGGTAGGATCTGTGCTTGGTAAATATCACCCACACGGTGACGCATCAGTTTATGACGCACTTGTAAGACTTGCACAGAAGTTCTCAATGAGATATCCTCTTGTTGACGGTCACGGAAACTTTGGTTCCGTTGACGGCGACCCTCCGGCTGCCTACCGTTATACTGAGGCTAAAATGGCCAAGATGTCAGTAAATATGCTGACAGATATAAACAAAACAACTGTTGATTTTCAGTCAAACTATGATGACAGACTGAAAGAGCCTGTTGTGCTGCCGTCAAGATTTCCAAATCTTCTCTGTAACGGCTCAGTAGGTATCGCTGTGGGCATGGCAACGAATATCCCTCCTCATAACCTCCATGAAGTTATCGAGGGCATGAAAACTGTCATGAAAAACCCTGATTGCACTCTTGATGAGCTTATGCAGAGCATAAAGGGTCCTGACTTCCCTACAGGCGGTATCATCATGGGCAGGTCCGGTATCAGAGCGGCTTACGGCACAGGTCGAGGAAAGATAACACTGCGTTCAAAGACCTCTATCGAGGAGATAAAGGGCAGAAACTGCATTATCGTCACTGAGATACCTTACATGGTAAACAAGGCAAGACTTGTTGAGTCTATCGCTGACCTTGTTAAGGAAAAGCGTATCGACGGAATACATTATATAAACGATGAATCCGGCAAGGACGGAATGAGGATCGTTATCGAGCTGAAAAAGGATGCTAATCCGCAGGTGGTGCTCAACAAGCTGTTCAGCTATACACAGCTTCAGGATACTGTGGGCGTTATAATGCTTGCACTTGTAAACGGTATCCCTAAGGTGCTGACCCTCAAGGAAATGCTTGAGCAGTATATAGACTTTCAGGTCGATGTTATCACAAGAAGAACTAAGTTTGACCTTAACAAGGCTAAGGAAAGAGAGCATATCTTAAAGGGTCTTGTTATCGCACTTGACAATATCGATGAAGTTATCGAGATAATGAAAACTTCTAAGAATATCCCTGAGGCTAAGCAAAGACTTAATCAGCGTTTTGGTCTGACAGATATTCAGGCTGACCATATCGCAAATATGACTCTCGGCCGTCTGACCGGTATGGAAAGACAGAAGATAATAGACGAGTTGGCTGAGATCGAAGTCAAGATAGCTGACCTTGAAGATATCCTTGCAAATCATCAGAGAATACTTGATATAATCATTGAAGAGGTCGAGGCTATTCAGGATAAGTTCGGTGACGAGAGAAGAACTCAGATAGAAAATGTCAGCGGTGAAGTTGATATCGAAGACCTTATCCCTGTTGAGGAAAGCGTTGTTACTTATACAAATGCAGGATATATAAAGAGAATGCCTGTTTCAGAGTATAAGGCTCAGAAGCGTGGCGGACGTGGCGTAACGGGTATGAAACAGCGTGAGGACGATTATATCGACGAGCTTCAGACCTGTTCTTCACATGACAATATACTCTTTATCTCCAATAAGGGCATAATGTATAAGCTCAAATGCTATGAGCTTCCGGAAGGCTCAAAGGCTTCAAGAGGCACAAATATAGTAAATCTTCTTGAACTGGGCGATGGCGAGAAGATAGCCGCAATGATAAAAACTGCCGATTTTGACGAGGGCAAGTATATCGTCATGGTAACAAAGAACGGCAAGATAAAGAGAACTCCGCTGACTTCCTACAGAAATGTAAGAAAGAACGGTCTTATTGCAATAGGTCTTGATGAGGGCGATGAGATAGCAGGAGTAAGAATGACCTTTGGCGACAATGAAGTCATCGTTGCAACGCATAATGGTTATGCTATCAGGATAAGAGAAACTGACATAAGAGAGATGTCAAGAGTTGCTCACGGCGTAAAGGCTATAAAACTCAGGGGCAGCGACTATGTTGTATCAATGGCAAGAGTAAGAGAGGGTGCAAGCGTTCTCACTGTTGCAGAAAATGGTCTTGGCAGACGTGTTCCGCTGGAGTCTTATAAGGTACAGAACAGAGGCGGCTACGGTCTTATGAACTATAAGAGTGGCGGAGTATGCGGAATAAAGGTCGTTGATGATGAAGATGATATCATTATGATATCCACAGACGGCATTGTTATCAGAATAAGAGCCTGCGATATCAGCATGATGAGCAGATACTCCCGTGGCGTAAGACTTATGAGAGTCGGTGAAGACGGCAGAGTGGTTTCATTTACAAGGACTGAGCATGACGACGATGTTGAAACGGCAGAGGTAGAAAAGGCTACTGCCGAGGAGATAGCAGAGGCTCAGGCTGAGGAAAATGCTGAGGTCATTGAAGATAATACCGAAAGCGTTGAGAATGAGGATTCTGAGAACACGGAAGAATAAAGAATGAATAATATGACACAAATTTTTGACATTAGCGAAGTCGAGAATGGATTATCTTTATTTAAAGAAGACAAACCATTTAGTGATGAAAAAGAACTAAAGGTATATTATATATCTGATATGCATTTAGAACATCATTTTAACTATGAGATATCCATTCAAAAGCAAATAAATAAAATAGTTAAAGATTTATTTAGTGATGATTTTAAATCAGATTTATCAATGAATAATTTAGTTGTTTTATTTAATGGAGATATCGCTGATAATGC
>OHMW01001674.1_pt1 | contig 10390 bp, 7 predicted proteins | sample 1569391 | NCBI WGS metagenome assembly OHMW01 (sample SAMEA3879557, study PRJEB24766) | human gut metagenome | biome: human-associated habitat; feature: feces | place: USA | collected 1985/1987 | reverse complement strand
TTACCAACATGATGTGAACTGCTATATTCATTGGAATATTCCTGTGAAGTATGGTCAAGTCGGTTATAAATAGTAACCTCGGATGAATCGTCAGAAAATAAAGCCATCTGCTGCCGGATGGTAATCGCGGTATATTTTTGATTTTCATATATCAAATGCCGGTTGGTCAGGACATATATTTTATCGCGGATCTGTCGGGTGACAGTCTGATCCGGAACTTTAAGAAATGCTTTAAGATATGTATTTATCAGATTCATCAGGGCAATATTACGATCGTTATCTGTAAGACTGGAAAACCATAAATTACCTGCAGGATCATAAATCATGAATTCTCTTTCTTCATCAGAAAGAAGTGCCTGAAACAGGTCTTTTTGCTTATGGACATGTTGAGAAGAACGTACTAACTTTACCGCTTCATCGATTGCAGCATTAATACTTTCGGTACCGGATGAGATGAAAAGAGAATTCATTCCAAGTGTCTGGGCGGCTTTAGAACCGGCCATATCACATAGTGCGAGTGTACAGCCGTTTTCATATGCTTTGCGAAGTGTCGGAAGAATATCGGTTTCGCTTGTAAAAGTAAATATGTCAATGTCATATTGTAACAGATCGCAGAGAATTCGAGAACAGTTTGTTATAGATGAAAAGCCTGCGATAACAAATTTACCGGAATAATTTTCAGCCAATTTAATTGTTCTCAGAACATCATAGACAGAAATTGGAATATCTATGACCGGAAGTTCAACAGTTGATCTTATAAGTTCTGCTGTGCCGCCTCGTGAGATGATCACATCATAATTATTATGAGCCAGTTCCATTGCAATCTGTTTTCCTGTATTCAGGTCTCCAATCTGGACAGTCATTTTTATATCATCCCTTGTCTGGGCAATTGTGGAGATTGCATCGGCCATCCCTTCATATGGTGCAACGGCCAAAATCTTTGTTTTCTGCATAAAAAGAATCCTCCTGTATAGTTTGTGCTTATAATTAACAGGATAATACGAAATGTTTTAAAATGCAACAAAAATAAATAATGATGTTTCAGAATAAAACGAAATAATGAAAAAAATAAATGGAAAAACAATGAAAAAGAATGTATTATAAACGAGAAGACAACAAATAAGAAAAGAAAGTTTCAAAATAAAACAGGAGGATTAAGAAATGAGTTATCAGATTAAAATTCCATCATATACTTGCGGAGGTGAAGGTTGTATTGAAAATGTACCAGCTATTATAGAAAAAGAACATGCAAAGAAGATAATGGTTTTTACTGATAAAGGCATAAGATCAACAGGACTTTTAGATGTGTTGACAAAGATTCTTGATGAAACAGCAGCAGAGTATAAAATTTTTGATGATTTGACACCGGAACCGGCATATCAGGATGTAGAGAGAGTTATGGATGAAGCAGCTCGGTATGAAGGAGATTTCATTATTGCAATTGGCGGTGGAAGTGTCATGGATGCCGCAAAGCTCTGCAGTGTATTAAAAGGGGCTTCTTATACAGTGAAAGATCTTTTGAAAGATCCGGCAATTGCAGAGAAACAGATTAAGACATTAATGATTCCAACTACATGTGGAACAGGATCTGAAGCAACCTGCAATGCCATTGTAGCAATTCCGGAAGAACAGTCAAAGAAAGGAATTGTAAATGATAATATGATTCCGGATTATGTATTCCTGGATTCTCAGATGATCAGAAAGCTTCCAAAAGCTATTATTGCGGCAACTGGAGTGGACGCACTGGCTCATGTAGTGGAATGTTTTACATCAAAAAAAGCAACACCATTTTCTGACACCTATGCAACGGCAGGTGCAAAACTGATCTTCCATAACATCAGGGAAGCTTATGGTGATGCGGATAACATGGAAGCAAAGAACAATATGATGCTTGGAGCATTTTACGGAGGTGTAGCAATTACAGGAAGTGGAACAACGGCTGTCCATGCATTATCTTATCCTCTGGGTGGTAAATATCATATTGCACATGGTGTGTCAAATGCAATCTTATTTGCACATGTAATGGAATTTAACAAAGATGCATGTAAGGAAAGACTTGCTGTATTATGCGATGGAGTATTCCCGGAATTTGCAACAAAGAGTGTAGATGAAAAAGCGGATTACATGATCGGGCAGATTGCAGATATTGTAAAAGTAACAAATATTCCGACAGACTTGACAGAGTTTGGAGTAAAGATGGAAGACCTGGACTTTTTGGTACAGGCAGGAAGTGACCAGAAAAGACTTCTTGTTAATAATATGAAAGAATTATCACTGGATGATATTCGTGAGATATATCTGAAAGTATTGAAATAATCAGAGGATGGAGGAAGAAGACGATGGCAAAGAAACCAATTATTGGAATTACAATGGGTGATCCTGCCGGAAACGGATCGGAAATATCTGTAAAAGCACTTGCAGATTCGTCTGTTTATGAAAGATGCAGACCAATTATTATTGGTGATGCGAACTGCATGGAAAAAGCGGTGAAAATTCTCGGTAAAGAAAATGAAATCAAAATCCATGCAGTACAGGATGTAAAAGAGGCTATCTTCGAATTCGGAACAATTGATGTATATGACATGAAATTGGTCGATATGAAAAAGCATATGTACGGAAAAGTATCAAAAATGTGCGGAGAAGCAGCTTTTCAATATGTTGTGAAAGTAATTGATCTTGCAATGAAAAATGAAATTGATGCAACTGTTACAAATGCAATCTGCAAAGAAGCAATTAACATGGCGGGACATCATTATTCAGGACATACAGAAATCTATGCAGACTATACACATACAAATAAATATACAATGATGCTTGCACATGATGACTTAAGAGTTGTGCATGTATCTACACATGTGTCGTTAAGACAGGCCTGTGACAAAGTAAAGAAAGAAAGAGTGCTTGAATGTATCAGAATTGCTAATAATGCATGTAAGGCAATAGGCATTCAAGAACCAAAAATCGGAGTCGCAGGATTAAATCCTCATTGTGGTGAGAATGGAATGTTCGGTGTTGAAGAAATTGAGGAAATCCAGCCGGCAATTAATGAAGCAATGGAAGAGGGAATTAATATTCCAGAGAAAAAGCCAACACCACCAGATTCTATTTTTTCGAAAGCAATTGGCGGCTGGTACGATATTGTTGTTGCAATGTATCATGACCAGGGACATATTCCGTTAAAGGTAGAAGGATTTAAATATAACAAAGATTTAAAAAAGTGGGATGCAGTATCAGGAATCAATGTAACACTTGGAATTCCAATCATCAGGGTATCCGTAGATCACGGAACTGGATTTGATCTTGCTGGAACAGGAGAATGCAATCAGATCAGTCTTGTGAATTCCATAGATTATGCAATCCGTCTTGCAGAAAATAGGTAAAAGCAAGGGAGGAGAATAATATGGTAAAATTGCTGATCATAGCAGATGATTTTACCGGAGCTTTGGATACAGGAATTCAATTTAAAAAATATGGAATTTGTACACAGGTTTTTACAAAAACAAGGATAGAGGATAATGAAATTAATCCAGATACAGAGGTGCTTGTGATTGACAGTGAATCAAGACCGCTAACAAAGGAAGAGGCATATCTGGAAGTCTTGAATATTACAAAATGGGCCATTTCAAAAGGAATTGAGATTATTTTCAAAAAGACAGATTCAGCGCTTAGGGGTAACATCGGGGCAGAATTAAAGGCTGTAGCGGATGCAGCTGGAGAGGAAAATCTGTTTTTTATGCCGGGATATCCTGAAATCCATAGAATTACTAAGAATGGAATGCATTACATAGATGGGGAGTTGTTGGAAAACAGTGTGTTTGGAAAAGATCCATTTGAGCCGGTTAAAAGATCTTATATTCCGGATATTATAAATGAACAGAGTTGTATTACAGTCAGATGTGTTCAGTCAGGAGAAAAAATACCGGAAAGCCGGAAAGAGGATTCAAGTATTATTGTGTGCGATACGGTTACAACAGAAGATATAGATAAACGGTTAGAAGAACTTCAGGAAAAAAAATGCTTGAAATTCATTGCCGGATGTGCCGGACTTGCGGCCAGACTGGTTTGGAAACTTCCTTTTGAAAAAAAGGACGGACAGATGTTCAGACAGACAAAAGCCTTGTATGTTGCCTGTGGAAGTCTGAATAAAATTACGGAAAAACAGGTTGAATATGCAGAAAAAACAGGAGGATTTGAAAGAATCCATCTAACTATGGAACAGAAACTGATGCCGGAATATTATCAGAGCAGACAGGGAAAAGAATTCACGGAATGGCTTGTGAAATTGTGCGAGACAAGGAAAAAACTGATTGTCGATACATTTGATCAAGATGATAAAAAAGAAATGTTTTTAGAGAAACACAAGATTCCAAAAGCATCTGTAAGATTTAGGATTTCGGATTCGCATGGATGTATTGTAGATGAAATTCTAAAAAGCAATATAGATGTCACAATTCTTATGACAGGCGGAGACACCCTGATGGGATATATGAAGAAAATTGGCTGTACACAGATAGAACCTTTGTGCGAGATAGAACAAGGAATAGTGGCATCAAATATTACATGTCATGATCATACGGTACAGGTTATTTCAAAATCTGGGGGATTCGGAACTGAGGATGTTATGTGTATTATTGCAGAAAAAGTAATAAGAAAAGAATCATAAATGAAAGAACTGAAAGGAGAATTTATTATCATGAAAAAAGTAGAACTGAAAGGAATTATCACACCTATTTTAACACCTATGAAAGAAGATGAGAGTATCAACACAGAGGAACTCCGTAACCAGATCGAACGTTTGATTGCTGGTGGAGTACATGGGATTTTCCCGTTTGGAACCAATGGCGAGGGTTACATCTTAAGTGAGACTGAGAAGGTTGAGGTTTTGGAGATAACCATCGATCAGGTAAAAGGAAGAGTTCCTGTATATGCTGGTTCCGGATGTATCTCAACAGCTGATACTATCCGAATGAGTAAAAAAGCAGAAGAACTTGGAGCAGATGTTCTGTCAATCATTACACCTAGCTTTGCTGTAGCATCTCAGAAAGAATTATATGATCACTATGTAGAAGTGGCAAAACATGTAGATACTCCGATTGTGCTTTACAATATTCCGGCACGTACAGGAAATAAGCTTCTTCCGGAAACTGTTGCAAAACTTGCAAAAGATGTAGACATCATTGTTGGAGCAAAAGACTCAAGTGGAGACTGGGAGAACTTAAAAGCATATATTCATCAGACACAGGATCTTGAGAAAGACTTCTATGTATTATCAGGAAACGATTCTCTGATTCTTCCGTCTCTGAAGGAAGGTGGATTCGGTGGAATCGCAGGATGCTCTAATGTGTATCCACATGTATTATCTTCTATTTATGATCTTTTCAAAGAAGGAAAAATGGAAGAAGCAGAAGCAGCTCAGGAATCCATTGCAAGCTTCCGTGCAGTTTTCAAATACGGTAATCCGAACACCGTAGTAAAAAAAGCCGTTAAGATGCTTGGATATCCGGTCGGAGACTGCCGCAGACCATTCAACTATCTGTGTGACGAAGGTGTAGAAGCATTAGCAAAAGTACTGGAAGAAAATAAAGCAAAGGGCATGAACTAATTATCATGTACCGTATATAAAATGGAGGAAATGAACATGAAATTTGTAATGACACAGGCAGTATGCCCGGAAGGTCTTCAGATGCTGGACGGAGTAGCTGATGTCTATGTGGCAGACAATCAGGATCCAAATAATTATCTGGATGAGATGAAAGATGCAGATGCACTGATCGTAAGAATTGCAAAATGCGATGGACATGCAATTGAGAATAGTCCGAATCTGAAAGTAATCGGACGTACCGGTGTTGGATATGATTCTGTGGATGTAAAAACAGCAACTGCACATGGAATTCCGGTAGTCATCACACCAGGAGCAAATAATAGAAGTGTTGCAGAGCATGCAGTAGCAATGATGTTTGCACTTTCTAAGAACCTTGTAGAAGCGCAGCAGGAAATGTGTAAAGGAAATTGGGAAATCCGTGGAGCCAAGAAAGCATTTGAATTGGAAGGAAAGACGATTGGAATCCTTGGACTTGGTGCAATCGGACGTGAGACAGCAAAAATTTGTGAAGGATGTGGAATGAAAGTGGCAGCTTACGATCCGTTCCTTTCAAAAGAACAGGTAGAAGGTTATGGAGCTGTATACTATGAAAATTATGAAGATTTGCTGAAAGTCAGTGATGTGGTATCGATTCATGTCCCTCTGACAGATGAGACAAAGAATATGATCAGCAAAAAGCAGCTCACAGAGATGAAGAAGACAGCGCTTATTATTAACTGCAGCCGTGGCGGAATTATCAATGAAACAGATTTGGTAGAGGCATTAAAAGCGGGTGAGATTGCTGGTGCAGGGACGGATGTATTTTGTAGTGAACCACCAAAGACAGACGATCCATTGTTGAATTGCCCGAATCTGATTGTGAGTCCTCATTCTGCTGCACAGACCAGAGAAGCCGTTATCAAGATGGCTCAGATGTGTGTAAAAGGATGCCTGGCAGTAGCAGAAGGTAAAAAGTGGCCATTTGTAGCAGATAAGTCTGTATATGATCATGAAAAATGGAAAGATGCGGAGTGGGCTGAAGTGTAAATAAAAGAGCTATAAGAGAAGATAAAATACGTGGGGAAATGGAGAAAAAATTATGAGTTCAAGTATTATTGCAATTATAATTGCGGCGATTACAATTGTATTATTTATGTGGAACAAATTGCCAATGAGTGTTGTAGCAATGGGAAGTTCCGTAGCAATGGGAATTTTGATCCCGGAGATGGATCTTTCAGCAGTATATGCCGGATTTAGTGCTCCTGGATGGGCAATGGTAGTAGGTATGTGTATTGTAAGTGCTGCTCTTTTTGAAAAGATCGGTAATTCCTTTCTGGCTAAGACAGAGAGAAGATTTATTGTAACAGTGAGTGCGGTGTGCTGTCTGATGTCAGCATTTATGAGCAACAATGGAACAGTTGCTATCTGGATGCCGCTGATTGCCGTTGTTGCTGCTGGTTCTAATGGACGTATCCGTTCTAAGATGGTAATCTTCCCGGCAGGTACTGCGGCCATCATCGGTGGTGCATGTACACTGGTTGGATCCACATCTCAGCTTGCAGCAAATGCAGTTCTTCAGGGATATGATGGATACAAAGAAGGTCTTGGAATGTTTGACACGACAAAGATCATGCTCCCAGCAGCAATCGTACAGATTATTTTCTGGGGAACAATCGGATATACATTGTTGACCAAGGTGTTAAAACCGGAAAGTCCGGACTTCAATGTTGGAAATATGTATGCAGATGCACCTGTTGTTGAAGAAAAAAATGAAGATGATGCAGTGACAAAAAGAAAAGGTAATATCGCAGCATTTACAATGCTTCTTTGCATCTTCCTTTTTGTGGTAAGTGGATTTGAACCATTTAAGAATCATTTTAATATCGGTGTAATCGGAATGCTTGGTGCAGCCATTGTACTTGGAACAAAATGTCTTCCTGTAAAAAAAGCATATTCTGAACTTCCTTGGGATGTACTGATCACAATCGGTGGTATCGGTGGACTTGGAACAGGTCTTGATGTATCTGGCGGTGGAGCACTTATTGCAAATGCAGTATTGAACCTGTTTGGTGGAAAGAACGCATCCGTAGTAGTTCTGACAATTGTAATTGCAGTACTTACAAGTGTACTTACTAACTTCATGTCCAATAATGCAACAGCAGCTATGTTAAGTCCAATCTGTATTGCTATGGCATTATCTCTCGGAATCAGTCCGCTTCCATGGGTTATCGTGATTGCAGCTTGTTCAAACCTTGCAATTGCAACTTCTTACGGAACAGCTGTTAATATGCAGATTTTACCGGCGGGATATAAATTCTCTGATTTTGTTAAGATCGGTGGACCATTACTTATTATACTGATTGTAGTAGTAACAGCCAGTTCTTTGGCATTCCTCTTTTAAAGTTAATATATAGTGTCACACGGAAGTATAAGAGATTTTATACTTCCAGTTGTGCGTTATAAGAAGCCGTTTATAAACTGTAAACTACCCCACGATTTTACAGTTTTTTTGATAGAATATGAAAACAATTTCAGAGATAAGTGAAAATATGGAGGAAAGAGACGTGTCAATAAAAACAGATTACGGGCAATATTTAAATAACCAAAAAATACTATCTCAGAAAAAAACGGGAAGATTCTGGTTTGAACAGGAAAACAGATATGTGAAGCCAATTCAGATTTATGGAAATCTTTATTATGTAGGTGATAGCTGGGTATGTGTACATATTATTGATACAGGAAAAGGACTTCTTATGTTTGATGCAGGTAACTGCGGTGCCACTGCGATGTTGATCCAGTCAATCTGGGAGATGGGATTCAATCCGGCTGATGTAAAATGGATGATTTTATCTCATGGACATGTGGATCATTTTGGGGCAGTTAATTTTTTTAAGAGAATGTTTGGTACAAAGATATATATGGGAGAACCAGACGTAAAGATGTTTCAAGAAAATCCGGAGCTTGCGCTGATTCAGGAGAGTGGGAATTGTACGGAGAAGTTATTTGATATAGACGTATCAATCAAAGAAGGAGATATTCTGACATTTGGAAATACTGAGATAGAATTTCATCTGGTTCCGGGTCATACGCAGGGATGTATTGCCTGTTTTTTTGATGTGACGGATGGAGCGGAAAAGAAACGTGTAGGATATTATGGAGGCTTTGGATTTAATACATTACAAGAAGAATATCTGAGAGAGATTGGTGATGAGACTTTAGAAGCAAGAAAACAGTATCATCATTCGCTTGCAAGTGTAAGAGAGCAGAAAGTAGATATCTTTATGGGAAATCATACAGCGAATGTGGATTTGTTAAATAAGAGAAAATATATGACAGAGCATCCGGAGGAAAATCCCTTTATTGATTCTGAAGCATGGAAAAACTACCTTGATCTGAAGGAGAAAGAGTTGTCGGAGTTGGAGCAGGTATAGAGAATGAAGCCCAAAATGGTTCGGTCAGGATACAGATTCAGCGGATGATGAATTTGAATATTAAGAGCCTTCGCATTGCAAATGAATAACTTTCACCTCTTTTCTTGAAATTCCATCCGCATAGTGCTAAAGTATACTAAAAAGGTATGATTTAACGAGTGCGTGAAAAAACATGCACTAAGGAGGAAAATTCATGAATGAATACAGAATAGGAACAAAATGTGTACAGGGCGGATATACTCCGGGAAACGGAGAACCAAGACAGATTCCAATCGTACAGTCAACAACATTCAAATATGCAACCAGTGAAGATATGGGAAAATTATTTGATCTGGAAGCGTCAGGATATTTTTATTCCAGATTGCAGAATCCGACTAATGATATGGTTGCGGCAAAGATTGCAGAGATGGAAGGTGGAACGGCAGCGATGCTGACTTCATCCGGACAGGCAGCCAATTTCTTCGCACTGTTCAATATCTGTGAGTGCGGAGATCACATTGTAGCATCTTCATCCATTTACGGTGGAACATTTAACCTGATCGATGTAACGATGAGAAAGATGGGAATCGATGTAACATTCGTGTCACCGGATGCAACAGAAGAAGAGTTAAATGAAGCATTTAAGCCAAATACAAAAGTAATGTTTGGTGAGACAATTGCCAATCCGGCACTTACCGTACTGGATATTGAATTATTTGCCAAAGTGGCACATGCACATGGTGTGCCGCTTATCGTAGATAACACATTCCCGACACCGGTCAACTGCAGGCCGTTTGAATGGGGAGCAGATATTGTAACTCATTCGACTACAAAATATATGGACGGACACGGAGCTGCACTTGGCGGAGCAATCGTAGACAGCGGCAACTTTGACTGGATGGCACATGCAGACAAATATCCGGGACTTTGCACACCGGATGAAAGCTATCATGGAATTACATATGCGGAGAAATTCGGCAAAGAAGGTGCATTCATTACCAAATGTACGGCTCAACTGATGCGTGACTTCGGATCTATGCAGTCACCACAGAATGCATTCATTTTAAACCTTGGTCTGGAATCCCTGCATGTACGTATGCCGAAGCACGTAGAGAACGGACAGGCAGTCGCAGAATTCCTGGAAGCACATCCAAAGGTAGCATATGTGAACTATTCCGGACTTCCGTCTGATAAATATTATGAAAGAGCACAGAAATATCTTCCAAGCGGAGGATGCGGTGTTGTATCGTTCGGATTAAAAGGTGGAAGAGAAGCAGCGTCTACATTTATGAAGACATTAAAGCTTGGTGCGATCGAGACGCATGTAGCAGATGCAAGAACCTGTTGTCTGAATCCGGCAACGTCTACACACAGACAGATGACGGATGAACAGTTAAAA
>OHMW01001668.1_pt1 | contig 10411 bp, 8 predicted proteins | sample 1569391 | NCBI WGS metagenome assembly OHMW01 (sample SAMEA3879557, study PRJEB24766) | human gut metagenome | biome: human-associated habitat; feature: feces | place: USA | collected 1985/1987 | reverse complement strand
GCCAGCTGGTTCAGCAGCGTGGATTTGCCGCTGCCGGATTGGCCGACGATACAGCAGAACTCGCCTTTTTCTATTGATAAGTCGACGTTATTCAGCGCTACAACGCGCTCTTTGCCGACGGCATAGACCTTGCGCAGCTTCTCTGTACGGATGATTGGTGCCAAACGCACACCTCCTTACGTGCAATATACCACATATTGTACCATATTTCGACGATGGTGGGAAGATGGGGAAGTTGTAAAATCTGTTTCTTTCCTATATAATAGACGACAAAAAGGGGGCAGACGTTACCATGGAGTACACAATTCATCCGATTGCGCATATCCGCACGGATTTTACGGATAAATTCGGCATCCCGCGGCAGAGCGGGCTGGTGGACAGCCTGCGGGGCGAGGTGATCTTTACCCCGGAATACCGCAGCGCCGACGCCGTGCGCGGGCTGGAAGATTTCAGCCACATCTGGCTGGTGTGGCAGTTCTCCGGCGCGGTGCGGGAGGGCTGGTCGCCCACCGTCCGCCCGCCCCGTCTCGGCGGCAACACCCGGATGGGCGTCTTTGCCACCCGCTCCCCCTTCCGGCCCAACCCTCTGGGCCTGTCCAGCGTCCGGCTGGAGGCCATCGAGCACCGGCCCGACGTCGGCCCCGTCCTCATCGTGCGGGGCGCCGACCTGATGGACGGCACCCCCATCTACGACATCAAACCCTATATCCCCTACGCCGACTGCCACCCTGATGCCTCCGCAGGTTTCACAGCGCAGACCCGGTCCCACCACCTGAACATGGTCTGCGGCGACGCCCTCTGGGCCAAAGTGCCCGCCGACCAGCAGGCGGCGCTGCAGGGTGTGCTGGAAAACGACCCCCGCCCCTCCTACCAGCACGACCCCGAGCGGGTCTACGGCATGGAGTTCGGCGGTCTGGAAGTCCACTTCAAGGTGGACGGCGAGACGCTGACCGTCACCGGCATCGACCACTGCTGACGCCGGAGGGACTGCAATGGAGCTGCGAAATATCAACACTTTCCTCCACATCGCCGAGCTGCACAGCTTTTCCAGCGCTGCGCGGGAACTGGGTTACTCTCAGTCGGCGGTGTCGGCCCAGATCGCACAGCTGGAAGCAGAGCTTGGCACGCCCCTCTTCGACCGGGTAGGAAAGACCGTCCGCCTCACCGACGCGGGCCAGACCTTCCAGACCTACGCCCGCACCCTTCTCATCACGGCCCAGCAGGCCAAGGCCGCGCTGATGCCCGCCCGGGCCGTCAGCGGCACCCTGCGGGTGGCGCTGGCAGACTCGGTGTGCAGCACCTTCCTGCCCGACCTGCTGCAGCAGTTCCACGCCCTCTGTCCGCAGGTGGAGCTGGTGCTTCGGACTGCCACCGCAGACGAGATGCTGCGGCTGCTGGGAGCCAACCAGATCGACCTCGCCTACACTCTCGACCAGCCCCTGCTCCTGCCCAGCCTGACGCTGGCCGTCAATGTGCCGGAGCCAGTCTGCTTCGTAGCTCCCGCCGGACACCCGCTGGCCGAGGCCGAGGCCGTGCCGCTGGATGTGCTGGCCCAACAGGAATTTCTTCTCACGGAGCGGGGCATGAGCTACCGCGACGCCCTCGACCAGCGCCTTGCGGCCCGGGGGCTGGCCATCCATCCCTACATCGAGCTGGGCAGCGCCTCCCTGCTCTGCCAGATGGTAGAGCGCGGGATGGGCCTCTCCTTCCTGCCCGAGTACATCGTCTGCCCGGCCCTCTCCGCCGGGCGTCTGGCCCGCCTTCGCGTTCCCGACTGCACCGTCACCATGCACCGTCAGCTGTTCTACCACAAAGATAAATGGCTCACGCCCCAGATGAAGGCCTTCATTGCGCTGGTGGAGCAATAAACAAACGCCCCGCACCTGTCTTTCGACAAGGTGCGGGGCGTTTCATTTGCAGATCTTTTCTCAGCTCAGCCGGTTCATCCGGACGGCCACATAGGGGTCGGGAAGCTTGAGTTCCTCGGCCAGATCTTCTTCGCTGCTGTATTTGTCGGCGGCAAGGCCCACAAAGATGCTGCAGCTGTCGAAGCGGCCATCCGGCGAGAGGGCGGTGATCTTCGCCTCACCGTCCGCAACAGCGGTCACGACACCGGAGGCGTCCACTGTAGCGACGCCGGGGTTGCTGCTGACCCATGTGATGGGGACGCTGACGCCCCCCTCCACGGCCACAGAGGCCGTCAGGGCTTCCTTTGCGCCCACGGTGCGGAGCAGCAGGTCGTGCTTATTCAGGGTCACTTTGCCCACGTCACTGGTGACGGTGACGGCACAGCGGAGAGCCTGACCGTTGGACGCCAGCGCAGTGATGGTGGTGGTGCCGGGTTTCTGGGCCGTGACAAGGCCCTCCGTGTCCACCGTCGCCACCTCAGGATCGCTGCTCATCCACTGGTAGGCGTAGATAAAGGAGCCGCTCGTGTTGATGAGCTGCAGCTTCTGGCTGGGGTGGGCGTTGTCGTACTGGATGATGAGGTTGAGGGTGACATGGTCGAGGGCCGGCTTTTTGCTGGCCGCGTCCCCGCTTTCCTTGCGGACCATCACCTCGCCCCGGTCGGTGATGGCGCTGATGGTCGCCTCACCGGCGCTGCGTCCCGTAACGCGGCCGTCGCCGTCCACAGTGGCCACGGTGGGGTTGCTGCTCATCCAGACGATGAAGTAGTAGTCGCTCTGTCCGCCGGTGTAGAGATAGGCTTTGGGCCGGGGGTCGTCGGCCGTGATCTCCAGCTCCATCTCGCTTACTTCCAGCTCAAAGTTCGAAGACTGTCCCAGAAGCGACGGCGCAGCCTGTGCGGCGGGAGCCGCCAGAAGCAGCCCGCTCAGCACGAGGGCAGCCGCAAGCCGTGTGATCTTGTTCATAGGGTAGCACTTCCCTCCTTCGTATCATTCCGTCTATCGCAATGTGCACTGCACATAATTCCACTCACTACTCGTTTATTGTACACGTCCCCCAAAGAAGGGTCAAGTTCTTCGCCAGAAGTGTCACAATTTCGCGCATCTTTTCGTGAAAGGCACTAAAACACCACCCCCAAATTTATACAAAACGTGCAGACTGCATTTTGCCGCCGGACGAAAGAGCCGCCGCACCCTCAGAAAGGTGCGGCGGCTCTCAGATGCCGTAAAAATCAGTAGTTCTTGGCCTTCAGCTCAAAATAGCTCTGGGGATGGGCGCAGACCGGGCACTTGAGGGGTGCAGACTTGCCGATATGGGTGTAGCCGCAGTTCCGGCAGACCCACACCTGCTGCTCTTCCCGGGCAAAGACCTTGCCCTCCTTGAGGTTGGCAGCGAGGGCGCGGTAGCGCTCCTCGTGCTCCTTCTCGATCTGTCCCACCATCGTGAAGAGGGCGGCCAGCTGGGCAAAGCCCTCCTCCTTGGCCTCTGCGGCCATCCGGGGGTACATCTCGGTCCACTCGTCGTTCTCACCGCTTGCAGCCATCTCAAGGCAGGTCATAGTGTCGGGGAGCGCGCCGCCGCACAGGGCCTTGAACCACAGCTTGGCGTGCTCTTTCTCGTTGCCTGCAGTCTCCTCAAAGATAGCGGCCAGCTGCTCGTAGCCCTCTTTCCTTGCGACGCTTGCAAAGAAGGTGTACTTGTTGCGGGCCATGCTCTCACCGGCGAAGGCTTCCATCAGGTTTTTCTCGGTCTTGGTACCCTTGAGTTCCATATTCTGTTCTCCTCTCTGATGTGTTGACACTGCCAGTATAGGCCATGTCGGGTTTGGTTTATTCTACGCGCAGCCCGCTTTGTTCGGTACCGGGTGTGCGCTAGGTCTTGTTTCTCTCTGAGGATAGTATAACAGAATTTGGGGCAGAAATCAAGAATAATTCCTATTTATTTTTTCAACTGTGCTGCTTGAGGGCACAGACGGCGATGCTGAGGGCGCTCCACGCGGCCTGATACATCAGCACTGCGGCCACGCTCAGCATCCCCACGCTGCCCGCATAGGTCAGCAGGACGGCAATGGCCACCGAGAACCACACCGACACCAGCTGTACCGTGGTGGCAGTCGTCTCGGCGTTCTGGGCCTGCTCTGCGGCCCGCAGGCCGCCGGTCAGGCTGGCAAAGCCCTTGGTGCAGAGGATGCAGCAGTCCTCGGAGCCGTTGTTCTGGGCGGTGGCAGCGTCCAGCGCGGCGCACTGCTCCTGATCCAGCAGGACGACCATCCCCTCGGGCAGGTGGTAGGCGTCGGTGATCTGCCGTGCCGTCAGGCTGGGGTCCTGACAGGACACCAGCAGCTGGATGTTCTCCTTCTGGAGCTGTTCCAGCCCACGGGCCGCATTCCGCCCGCCCACATACCGGAGCACGAACATGGCGTGCAGACTGCCGGAGACGGCCAGATACAGGATCTGCAGCTCGCCGTTTTTCGAGTGCTTGGCCTCATACTCCTCGTCGGGCAGGGGCACATCTTCCTTTTCCATGTATGCGCGGGAGCCGATGAGGACACGGTTGTTGTCGCACCACGCGGAGAAGCCGAGGCCCCGATGGACTTCCAGATCCTTGACGGGGTAGAGGATGTCGGTGCGGTCCTCGATGATCTGGCGGAACAGGCCGCTCAGGGTGTTGCAGCACTGGCTGAGGACGCTGGCCGAATAGAGGATGGCCCGGTCAATGCGGCCGCCCTTGAAGATGCGGATGTCCTCCAGCAGGACGCTGTCCGGCGTGAACAGCTCGTCGGCGTCGGCCTGCACCGTGTCCACACCGCCCAGCTCCTCGATGGCCGACCAGCCGGGCACCACAGCGCCCGAGGCAGCTGCGGTCTGCTGCAGCCGCAGAGACGCAAGGCCGGCGATGAGGGTGGAGGACAGGGGCGACCCCATGCAGAGCACGGCGGTCAGGGCCGCCGCGCTGCCGTTGACGCCGCCGCCCATGACGAGGAATACGAATCCGGCCAGAAGGGCCACGCCCAGCAGGATATAGTTCGTTTTGCGGGCGCGGCGCTCACAGGCACGGGGGCCAAAGCCCTGTTCCACCATCGCGTCGTCCCACTCGGTGGGGCGGCTGAGCAGCACCCACGGGTCTTTTTCTTCCATATTCTTAGCCAGCACCCGGACAAGCTCCTTGTCCTTGGCGCGGAACGCGCCGCGCCGCTCCGGTGCGGCCTGCGCCAGCGCAAATCCGCCCTGCACTGAGGCCAGCAGCACCCGGTCGCCCAGCAGCGCAAGGAAGAGTCCCAGCGCCGCGATGCCGGACAGGAGGGTGAAACTGGACGGCTGATAGCTCTTGGCGTTCAGCAGGGCCACAGCGGCCTGCAGCAGGGCGGCACAAGCGGCCAGCGCGGGCATCGTCTCCATGCTGGGACGGCCCCGCAGGCCCTGCAGGCCATCCCGCAGGACGGGCCAGCCCACGGCCAGTGCCAAGGCGTAGAAGAGCAGGTTGGCAGCGTAGAACGCCGCCGGGGCAGTCACGGGGTCCAGCCCGGCCAGCGGGCCGACAAGGCCCTCTGCGGCAAGGCCGAAGTGGAGCAGCACCAGCGCGAGGATGCCGCCCAGCGCACAGCGCAGGGTAAGGGCCGCGCTCATCCGGCGCAGCCGGTCGCCCATCTGCTCAGGCGCTTCGGGGGTCTTTTCCGCCTCGGTGGCCGCCTCTTCTGCGGGGGCGGCTTCCTCTGCGGCAGGCTGCGCAGGCGCTTCGGCGTCCGGTGTCTCTGCGGGAGCAGGCCCGTCGTCGTTCAGGTCAATGAGCGGCAGGCTCATGCTGTCGTCGCTGCTGGGCGGCGTCGTGCGGGTGGGGGCAGAGGGCGTTTCCTCGTCCTCCCCCTTGCCGAAGAAGTGCATGGCCGGGGCTGCATGGGGCTTCGCCGTCTTGTCCTCCGCAAATACCAGCTCGGGCAGCGGCACAGCAGGCCTCTCCGGCTTGGCATCCGGCTCTTTTTCCGGTCCCGGCTTCTGGACAGCCGGGGCTTCCGGGACGCTCTTCTCCGGCTTTTCGGCCTCCGGCTGAGGCTTCGGGCCGAAGAGCATGGCCTTCAGTGCCTGCATCTCCCGGTCCTCGTACTGCTCCTGCGGGGTGCGCGGGCCGTACTGGACGGCCTTTTTCTGGGAGGCAGACTGTTTTTCCGTTGGCTTTTTGTCCGGCTGGGGGGCAGGCGTCTCCGGCGCTTTGGGCTGGGACACTTGGGGCTTTTCCGGTTCCGGCTGGGGCGCACTCGCCGCTCCCGCCGGCTCCGGCGTCTCAGGCTTCGAAGGCTCTGTCTCCTCTTCCAGCTTCAGGACCAGCTCCAGCTCGGAGGGTTTCTCCTGCTCCTCACCGCCTAGCCGGATCTCGCCGGTGCCGCTCTCTTCCACTGCGCCGTCGGCCTGCAGCTCCGTTTTCTCGCGGCGGAACAGCCGACCGAACAGGCCCTTATTAGGCTTTTCGGCCGCTCCATCGTCCCGTCGGGTCATCTCCTCCGGGACCTGCGCCACACTGGTCGTAAAAAAGGTACGGAATTTCTCGTCGCGGGCGTCGATCTCTTCCTGCGTCAGTTCCTTCCGCTCTTCATCCTTTGGCATCTGCTGTCTTCCCTCCCTGATCTCTTATTGAGGGCGTCTCAGCCCTGTGCGGCACGCTGGCTCTGGATCTCATACAGGATGATGCCAGCCGCTACCGAGACGTTGAAGCTGTCCACACCGGTGCCTCGTGCAGCCATATCGAGGCTCACCACGCCGTCGCAGAGCTTCTTCACCAGCTGCGACACGCCGCTGCCCTCACTGCCCAGCACCAGTGCGATGGGGCCGGTGAGGTTGTTCCGGCGCAGGGACACGCCATCCATATCGGCGCAGTAGACGAAAACGCCCTGCTCCTTGAGGCGGCGGATGGTCTCGCCGATGTTGGCCACCCGGGCCACGGGCAGTCGCTCCGCAGCACCAGCGCTGGACTTGATGACGGTGGGGGTCACGGATGCGCCGCCCCGCTTGGGGATGACGATGCCGTGTGCGCCGCACAGCAGGGCCGAGCGCATGACTGCGCCCAGATTGTGGGGGTCCTCGATGCCATCACTCAGCACGAGGAAGGGTGGTTCGCCCTTCTCTTTGGCTGCGGCCAGCAGGTCCTCCACCGTTGCGTATTCGATCTCGCTGGCAAAGGCAGCTACGCCCTGATGGCTCTCGGTGCCGGTCATGAGGCGCAGCTTATTGGGGTGCACCCGCTTGACGGTGGCACCGGCCTCCTTGGCCATTGCGGTGTAGTAGGCCGCCACAGCGGGGGCCATGCCCTCTGCCAGCAGCACGGTATCCACGCCGGAGCCGCTCTTCAGCAGCTCCGTGACCGGGTTCTTTCCGTAAACAAGGCTCTCGTTCCGGGGCTGCTCCTCGGCCTTTTCGCGGCGGGGGCGGCGGGACGTATTGCGTTCTTCCATGAAGTGCTCCTTCCATTTCTATCGCAGGACGCCGTGGCTCTTCCGGCCCGGCGCCGTTGTGTTTCATTCAGCAAATCTTTCCATGCCGCAGTGCGGCAGGCGATGATGACTCATCTTGAAGTATAACATAAGAAGCCGGTGTTCGCCATAGAATTGTGATTTTTCTCCCGTGAAATTTCTGTGCTGCTGTCCGGACAGCACCGCATGGGGTAAGTGTTGTCCCTCTGCACACCGAGCATCCGTCTTTTTGCCGGAGGCAAAAGTTTTCCACATCTAAAGCGTTTTACCCATCGTATATCGGCCCTGTTTTTTCCACAAGTTGAAAACCCTGTGGAAAGAGTTCAAAACTCAAGCGCTCATGCCTGTTTTTCAGGTTGAATTCCACACTTTCCACGAGGTTTTCCACATTCTTATCTCGACAGGCTCAGAACCTTGCATACATTTTGTAATTTTCAAGTCAGAATTATGACAAATTTTTGAATCGAAGCAGCCATTCTTTTGCCTTTTTATCCAATATCATTTTGACGAATGCAGTCTTCTGTTGAAAATCGTCCCCTTTTGTCCCTCTCTCGTTCCTCTGCTCAGATGTTGTCGCCGCTTGTAAAAATGTTGCATTTCACTCGTTTTTCCATTTTTCTACTGCGTTTCCGGCCAAGAAAGCTTCGGTTTGATTACAAAAACTCTCTAGTGGATTGATTTTGCCCTCTGTTTGGGGTATACTAAGGTTGCAACTTCGTTAAACCATACACGAAGTGCTGTGTGGGTACGAAGAGACCCCGATAAATTTTGGAGGTAAATAATATGTTGGTAAATGCAACCGAAATGCTCATCAAAGCCCGCGACGGCCACTACGGTGTGCCTCAGTTCAACATCAACAATCTGGAGTGGACCAAGGCTGTCCTGACCGCCTGCGAGGAGATGAAGAGTCCCGTCATTCTGGGCGTCTCCGAGGGTGCCGGCAAGTACATGACCGGCTTCAAGACCGTCGCCGCAATGGTGGACGCAATGGTCGATTCGATGGGCATCACCGTTCCGGTCGCTCTGCATCTGGATCACGGCACCTACGAGGGCTGCAAGGCCTGCGTTGAGGCTGGCTTCTCCTCCATCATGTTCGACGGCAGCCACTACTCCATCGAGGAGAATGTCGCCAAGACCACGGAGCTGGTCGCTCTGGCACACTCCAAGGGCATGAGCATCGAGGCCGAGGTCGGTTCCATCGGCGGCGTCGAGGACGGCGTTGTGGGCAATGGTGAGATCGCTGACCCCGCAGAGTGCGCAAAGATCACCGATCTGGGCATCGATTTCCTCGCTGCCGGCATCGGCAACATCCACGGCGTCTACCCGGCCAACTGGAAGGGTCTGGACTTCGAGGCTCTGGACCGCATCCACAAGGCTACCAACAACATTCCTCTGGTCCTGCATGGCGGCACCGGCATCCCCGACGACATGATCGCCAAGGCCATCAGCCTCGGCGTCTCCAAGATCAACATCAACACCGAGTGCCAGCTGGTCTTCGCTGAGGCCACCCGCAAGTACATCGAAGAGGGCAAGGATCAGCAGGGCAAGGGCTTCGACCCCCGCAAGCTGCTGGCTCCCGGCGCAAAGGCCATCGAGGCCAAGTGCAAGGAGAAGATCGAGCTGTTCGGCTGCGCAGGCAAAGGCTAAGCCGAAGCTGTCCTTCTGAACAATACTCCACCTGATAGAAAGAGCGACCCCGCTGTGTTGAGCTCAGCACAGCGGGGTCGTTCTTGTTTTATCTTTTTATTGAGGGGCATCTGCTATGCATCGCACCGAAATGCTCTCCGGCTCCTGCATCGTCTCTGCTTCTTTTACTGCTTTCTGAAAGAGCGGAAGCATCTTCGCCATCTCAAAGCCATTCTCTGTTTTTGCATACTCCGGTGCCATCGTGATGCGGTACTCCGCCTTTGCCTTGCTCCACTGTCGGACCGAAAAGTGTTCCGGGATCACATCCAGCCATTTCCCTGTCTCTCCAAACTGAGAAACCGCGTCGATCTGGAGCCGGAACAGATTTTTGGCAAAATACGCGCTCCATTCCATTTCTTTCTGAGCCACTTCATGCAGGTCCTGCACCGTTTCATCCGCCCGGCAGAACGTCACAAACCCTGCCTGCGCCATCCTCTCTCTGGCTTCCAGCAAAGAGAGAACGCTGCCCGTTTCATCGACCAGATAGCCGTTGGTCGTGGGGTCGAGCATACACCATTTTCCCAGAGTCCTGTCAAAAATCTCTGTCACGACATGACAGTCGCTGTCAAAGGGCGAATAGGGCAGCATTCTCACTCTCCGGGCGTAGATCCCCAGTGCCAGACAGCATTCCTCCAGTATCTTGGATTTGTTCAGACAATTGATCCCATGCTCCGGCTGCTCCAGACTGTATTCCAGCAGCGCCAGCCCATTGCACGGAACGCTGTTATCGTACCACGCACTGTGTGTCAGTTTCGGGGCAAGATACTTCAACAGCCGCACACTGTGCTCCAGCTCTGTCCCGTTTCCGGCAATTTCATTGAGATGATATTTTTCTTTCAGCTCTGCATACTCCGGGCAGTCAAAACGATATTCTACCTGTGCCTGCTTTCCGAGTTGAAAGCTCTGGTTATTGCAGAGTATCCCCCGATAAATATCATAAAGTGTTTTATTTTCCTCATTTCCCATCATGCGCTTCCCCTTTCTGATTTTATCCATTATAATAATTTTAGACAGAAATTACAATCCGCAGACACAACAAAAACCGCCCTGAGAACTCTCAGAACGGCATATTCAAGTCGGCGGCTACCTATTTTCACAAGCCGTTTCCAGCTAACTATCTTTGGCACGAGTGAGCTTAACTGCTGTGTTCGGAATGGGAACAGGTGGAACCTCACCGTCATCGTCACCGACCATATGACTGACACAGTATATCACATTTCTGTGTATCTGTCCAGTATTTTTAGAAGGACGTGCCTTCAAAACTGAATAATCACTGCTTACATTTTTTCGTTGACTCTAAGAGTCTCAAGCGAATTGTGGTCAAGCCCTCGACCTATTAGTACACGCTTGCTGAAT
>OHMW01001652.1_pt1 | contig 10482 bp, 9 predicted proteins | sample 1569391 | NCBI WGS metagenome assembly OHMW01 (sample SAMEA3879557, study PRJEB24766) | human gut metagenome | biome: human-associated habitat; feature: feces | place: USA | collected 1985/1987 | reverse complement strand
GGAGTAGGTCACACCCATGTCCACCAGAGTGGGATCGGTAGTAAAGCGGCGCAGGAAGCCGGGCATGATGGCAATGCAGAGGACCATACCCAGCACGCCGTGCAGCAGGGAAAACATCGTGCCATGGGTGGCGGCCCGGTTGGCGTTTTCGTGGTCGCCTGCGCCGAGGTAGAGCGCGATCTGGGCATTGATGCCGATGCCAAAGCCGATGGCCACTGCATTGACAAAGTTCTGGATGGGAAACACCAGCGAAAGCGCCGTCATAGCCTGCTCGCTGATCTGGGCCACAAAGAGGCTGTCCACGATGTTGTACAGGCTGTTCACCAGCATCGAGATGACGTTGGGCAGGGCCATGGAGAGCAGCAGCGGGAACACCGGTCTGGTTTTCATAAAAGTATCGTTCATTTTCATTGCTCCTGAGGGTCAGATTTGGATTTGAAGGCAAAGCAAAAGCCACACAATGGCTTTTGTACCATTGTGTGGCGAAAAGTTGCAGAATGCTGTAAAAATCCACACGATATTTTATTGGTTCAAAGATACCACATCACAGGGATACTTGTCAAGGACTTTTTAAAATAAAAGTATGACTTTTTACAGTGAACCCTTGCCCTTGACATGGGGCGCGGCGGCGGTAAAATAAGAACAGAACGCACAAAAGGAGGATCTGCCATGAAATGGATGATCGCGTCAGACCTGCACGGGTCGGCTTACTACTGCCGCAAAATGCTGGAGGCCTTTGAGCGGGAGGGAGCCGACCGGCTGTTCCTGTTGGGCGACCTGCTCTACCACGGCCCCCGCAACGACCTGCCCCGAGAGTACGCCCCCAAGGAGGTCATCCCCCTGCTGAACGGGAAAAAGGAGAAGCTGCTTTGCGTGCGGGGCAACTGTGATGCCGAGGTGGACCAGATGGTGCTGGATTTCCCCGTGCTGGCCGATTATGCGGTGCTTCCGGTGGGGCAGCGGCTCATTTATGCGACCCACGGGCATATCTATCATGTGAAAAATCTGCCGCCGCTGGCCCCGGGAGATGTGCTGCTGCATGGGCACACCCATGTTCCGGCCTGGACAGAGTTCGGGCAGGGAAATCTTTACCTGAACCCGGGTTCTGTGAGCATCCCCAAGGAGGACAGCCCCCACAGCTACATGACCTTGGAAGGAAACACGATGCAATGGAAAGAGCTGGAAAGCAGCGCTGTTTTCCATGAACTGACTCTTTGATAAAGTCCCCCGGCCGGTTTTGCGGGCAGCTTGAAATTTGCCCACCGGTATGGTATGATAAAACTGAAAACAAATCGGCAAAGTTCCGCAGAGCAGTGCTGTGCGGGGCAGGAGCCTTTTTGTTTCCACAATGAGTTAGCTAAAACTAACAAAATGACGAAAACAGCGGGCTGGACTTGTGCAGTTTGACAGGGGTGCCCGCAGATACAGTATGGAGGGGACAACAATGGTAGAAACGATCCTGAGGGTCGATGGTATGATGTGCGGTATGTGCGAGAGCCACATCAATGATGTGGTGCGCAAGACCGCCCGGGTGAACAAGGTGACTTCTTCCCACACCAAGGGCGAGACGGTCATCATCTCGGAGCAGCCGGTGGATGTGGAGGCGCTGAAGGCTACCATTGCCGAAACGGGCTACACCGTGACCGGCGTGCAGACCCGGCCCTATGAGAAAAAGGGCTTCTTCTCGTTCCTGAAAAAGTAACAGCCTGGTGTTTCTGGCCGGGCTGATCATGCAAAACAGGAGGTATCTCGTTATGAGGATCTTGGTGTACGGCGCAGGCGTTCAGGGCTGTCAGCTGGCCCACAGTCTGGCACAGAACAAGAAAAATGTGGTCACCCTGCTGGCCCGGGGCGAGTGGAAGGAGGTCATTGACCAGAAGGGCCTGACCATCCGCCACATGCTCCAGCGGAAAACAATGGTGGATCGGATGCAGACGACAGATGTGCTGGCCCCCGAGGATGTGTATGACCTTGTGTTTGTCACGGTGCAGGCCGGGCAGCTGGCCGATGTGCTGCCCATCCTCAAAGCAAACCGGAGCCAGTACTTCATCTTTGTGGGCAATAATCCCTATGCGCAGGAGATGCTGCAGGCCATGCAGCGCCCGGTGGATAAGATCGCCTTTGGCTTCCAGAACAATGCAGGCCGCCGGGAGCATGACCGGCTGGTCAGTGTGCACATGGGGATGGGAATGACCGTTGGCGGCGCAACCGCTCCCCTGTCCGGCGCATTCCGCCTGCGGCTGCAGGCTGCCTTTGAGGGGACCCATTACAAGCTGACCTATTACAGCGATATGGACGAGTGGCTCAAGAGCCACATCGCCTTTATCCTGCCCTGCGCCTATGCCTGCTATGCGGTGGATGGGGAACTTTCCCGCACCACAGTGGAACAGCGCAGGATGATCGTGGATGCCGCCTGGGAGTGCTGTGAGATGCTGAAAGCGGCAGGCGTTCCTGTGAACGATGCGAAGAACACCGACCGCTACCGCGAGGGCACCAAACAGCGGAAAAAGACCGAGCGGATGGTCTACTGGATGGCGCAGACGGTCGTTGGGAAGTGGTGCATTTCGGATCACGCCATGCGTGCGGTGAGCGAGATGCAGTATCTGGATGAAGCGTTTGCCGCCCTGCGCGCCACCACATTGGTGGAGATGACCGCCTGGGATGAACTGCGCAGATCCCTGCCCAGAAAGAAGTAAGAGCCGGAAAATGTCCGGAGCATGAGAAAAAGCCTGTCGGTTTTTGCGCTGACAGGCTTTTTTCTATTGGTTCAGCGCCCAGAAGGCGGCAAGCTGCTGCTCCAGCTCTGTGGTGCTGCGCAGGTATTGGAGCTGGTGCCAGTGGCGGGGGAACAGGCGGGTGTATTCGGCGCGGGCAAAGCGGTCATCCAGCAGGAGCACCACGCCCCTGTCTTCCTGCGTGCGGATGACCCGGCCCGCCGCCTGCAGCACCTTGTTCATGCCCGGAAAGCGGTAGGCGTAGTCGAAACCGGTGCCGCCCGCCTCGTCATAGTAGCGGCGCAGGATCTCCTGCCGGGGGTTCACCTGAGGCAGGCCCACCCCCACGATGGCGCACCCGATGAGTCGGTCGCCCACCAGATCCACGCCCTCGCCAAAAATGCCGCCCATGACCCCGAAGCCCAGCAGCGTTTTTGCGGGGCTTGGGCCGAACTGTTCCAGAAAGGCCGCCCGGGCCGCGTCGTCCAGACCACTCTCCTGGGCCAGCGTCCCGATGTCCGGGTAACGGGCGGTGAAGTCCTCGTGCACCTGCCGCAGATAGGCGTAGCTGGGGAAAAAGGCCAGATAGTTGCCCACCTTGGCCCGGGCCAGTGCGGCCAGCGCATCTGAGACGGCCTGCACACTGGCCCCCCGGTCCCGGTAGCGAGTGGAGATCCCGGGCAGGCAGTAGAGCCCCAGATGTTCGGGCGGAAACGGGCTTTCCAGTGCCACAGCCCGGGCATCGGGACAGCCCAGCACGGAGCGGTAGTAGCCCGGCGGGGTGAGTGTTGCGCTGAACAGTGCCGCGGCCCGCCCAGCAGCAAGGCTGGCATCCACAAAGGGGGCAGGGTCAAGGCAGAGCAGCTCCCATTCCAGCTCGCTGCCCCGGGCTGTCAGCTGGGTGACAAAATGCGCGTCGTACCGCTCTGCTGCCCGGGTGATATCCTGCACTGCAAAGTAGAGCTCGAGCAGCTGGGCGTGGGCATCGGCCTCCGGGTTGGCCTCCAGCCAGTCCTGCAGGGGGGCCTGCAGGCTGAACAGCAGCCGGAGCAGCTCCCTTGGCAGCTCTTGCAAAAAGACCGTGCCATCCCGCGCCAGCAAAGGCTCCGGCAGCGGAAAGGCGGTTTCTGCCGGTTCAGTGTCCAAAAGGCTGGTCTGCCGGGTGAGAGCCTCTGTCGGCGATTCGGTGGGCGCTGAACCCCGGCGGGGGGCCAGCTTTGTTACCGCCCGCCGTGCTTCCAGAAAGCCCTTGTCTGCCTTTGTCAACGCGGTTTTCAGTGCGCTTTTTCCTTTGCCGATGGCCCGTCTGGCATCGGTCAGGCTGCTCTTGCAGAACCGTGCCGAGTACATGGCTCTGGCCCGGTCCGGCAGGTTGTGGGCTTCGTCGATGAGAAAAATGTAGTCGCCCGCCGCATCGAAAAAGCGCCGCAGGTGCACGGTGGGGTCGAACAGATAATTGTAGTCCCCGATGACTACGTCACACCACTCGCTCAGGTCCAGTCCCAGCTCGAAAGGGCAGACCGTGAACTGCCGCGCAGCATCGGCCAGCGCGGCCCGGTCGAAGCAGCCGCTGCCCTCGTCCAGAAGGGCTCGCAGGGCGGTGTTCACCCGGTCGTAGTAGCCGTTGGCGTAGGGGCAAAGCTCGGGCAGGCAGGCGGGATGGCCCTCGGCGTCCGGGTGAAGACAGACCTTCTCCTTGGCCGTCAGGGTCACGCTCCGGAGCGCCAGCCCCGGAGCAGCCGCCCGCAGCCGCGCCACGGCATCCTCGGCGGCAGACTGCGTGGTATTGCGGGCCGTGAGGTAGAACAGCTTCTCGCCGCAGCCGGTGCCGATGGCCCGCAGGGCGGGGAAGAGGACGCTCATGGTCTTGCCGATGCCGGTGGGGGCCTGACAGAAGAGCCGGACGCCCGCCTTCGAGGGTGCGGCGGTGCAGGCGCGGTAAACCTCGCCTGCCAGTGCCCGCTGCCCGGGCCGATAGGCCGGAAAAGGGAAGGCCAGCGCCGAGAGGCTCTCGCTCCGGCGCTCCTTCCACGCCAGCTGGCGCTGCGCCCAAGGGGCGTACTGCCCGAGAAGGTCTTGCAGGAAGGCTTCCAGCTCCCCGAGGGTGAAATGCCGCAGGAAGCGGAAGACTTCATCGGTATCGATCTGATAGTATGTGAGCCGGACGTCCAGCCGGTCCAGCCCCTGCTGACGGCCATAGAGCGCCCCGTAGACCATCCCCTGTGCCCAGTGACAGGGGTTCATGTCCTCGGCGATGGCGTCGGCGGGGACGGCGGTGGTCTTGATCTCGTCGATGACCGTCACCCCTGCCTCGTCGGAAAAGATGCCGTCAGCCCGCCCCTCGATGGTGAAGGTGATGCCCGACACTTCCCGCTCACCGGAGAGGAAAACTTCGGCGGCATAGCCCTCGCCCGCCGCCTTTTGCAGCCTGCGGTGGATGCGCGCGCCCTCGTTGGCGCGGTCAAAGCCGGTGAAGCGGCTGTCGATGCTGCCGGTACGGAGCAGAAATTCCACCAGCTGACGGACAGGCAGACGAAACGCGGGCATAGGGGTCACTTCCTTTTATTTATTATTAAACTACCCCAGCCCCAGCATCTCGGCGCATTGGACGGCGGCTGCGTCCACCCGGTCGAAGTCTACGGCGGCGCGGTAGTAGGTCTCAAGCTCATCATGACAGGCCTTGGCCTGCGCCATCAGGTCGGCAGCCTGCTCAAGAAGCTCGGCGGCGGCCCGCTCGTTGAAGCGGAGACGGGCGCGGTAGCCCGCCAGATTCTCCCGGTCCACGAAGCGGGTGCACCGGACGGCCTGCACACCGGGCAGCTGGACGGGATGCCACCGGTTGTCGGTGAGGAAAGCCAGCCGGAGGGCCGGGATGAAGAGATGGTCGATCTTGTCCTCGGGGTGCATGGCGCAGGGGCAGGTGATGATGTGGTAGCCCCGGGCCAGCGCCTCGGCTCGGATAAGCTCCAGCAGCAGCCGTGAGACGGCCCCGCAGTCGTCGTGGAAGACCACATACCGGTCGGCCAGCGCCTGCACCGTCCCCCGGTAGAACACCGGGCCTTTGGGGGTGATGGCCGACAGCAGCCGCAGCTCCTCACCGGCCTCGGCTCCGTCGGGCAGGCGGGGGAGGAGCCGGGCACAGAGCCGCTTGACGTACCGACGTACCTTTTCGAAGTTGGCGCTGCAGGCCTCGGCCCGGCGGCTGTCCAGCAGCAGGCTTCCCGCCGAGGCGATATACCGTGCGGCCCGGCTGCGGAGGGCGGCATTCTGGGCAAAGAGGTGCTTTACCTCATCGGCGTGGGCGCGGAGGGCGTCGGCGTCCAGCGTGTGGTACAGGCTCACCACCTGCTCTTCTGCGCCCGGGGCGTCCGGCTCCAGAACGTGGGGCGCGGTGGCGTCCACGATGGCAGCGCGCTTGTCGAGGAAGATGACGCCGTCCAGACTGTCGGGGTCGCTGGCGCAGTGGATGCGCTGGATGGGCTCGCCCTTCTGCTCGGCCTTGAGGGCCAGCCGCTTCATCAGAGTCGATTTGCCGCAGCCCGGCCCGCTTTTGATGAGATACATCTGCATCCCCGGTTCCCGCCGCAGAGGCTCAAAATACCCTTTGAACCCGGCGGGGGTGGTGGTCCCTAAGAAGAAATCGATCGAATCGCTGTGTACAGCACTCATATCTTAACACCTCACTTTTGTCTTAGGGTATGCAAAAGGGGAGGAAAAAGTGAGGGAGAGGCTTAATCAGTAGGTATGCACGCACACCTCGCCGATCTTATCCCGCAGCGCCACGAAGTCGCCGAAGGCCTCGGGCTTGTTCTGGGGCTGGCGGAGAAGGGCGGCGGGATGGAAGGTGCCCATGAAGAGGATGCCGTTCTTCTCGATGAAGGTGCCGTGCTCCTTCGTCACCGAGAAGTCGGGGCGGATCATCCGCTGGGCAGCGATGCGGCCCAGACAGACCACGATCTTGGGCCGCAGCAGGCGGAACTGCTCCCGCAGCCACGGCATACAGGCCTCGCTCTCGGCGGGCAGAGGGTCGCGGTTCTGGGGCGGGCGGCATTTGACGATGTTGGCGATGTAGCAGTTGGAGGCGCGGTCGAGGTCGATGGCAAAAAGGTATTTGTCCAGCAGCTGGCCGCTGCGGCCCACGAAGGGCAGGCCCTGCTCGTCCTCGCTCTGGCCGGGGCCTTCGCCCACGAACAAGACCTCGGCGTTCTCCACGCCCTGCCCGAACACGACGCTGCGGCGGGTGGTGTGCAGCGGGCAGCGCTGGCAGGCGAGGCAGTCGGTTTTCAATGTTTCCCAATCCATAAGCGCAGTATTCTCCTATTAATTAAATGACATTTTCTTAACAAATTATCGCTGGATTTCTTCTTTAAAATATACCACAAAATTCAAGATTTGTCTTGAAGTTTTCTGACTCTGTGCTAGAATAAAAAGGAAGGGCACACCTGTGGTGCCCGGGAATAATTGCAAAGTAATTTCGGAGGTAATCAATAATGGCTGATATGTTTGCACCCCTGGTAGCCCAGCTGAAGGCAAACCCCAAGACGATCGTTTTCACTGAGGGCAATGACCCCCGTATCCTGGAGGCCGCAAGCAAGCTGCTGGCTGAGGGCGTGCTGAAGGTCGTCATGGTCGGCAACGAGGCGGAGTGCAAGGCTGCTGCCGCTGCGGGCAACTTTGATATTTCCGCTGCTGAGATCATCGACCCGGAGAACTACGCCGGTTTCGATGAGATGGTCAATACGATGGTCGAGCTGCGCAAGGGCAAGCAGAGCGCAGAGGAGTGCACAGCCCTGCTGAAGAAGTCCAACTACTTCGGCACCATGCTGGTCAAGATGGGCAAGGCAGACTGCCTGCTGGGCGGCGCCACCTACTCTACCGCCGATACCATCCGTCCCGCTCTGCAGCTGGTCAAGACCAAGAAGGGCGCTCATCTGGTCAGCTCCTGCTTCATTCTGGACCGCGACTGCGGCGAAGAGGGCCTGAAGCGCATCGCCATGGGCGACTGCGCTGTCAACATCGACTACACCGATACCGTCGATAAGGCGACCGGCGAAGTCAAGGTTACTGCTGCCGCCAAGCTGGCTGAGGTCGCTGTTGAGACCGCTAAGACCGCAAAGCTGTTCGGCATCGACCCGAAGGTCGCTGTCCTGAGCTTCTCCACCAAGGGCTCCGGCAAGGGCGGCACCGTCGCTCTGAGCCACGACGCTGTCATCAAGGCTCAGGAGATGGATCCCGAGCTGGCTGTGGACGGCGAGCTGCAGTTCGACGCAGCCGTTGCTCCCGAGGTCGCACAGGTCAAGTGCAAGGGCAGCAAGGTCGCTGGTCAGGCCAACACCTTCATCTTCCCCTGCATCGAGGCCGGCAACATCGGCTATAAGATCGCACAGCGTCTGGGCGGCTACGCTGCCTACGGCCCCATCCTGCAGGGCTTGAACGCTCCCATCAATGACCTGTCCCGTGGCTGCAACGCCGACGAGGTCTACAAGATGAGCCTCATCACCGCCTGCCAGTCCTGAGCTGACGCACGGATGAACTGAAAATTTCCGAAAGGGCCGCTGCCGCATCTCGCGGGCAGCGGCCCTTTTGCTGTACATCCGACCCGGTTTATGATAAAATAAAGGAAAGAATATCCCCCAGATAAGGAGAAAAAATCGAAGGTGAGAAGAAAGGCTCTGTCCCTTGGCCTCGCAGCGGTGCTGCTTCTGTGCGGCGGTACACAGAAAAACGAAAGGACGGCTGCAGCCTTGGTGCAGGCTGCGGCCGCCTCCACCGTCCAGAGCAGCACAGCAAGCCCGGAAAGCGGCAGCATCACGCCGGAACAGTTCGGGGCGAGGGGCGATGGCAGGGCAGACGACCAGCAGGCGTTGGAGTCCGCGATGCAGTGTGCCAGCGCCGCCGGTCTGCCCCTCGAGCTGACGGAGGGGGCGGTCTACCGCTTTTCCTCCCAGCTTGAGCTGCCCAGCGGCCTGACCATCCGAGGCAATGGGGCTGTTCTGCTCAGCGACATCCAGTATGAGACGCTGGGGCAGGACCGCCCGGCCGTCGGTATCATCGGAAGGTCCAATGAGGATCGCGCACACGACATCCGGCTGGAAAATGTCACCTTCCGGGCGGCGGATAGCTGCCAAAGCAACTGCCTGTTCTGGGTGATGCGCGCCTGCAATGTGGAAGTCGTGGACTGTACCTTCGACTGCCAGCCCAACGACTGGTGCCGGGGCGCTGCCGACCTGTACGGGGTCAATGAGAACATCCGCTTCGAGGGCTGCGTATTCCGCCAGCTGACGGGCGGCACGGCAGGCGGCATCTGGGTGCGCAACTGGACGGATCAGGCAGAGAGCCGGAATATCCGTTTTGAGGACTGTGATTTTTACAAGTCCGGTGCAGACGAGGTCTTAGCCGTCTGGGGCTGGGGCAGCGCTGTGCGGGAGGTCGTCCTCTCGGGCTGTGGCTTTTATGAGACAGAGACGGAGGAGAGTCTGGCGGCAGGCAACCGTCCGGTGTGGTTCATCACACTGGGGCAGAGCGGCATCACCGATGTGCGGATGGAGCGCTGCACCATTTGGGCGGACCGCTGCGAGGTCATCTTCCACATGGTGGGCGACAAGACCCATGCCGTCGTGGACAACTGCGACATCACCCTGAACCAGCCGGACGATGTGGCCGGGCATGACATCAGAAAGAGCGCGAATCCCATGCTGGCGCAGGGCAATGGCCGCGCCGACGGCAGTACGGTCATCCAGAACAGCCGTATTGTCCTGAGCGGCGACGAGGGGCGACGCATCAGCTATCGGCTCAGCGCCTTGAAGGACAATACGCTGGAAGTTTCCCTCGGGCACGGCATCGCCAGCACCAGCGAGGTCAGCGGCAATACCATCCGGGGCCGGATACAGCATAAGATCTTTGAGGACTGCTCCAACGTGTGGAATAATCATGTAACGGTGCGGAGATTCTCGCTTCCGGGATGAACCGCTTATAAAAAAGGAGGTCTTATCATGAGAAGAAAATTCATTGCGGCGGCTGCATCGGGGGTTCTGGCCCTGACGATGACGGCGGCTCTGCCCACCATCCATGCGGCGGCGGTGAGCATCTGGAACGACATTACCCCGGGAACGGAGAGCGTCGAGACGTTCCAGTACAAGGACTATGCCGACCGCTATTCGGACGCCTACGAGCTTTACGGCTACGACGCCGAGGCGTTGTTCAACCACTATGAGACGGTTGGCAAGGCCGAAGGGCGGGTAGGACGATTCAAGAAAACGGCGGAAGAAGATGATCGGCATCCCTATGTGTGGGACGCCGATGAGCCGTTGGATCCGCTGCCGCCTCTGGAATTTTCCGCGCAGCCGGATTGGTTCGATACCCGTACCCTCCCGGAGAACCTGTCCAATATTCGTATCGTAAAGGAATACGAGCAGCTGGAAGCCTTTATCGAGAGAGATGAATGGATCGGGGACCCTGTTCTGGTGCGGAAGTCAGAACTCCTGACCGAGATGAGCAGTCGTGTCCGGAATTACGAAGGCCGACGCGGCGGTGCCGACTATCTCCGTGCCATCAGTCAGGACATCGACGTATTGCTTGACTTCATGGGATAATGATATAGTATAAAAAGAAGAAGAGCCTCACTGCAAAACAGCGAGGCTCTTTTCTGTTGGCAGAGCACAGTACGAAAATACAGGGTTCGTCTGGCTCTTGTTTGGTGGAGCGAAGCAACCTAAATCCGAACCATTGCCCTCTGGGGCATCTTTGGCGGCGATTTCATCGAAAGTGA
>OHMW01001642.1_pt1 | contig 10505 bp, 9 predicted proteins | sample 1569391 | NCBI WGS metagenome assembly OHMW01 (sample SAMEA3879557, study PRJEB24766) | human gut metagenome | biome: human-associated habitat; feature: feces | place: USA | collected 1985/1987 | reverse complement strand
GGGAGTTGCGGATACCATCCTTGTTTTTTATCATCTTGATGCCCGGTCGTAACGGTTCTTGTGCCAATTGAGCCTCGTTTGCCCATGAGCCGTATAAGTGGGAAACCCATACGTCTCCTTTCCGGATCGGCAGATAAGCGGAAGCGAAACGATTGAGGGTGATCGCTTTTTTCTCCTCATGCGTGATCTCTGTCCAAGTCTCGATGATATCGGCGTCCGGATAGGTTCTGTAACAGAGATTCATATAAAAAGGATACACTTTATCTTTTAATCGGATCGTTGTGATATCTGCCGTTTGCTCTTTTCGTGTATCTACTTTTATGACTTCCAGTTGAAGGGTCATATTCCCGTCGCCATGGGTAACGGACAATGCGCTTTCGGAGGGGCAATTCAAGCCGTAGACCGGATAAGCGGAAAATGTTTTCTGCTCGGTCTCGAGCAAGGTAGCCGCATCGGAAGTGGATAACTTGTCTCCATAGTAGATGAATCTTACCTCTCCGCCGACAGGTGCGTCTAGCAATAATGAGGTATTCCTCGTGGAAATCAATACGTCTTGTGCCCATAAACTAGTGGTCAATAGGGAGGCGCAACATAAATAACCGAATTTACTCTTAATGTTCATTTTATTAGTAGGTGTTAGATTTAAATTCAGGGGCAAAAGTAGGAGAGAGCCGGTAGGTTTCCTAATAGGATTTTATCAGATACTGTTACTTTTCTGCTTTAACTAAAATTTGTTTCACGCAGAAGAAACCCGTGCTTTCATTAATGAAAATTCCATATTGTCTAATTCGAAAGAAATCACTAACTTTGCGGCAATTTTTTAGAAGCAAGATAAATACATCGCGATATGAGTAAGAAATTTACCGAATATTCTAAGTTTGACTTGTCGAACGTAAATAAAGAGGTGCTGAAGAAATGGAAGGATGGAGACATCTTCCATAAGAGTCTTGAAACAAGAGAGGGACATCCTACATTCGTATTCTACGAGGGTCCTCCATCCGCAAACGGTATGCCGGGTATTCACCATGTTATCGCCCGTTCGATTAAGGATATTTTCTGCCGCTATAAAACCATGAAGGGATTCTTGGTGAATCGTAAGGCGGGTTGGGATACACACGGTCTGCCTGTCGAGTTGGGCGTGGAGAAGGCTTTGGGCATCACGAAGGAAGATATCGGTAAGAAGATTTCTGTCGCTGAGTATAACGCCGCTTGCCGTAAGGACGTGATGAAGTTCACGAAAGAGTGGGAGGATCTGACGCAGAAGATGGGTTATTGGGTGGATATGGAGAATCCGTATATCACGTATGATAACCGCTATATCGAGACCTTGTGGTATCTATTGAAAGAGCTTTATAAGAAAGGTCTTTTATATAAAGGCTATACGATCCAACCGTATTCTCCCGCCGCGGGTACGGGCTTGAGCACGCACGAGTTGAACCAACCAGGCTGTTATCGTGACGTGAAGGATACGACTTGTACGGCACAGTTCCATATATTGGACCCGAAACCGGAGATGGCACAATTCGGCGATCCTTATTTCTTGGCATGGACAACGACTCCTTGGACGTTGCCTTCCAATACGGCGCTTTGCGTAGGCCCGAATATTACTTATCTGGCTGTACAGACTTATAATCCTTACACGGGTATCCCGATGACTGCTGTTATAGCGAAAGATTTATTGTCTGCTTATTTCAATCCGAAAGCCGCTGAGCTTTCTTTGTCTGATTACAAACCGGGTGACAAGCTGGTTCCTTTCAGCGTAGTAGGTGAGTGGAAGGGTTCCGAGTTGGCCGGTATGAAATATGAGCAATTGATCCCATGGGTAAATCCGGGTGAAGGTGCATTCCGTGTGATCACGGGTGATTTCGTTACGACAGAGGATGGTACGGGTATCGTACATATCGCGCCGACGTTTGGTGCGGACGATAACCGTGTGGCGAAAACATTCGGGGTTCCTCCTTTGATGATGCAGGATAAGGATGGAAATATGCGCCCTATGGTGGATATGACCGGTAAGTTCTATAAGCTGGAAGACTTGGCTCCGGAGTTTGTACAAAATTGTATGAACGCCTCTGATTATGATCCATGGCAAGGAAAATTCGTGAAGAACGCTTACGATGATACGAAGACGGATAAAGATGAGACATTGGATATTGAGATCTGCATGATGCTGAAGGCCCAGAACCGGGTGTTCAAGATCGAGAAGCATGTCCACAATTACCCGCATTGCTGGCGTACCGATAAACCGGTATTGTATTATCCGTTGGATAGCTGGTTTATCCGCACGACCGCTTGCCGTGAGCGCATGATCGAGTTGAACAATACGATCAACTGGAAACCGCAGAGCACGGGTACGGGACGTTTCGGCAAATGGCTGGAGAACTTGCAAGACTGGAACTTGAGCCGCAGTCGTTATTGGGGTACTCCGTTACCGATCTGGCGTACGGAAGATGGTAGCGAGGAGAAGTGTATCGGTTCCGTGGTAGAGCTGTTCGGCGAGATCGAGAAATCGGTGAAGGCCGGCTTTATGGAGTCTAACCCTTATAAGGACTTCGCTCCGGGAGATTATACGAAGGAGAACTACGAGAAGATCGATTTGCACCGTCCGTATGTGGATGATATTATCTTGGTTTCCGCTTCCGGCAAGCCGATGAAGCGTGAGACAGACTTGATCGATGTATGGTTCGATTCCGGCGCTATGCCTTATGCCCAGATCCACTATCCGTTCGAGAACTTGAAGGAGTTCGATAATCGTCAGATCTATCCGGCTGACTTTATCGCTGAGGGTGTTGACCAGACACGCGGTTGGTTCTTTACCCTGCATGCTCTGGGCACCATGATCTTTGATAGCGTGGCTTACAAGGCTGTCGTGTCTAACGGTCTGGTATTGGATAAGAACGGAAACAAGATGTCTAAACGCTTGGGCAACGCTGTTGATCCATTCTCTACGATCGAGAAGTATGGTTCGGACCCGTTGCGTTGGTACATGATCACGAACGCTTCACCATGGGATAATATTAAGTTTGATATCGATGGTATCGAGGAAGTTCGCCGTAAGTTCTTTGGTACATTATATAATACGTATTCATTCTTTGCTTTGTACGCTAACGTGGATGGCTTCGACTACTCCGATCCGGATGTGGAATGGAGTAAGCGTCCGGAGATTGACCGTTGGATCCTTTCTCTGTTGAACAGCTTGGTGAAGGATGTGGATGGCTACTTGGAGGCTTACGAGCCGACTCGTGCCGGACGTGCTATCTCTGATTTCGTAAATGATAACTTGAGTAACTGGTATGTGCGTTTGAACCGCCGCCGTTTCTGGGGTGGTGGTATGACGGAGGATAAGTTGTCCGCTTACCAGACTTTATATACTTGCTTGGAGACAGTGGCTAAGTTGATGGCTCCGATCGCTCCGTTCTATGCCGATCAGTTATTCTTGGACTTGGTCGCTGTTACGGGACGTGAGAACGTTGAGTCCGTACACTTGTCCGATTTCCCGGTTTACGACGAGTCTAAGATCGACAAGAATTTGGAAGAGCGTATGCAAATGGCTCAAGATGTTTCTTCTATGGTATTGGCTCTTCGCCGCAAGGTGAATATCAAGGTTCGCCAGCCGTTGCATACGGTAATGATTCCGGTTGTAGACGCTCATCAACAAGAGAGTATCGAGGCCGTGAAGAACCTGATCTTGAACGAGGTGAACGTGAAGGAGCTGAAGTTCGTGGATAATACGGCAGGTATCTTGGTGAAGAAGATCAAACCGGACTTTAAGAAGTTGGGCCCGCGCTACGGAAAGATCATGAAGGCGTTGGCCGCCACGATTCAATCGATGAGCCAAGAAGATATCAACGCTTTCGAGAAAGCCGGAACGTTTACCTTGATGGTAGATGGACAGGAGGCCGTTTTGGAGCGTACGGATGTAGAGATCATCTCTGAGGATATCCCGGGTTGGTTGGTCGCTAATGAAGGTCGCTTGACAGTCGCTTTGGATATTACCGTAACCGAGGATTTGCGTAAGGAGGGGCTGGCCCGTGAGTTGGTGAATCGTATCCAAAACTTGCGTAAGAGCAGCGGTTTCGATATAACGGATAAGATCCATGTATCCATTCTTTCTTGCGAGGAGATGGATGAGGCGATCCATGATTATAAGGATTATATCGCTAACCAAGTATTGGCGGAATCTATCGAAATCATGGATAATGCGATCAGCGACGCTACGGAACTCGATTTCGAGGACTTTAAATTGTCCGTAAAGATCGAGAAAGCTTAAAAATAGAATAGCATTTCTTGCGGAAGAATTAGGAATGAAATATAGGAAAATCGATAATTATATTATCTTTGCATGCAAAGAAGAAATAATATGATTTTATATTCATTCTTAATTCTTCTTTTTGATTGATATTTGAACGATTGTTGAACCTAAATTTTTTTTAGAACCATGGCAGAGAAGACAAGATATTCAGACGCTGAGCTCGAGGAGTTCCGCGCTATTATATTAGAGAAACTGGAAATCGCGAAGAGGGATTACGAGCTTTTGCGATCAGGGGTTACGAATTCCGACGGTAACGACGTGGCTGATACGTCTCCTACATTCAAGGTGCTGGAGGAAGGTGCTTCTACGTTATCGAAGGAAGAGGCGGGCCGTTTGGCGCAACGCCAGATGAAATTCATCCAGAATTTGCAGGCCGCTTTGATCCGTATCGAGAATAAGACCTACGGTATTTGCCGGGAGACTGGTAAATTGATCCCGAAAGAAAGGCTACGTGCCGTGCCTCATGCGACTTTAAGTATCGAAGCAAAACAAGGAGGTGCAAAGTAAATGAGATATTCTAAAGGTTGGGGAGCAGTGTTAATCATAATACTGCTCCTTCTTCTTGACCAAGCGCTGAAAATATGGATTAAGACCCACATGCAGTTGCATGAGAGTATAGAGATAACTCCGTGGTTTTATCTCTATTTTACCGAGAATCCGGGTATGGCATTCGGTATAGAGGTGATTGGGAAATTATTCCTTTCCGTATTCCGTATCGTGGCTGTATTGTTTATCGGATATTATTTGTATAAGCTGGTTAAAGAAAATTATAAATTCGGTTTTATTGCCTGTATATCTTTGGTTTTCGCGGGGGCGGTGGGAAATATAATCGACTCGATATTCTATGGCGTGATCTTCGACCATAGTTTCGGGCAACTCGCTACTTTTATGCCGGAGGGAGGTGGTTATGCCTCTTGGCTGCATGGTAAGGTGGTGGATATGTTCTATTTCCCATTGATAGAGACCGTATTCCCTGATTGGGTTCCGATCTGGGGTGGACAGGAGTTCGTTTTCTTCCGTCCGATCTTTAATTTGGCGGACTCGGCGATTTGCGTGGGAGTTTTCCTTTTGTTAATATTTTATCGGCATACTTTGTCGGCTAGCCTTTCGAAAGAAGAGAAATAAATGCGGAGAAAATTACGGATATATGGTATGGCTTTATTAGCCACGACGTTGCTGGCGGCATGTAGTAAGGTTCCGGATGGTATTCTGTCGGAGAAAAAGATGCAGGGTGTCTTGACGGATATGTTGCTGGCTGAGGCCATGGTAAATGTGGATTATAACGCTTATAAATCCGATACCATGAAGCTTGCCTTGTATGAGTCTGTATTCCGTAAGCATGATATTACACAAGCGGTGTATGATAGCTCGTTGGTGTGGTACGGCCGTAACTTGGATATTTACATGGAGGTCTACAACCGGGTCTTGGCCGATCTTAATAAACGGATCAATAACTTAGGGGATGTGCAGGCGGACGCTGCGCCCGTATCTAACCGGGATTCCGTGGATATTTGGCCTCGCCGTTCTTATCTGGTCTTGTCTCCTACCTCTGTATTTAATGGGGTGACTTTCGATATACGTCCGGAAACGAATTATTCCTCGGGCAGTAGTTTCGTGCTGGGCATGCGTGTCTGGGGATTGAATAACAAAATGGCTTATAAGCCGGAGGTACGTTTAAGCGCGGACCAAGGTGATACGACCTTGACGGTGAATAGTAAGATCACGAAAGATGGATATCACGAGACGATCTTGAAGACTATACCAACTAAGAAAGTAAAGCGTGTGTTTGGATATATCCGTATGGATAATATGGATACGACTTATTATAAGGTGTATATAGATAGCTTAAGCTTGATGAAATATAACTATGGTAAGGAGCTTGCCGAATTACCCAAGGATTCTATTAAGTAATCTCTCTATTTGTTTATTGTACTTATGAGAAGAATTGCCGCTCATTACGTTTGGTGTAAGCAGGTTTATCGTATGCATTATATCGAACTGGATGATAATGGTGCGTTTCATGGTGTTTACCCGTTGAATGAGGAGATAGCTGGAACCGCTTTTTATGATGGAGTGCTGGTGCCGGTTCTTTCCTCGGAACCGGCGATTGGTTTTAAGCAGGTGATGGGATCTTGGCCGGCGTTAACCGAAAAGATTACGCCGGGTTGTTCAGTCCATATATATCGTTTAAGCGGGATTCCCTTGGCGTCTGCGAAACTCGGCACAGACCACGGCTGTAGCGATAGCCACATTGAGAGACTCTGAGGTGTCTCTTCCTTCCGGATAGTTCGGGATATACAATTTTTCGTTTACAAAAGCCTCGATGGCGGGACGTATTCCATTTCCTTCATTACCCATTATCAAGATACCGTTTCCGGATAAGGTTTTCTCATATAAGTTTTCTCCGCCAAGGAAGGTGCCGTATAAAGGTATGGCTTGGGCAGATTGGGCCTGTAAGAACGTTTCCAGATCGGTGTAATGTATTTTTACGTGGGCAAGCGCACCCATAGTGGCTTGTACGGTTTTTGGACTGAAAACATCGGCGGTATCTTTGCTGCATACGATATGGGAAATACCGAACCAGTCCGCTAACCGGATGATCGTACCTAAGTTGCCCGGATCTTGGATTCCGTCTAATGCGAGAACAAGCTCCTTTTCCGGCGTTATTTCCGTTATATCCCAATTGGGGCGTTTAAAGATTGCGAGTACATCTTGGGGATTTTTCAGGAAACTGGCTTTACGAATATCATCTTCTTCCGCTACCAATAACTCCTTGGCCGGAATATCGCCTTGTGTAGCCATCCAAGATGGCTTGGCTATTAATAACTCACATTCAAAGGCCGGTAACATATCGGCTACCAATTTATTTCCTTCGGCTACAAAAACATTATTTTCATTCCGGAATTTCTTTAATTCCAGAGAACGGATGTATTTGACTTTGGTCTTGCTTAGCATCTTAGTTCTTTTTACAAAACAAAAGTACGGTAAATTCTTTAAATTCCAGTACATTCGCGATCGTAAAAAGCTTGGAATGATGAATCGATCTCTACGTATATGCTATTTTATCTGTATCGTACTACTGCTAGCCTCTTGTAGTACGACCAAGTTTGTGCCGGATGGGGAATATTTGCTGGATAAGGTGGAGATCGTGTCGGATAACAAGGATTATAAGTCTGCGGATTTAAAATCTTATCTTAGGCAGCAACCAAACTTCAAGGTGTTTGGTCTGATGAAGTGGCAGTTGTTTGTCTATGATTGGTCTGGTAAGAATGAGAAGAAATGGATCAATAAACAGTTACGTAGGATTGGTGAGCCTCCCGTGGTGCTGGATACGATGTTGGTGGAACAGTCCGCCATGGAACTAGAGCGTTTTTACATTAATAAAGGGTATGTCCATGCGGATGTATCAACGACGATCGATACGACACGCCATAAGAAAGCGGTTGTAACTTACCATATAAAGGCGAACGATCCGTATAGGATACGCAATTACACGATGAAGTTCCCCGATCCGAAAATTGATAGTTTGGCACATCTGAAAGCGCCTCGCCGCTCTCCCTTAGCTTCTGCGTTCCGGTCCTCACAGGAAGAGTATAACCAATTAGTTAAGGAAGGAACTTTATTTGACCGGGATATATTGGACAAGGAGCGGGAGCGTATTACGACCTTACTTCGCTGGAACGGGTATTATGGTTTTAATCGGGATTATTTAGGATATATCGCTGATAGTTCTTTTAACCAAAATGTCGTGGATCTTGATATGTCCATGAAACCTTATCGGAAGGTGTTGCCCAATGGGTCGGTAGAGGATCAGCCGCATCGTCAGTATTATATTAAGGATGTAACGGTCTTAACCGATTATAATCCGATGGGGGTAGGAGAGGACGCTAGTTTCATGGCTACAGATACGATGCTCAGCGCAGGGGTGAATATCGTATATGGCCGGAACGGGAAGAGTATCCGTCCGAGCGTGCTCCGGAGGAGTACTTATATTCGTCCGGGGCAATTATTTAGTGAGAAGAATATAGAGCAGACCTATTCAGCGTTCGCTTCTCTAAGGGCTTTGAGGAATGTAAATATACGTTTTACGGAAGTAGAGGAGCGGGATACGATGAAGTTGGATTGTTACATTCTTACTTCTCCCGCGAAGATAAATACGGTGGGAGTGGATTTGGAAGGCACTAACTCGGCGGGTGATTATGGGTTTGCCTCCAGCTTGAATTATCAGCATAGGAATATCTTCCGAGGATCGGAGCTGTTTTCGGCGAGGGTGAGAGGGGCTTACGAGGCGTTATCCGGAAATAAGGCGAATGGCTTTGGTAATTACTGGGAGTTAGGTGCGGAAGGGTCCTTGCTGTTTCCTCGTTTCTTGTTCCCGTTCTTGAGTTCGGATTTTCGTAGGCGGCTACGTGCGTCAACTGAAGCGAAAATAAGTTACAACCTGCAAAAACGTCCGGAGTATACGAGGGCGATTCTATCTGGTGGTTGGAGTTATATTTGGCAAGATCGGGGCAATACACAGGCACGCCATACCTTTAAGCTTGTAGACTTGAATTATGTGTATTTGCCGGATAAGAATATGGACTTTATCAATAGCTTGCCGGATTATATGGTGTTGTATAACTATACGAACCATTTTATCATGAGTTCGGGATATACTTATTCCTTCAGCAATTATTCTCCCCAGAATCGTTTGAGAAACACGCATTCCCTACGTGCGTCGGTCGAGGTCGCAGGGAATTTGTTGAGTGCCTTTTCGCATCTTACGGGGGCGAAGAAAAATGATGACGGTTATTATGAGTTGTTTGGTACGGAATATGCGCAATATGTGAAATTGGATTTCGATTTTAGTAAAGGAATCGTGCTTGACAGTCGTAACAAGTTAGCTTTCCATATAGGAGTGGGAGTGGGGATGGCTTATGGTAACTCAAACTATTTACCTTTTGAGCGTGCTTATTTCTCGGGGGGAGCGAATAGTGTCCGGGGATGGTCTGTACGAGAGTTAGGTCCGGGTAGTATGGAAGTTGACAGCACGACTTCTTTCGCTCTTCAATCGGGGGATATCCGCTTGGATTTGAACTTGGAATATCGAACGAAACTTTTTTGGAAGTTTGAATTGGCGGCTTACATAGATGCCGGAAACATATGGACCCGGAATGTATCAGATGAACGCTATAAGGCTGGAAACTTTGATTTCTCTCGTTTTTATAAGGAGATCGCTGTTTCCTATGGTTTGGGACTTCGTTTGGACTTTGATTTCTTTCTACTACGTTTAGATACAGGCTTCAAGGCTTATAATCCTCAGGAGAAAAAGTCTAGGCGTTGGGCGATAACCCGTCCTAATTTCAAGGATAATTTCGCCTTGCATTTTGCCGTTGGTTATCCATTCTAAATTCAATATGTAAAAAAGTGTACTAAAAGTTTGCAAGGAAAAGAAAAATCCTTACCTTTGCACCACGAAAATAAGGATGGTCAGGTAGCTCAGCTGGATAGAGCAACAGCCTTCTAAGCTGTGGGTCCTGGGTTCGAATCCCAGCCCGATCACGAGGGAGATTCTAAAAGAGTCTCCCTTTTTTGTTATAATCAGATGCCAGTTTTTTTCTTTTGCTTGTTTTGATCGTTGTTTATTGATCTTTTATGGAAAACTTTGAGTGTTATCTATCGGTTATTATATAGAAGATTTCGAGATAGAATTTCATAATTTTGTTTTTGATGGGATAAGGGCTATTAAGCAGGATTCCTGTATTTGAGATTAAACAGATTGTAAATATTTAAAAAGTAGATAAGATGGAAACATTTGACGATATCATTAAAGGGGATAAACCTGTATTGGTGGATTTTTTTGCGACATGGTGCGGCCCGTGTAAGGTGTTGAGTCCGACGGTCGAGGCATTGGGGAAGGAGCTGGCGGGACAAGTGCGTGTCCTTAAAATTGATGTAGATAAGAACGAGGCACTTGCCAGACAGTTGAGGATTCAATCTGTACCCACTTTGATCATCTTCAAGAAAGGTGAGATCATATGGCGCTCTTCCGGCGTGATGGACTACGGAAGCCTTTTACAGAAGGTGCAAAGCTATATTGATTAAAAGCCGTTCATCGGGATCAATACCGTCGGGATCAATAAAAGGAATCCAAGGATCACTAGGACAAGGATGAACTTCCATGCCCATTTGAACCATTTATCATACGGGA
>OHMW01001635.1_pt1 | contig 10551 bp, 5 predicted proteins | sample 1569391 | NCBI WGS metagenome assembly OHMW01 (sample SAMEA3879557, study PRJEB24766) | human gut metagenome | biome: human-associated habitat; feature: feces | place: USA | collected 1985/1987 | reverse complement strand
TCTCCAGCTGGATGCCCTTGCTGCGGATCAGCTCGCCGCCCTGCTGGAAGCCCTTCTCGACGGCGATGCCGATGCCCTCCACGGCGGCACCGGCCTTCTCGGTCAGCTCCAGCAGACCCATCAGAGCGCAGCCGTTGGCAAGGAAGTCGTCGATGATGAGGACGTGGTCCTCCGGGGTGAGGAACTTCTTGGAGACGATGACGTTGTAAATTTTCTTGTGGGTGAAGGACTGGATCTTCGTCTCGTAGTTGTCGTAGTCGAGGTTGATGCTCATAGACTTTTTGGCGAACACCACCGGCACGTTGAACTCGCTGGCCACCACAGCCGCGATGCCGATGCCGCTGGCCTCGATGGTGAGCACCTTGTTGATGGGCTTGCCCGCAAACAGGCGCTTCCACTCCTTGGCCATCTCCCGGAACAGCGGGATGTCCATCTGGTGGTTGATGAAGCTGTCCACCTTCAGCACGTTGCCTTCGCGGACGATGCCGTCTTTGCGGATGCGGTCTTCCAGCATTTTCATGTTCTGTCTCTTCCTCCCTGATCTCCTGTCACAAAACGGTCGATATTTCATATCAGTATACCGGAAGCCGCCCCTGTTGGCAAGGCCCTTTCTGCCCAAATTTCGCCTCTTCTCCCCGGTTTTTTCAGCGCTTTGCGTTAAAAGTATGACTTTGCCCTTTCCCGTGCTCTGGGGCGCGTCCATCCGGGGGCAGATTTCTTCCGTTTTCTCTTGTTTTCTGCGCAAAATCGAGTATACTGGTAGCAACCGGAAACGGCTGCTGCGGCCTGTGGGGGCCGCGCCAGAAAAAAGGAGTCACCATATGAAAACAGGGCTAGTATTAGAGGGCGGTGCCATGCGCGGGATGTTCACCGCAGGCGTCCTCGATGTTCTCATGGAGCACGACCTCACCACCGACGGCACCATCGGGGTATCCGCCGGTGCAGTGTTCGGCTGCAACTTCAAGTCTCATCAGATCGGGCGCGTCATCCGCTACAACACCGAGTATTGCGACGACAAGCGGTATGCCAGCTTCGGCAACCTGCTGCGCACCGGCAATCTCTATAGCGAGGATTTCTGCTACCACATCGTGCCGGAAAAACTCGACCCCTTCGACGAGGAGGCTTTCCGCGCCTCACCGATGGACTTTTTCGTCGTCTGCACCGACCTGCGCACCGGCGAACCCATCTACCACAAGTGCCGCACCGGCGATGCCGAGGACGTGCGCTGGATGGAGGCCTCGGCGTCCATGCCGCTGGCCGCCAAGGCCGTCCGGATCGGCCACTATGCCCTTCTGGACGGCGGCGTAGCTGACTCCATCCCCGTCCGCTTCTTCGAGAGTCTGGGCTACAAGCGCAACATCATCATCCTGACCCAGCCCAAAGGCTTCGTAAAAAAGAAGAATCCCTTCCTTCCTGCCATCCGGGCGCGGTATCTGCGCCACCCTGCCTTCGTAGCAGCGGTGGCCGACCGCCACGAGCGGTACAACGAGACGCTCTCCTACATCGCCATGCAGGAATCCACCGGCAGAGACTTTGTCATCCGCCCGCCTATCCCGCTGGAGATCGGCGCCATGGAGCGCGACCCCGCCCAGCTGCGCCGGGTCTACGATACCGGCCGCGCCGTGGCGGAGAATCAGCTGGATAAGATCGAGGCTTTCCTGAATGAAGTGAAGGAGATGGAGGAGTAACCTCTCCTATAGAGCACTCGCCCGGCAAGACCTCTCAGTCGCTGACGCGACAGCTCCCCTTAGAAGGGGAGCCATTGGCAGGCCGGGCAGCTTTCATCTGGACGCCTGAAGTCCAATATAACGCAAAAGATAGTGCCCTGCTACAGAGGGTAGCAGCTTCGGAACGATGTTCCTTGTCAAGCTGCTGTGAATCTCTGTAGCAGGGCACTATTGTTTTTGATACAGATAAACTTTGCTCGTCCAGCGTGGGCTTTACCGGCACGCCAGTGGCTCTCCCTCTGGGAGAGCTGTCACCGAAGGTGACTGAGAGGGCTTACTGCGTATCCGTTTCCGAGATGGGCGTATCCAGCTCATCGGCGGGCGCGGAGGCGTCCACTGCTGCTTTTCTGCCCTTCTTCTCCTTACGGGGCGCTTTCTCCTTTTCGGGCTTGCCGCCCTTGGGGCCGCGCTTGCTGCGAATGCGCTTTGCCAGCAGCAGGAGCAGCACCAGCAGGGCCGCGCCGCCGGCGCAGAACGCCCAGACGGGAAGTTTGCTGGGCACAAAGGCCACTTCCACTTCGGTGCCGGTGACGGTGAAAGTGGTGTAGCTGCCGAAGCTGCCCGTCTCCACTCGCTGCCAGCTGCCGTCGGCCTGTTTGACGTAGACCTTGCCCTCGGCCTTGCCCGGGGTCAGGTAGCGGATCTGATGGGTCTCGTTGCCGTCGTCGGTGAACTCCAGCAGCCACTGCTCGGTGACGCCATGGACGTCGGCTGTGATGTCCTGCTGGGTGACCTGCACCGCGTTGGAGCCGCCGAAGAAGCCGTCCACATAGAAGACCGGGCGACCGTTCTCACGGGTCACGCTGCTGCCCAGCGCCGGGATGTAGGAGGTGTACTCCACATTCACTACGGTGTCGGTGTGGAGGGCATCCAGCACGGGGGTGCTCCATTCGGCGTAGTAGCCCTCCTTCTGGGGGATCTCCGGGTAGTCGGCCTCCGTGAAGGACGCGCCGTAGTCGAAGCTGATCTTCTTGATGGTGTGGCCGTCAGCCTTGAAGACGAGGTTCAGCTTGCGGAAGGCCGTGGGCAGGCCTTCCTGCGCGAGCAGGGTCTCATAAGTGACCGGCTCGGCCTGCCCGGCCCGGCTCAGGCGGTCGATGCCCTGCAGGTCGTCGGAGACGAAGAGGTTGCCCACGAAGCTGCCGTCCTGACCGCCGGAGATGGCGCCCACATACTGCTGGCCTGCCAGCACCGAGACGAGGGCGCGGTTGTTGATGGCGATAAGACTGCCGTCGGTGAGGTCGCTGTCGCTGCCCTGACCCACGATGCCGCCGACGTACTTCTCACCGCTGAGGGCGCATTTTGCCCAGTTGCTGCGGAGCTTTGCGCTGGCCGCACCAGCGATGCCGCCCACCTGATTGACGCCGGTGACGTCGCCGTAGGACTCGCAGGCCGTCACAAGGCCCAGCTCCTCCTGACCCACGATGCCGCCGACCATGTCCTTCTTGGCGGTGACGCTGCCCTCGTTGGTGTTGCCGATGAGGACGGCGCTGACGGTGTAGGAGGTGCGCAGGAGCGAGGTGCCCTCGTCCTTATTGTCCTCCTCGGGGTCCAGCAGGTTCTCGACGCCCATGGTACCGGCGATGCCGCCCACGTTCATGTCGGCGTCGATGGTGCCCCGGTTGATGCTGTTCTCGATCTTGCCGTCGGACTGGGCGGCGATGAGGTCTTCGGACTCATCCTCGTAGATGGTCTTGCTGCCCGGGTCGCTGATCTCCTGCACGGCGTCCAGCATCAGGTTGGACACGACGCTGACCTGTGCGGTCACGGCCCGCATCTTGGCGGTCAGCTGCTCGCTGGAAGCCCGCATGGTGCTGTTGATGTCCTCCATCTTATCGGTCAGGCCGCTGACCGCATCAAAGAGGGAGTCCTTGGTGTTGGTCAGCTCCGCCGAGGGACGGGGCACCTTGATGGGGTCCTGCTGGTTGAGCCAGTGGAGGATGTCGCGGGTCTGGCTCATCATATCGGTCAGCCCGCCGAGGCCGTCCTGCAGCTGGCCCAGCGCCACAGAGGTATGGACCAGCGTTGCGCTGGTGAGGGCGGCGTCGGTCTTGAGCAGGTCGATGGAGTCGCTCAGGTCGTCCATGCCATCGCTGAGCTTATCGGACGCATCTCTCAGCCTTTCAATGCCGCTCTTGATGTCATCTGCGCCGTCCAGACCGCCGACCCAGTCCTTGATGCTGCCCATGATGTCGTCGGTGATGCTGCCCATCCCGGTCAGGGCGTCAGAGGTTTTGGTCAGGGCCGACGCCAGCTCGGGATGGTCGGCGGCAGAGACGGCCTTAGCCGCACTGCCCACGATGCCGCCCATCTGGGTCGTGATGGTAGAGATGGTTCCGATGGCGCTGGCGATCTGAGAGGTCGCACGGGCGATGTCACTGTCGTTGGACAGGAGGGATGCCGTCCGCAGCAGGCCCATGCCTGCGGTGACGGCCTTCATGGCCGGAGAGAGGCCGCTGCCCAGCGTAAAGACGCTGGCCACAGAGTTGGCCACCTTCAGCAGCTCGATGCCGGTCTTGAGGTTCTGATCGGACTTTGTATCCGGGGAGAGGGAGTCGTAGGCCGAGAAGATGCCGGAGATGGCCTGCGAGGCGGCGGTGTCGTCGCCGGTGTTGATGGATTCCAGCAGCTTCTTGATGCCGTTGGAGATACCATGCAGGCCGTCGCGGTTATCTGCGGCGGCGTCTGACACCTTATCCAGACTGTCGCTGGTCTTGGCAAGGGCGCGGGAGGCCATCAGCATCTCCGCAGCCATCTCGCGGATGGCCCACTTGAGGCTGCCGGTGGCTTCGGCGAGCTTGGTCATGGCGTCCTCGCCGGTGTCCATGACCGGCTCCAGCTTGGTGAGGGTATCGGCCAGCAAAGTGGAGGCGCGGTCGATCTCGTCGGCCACCTCATCGCCGTAGTCGCTGGCCTGATCGTCCAGCTGGCGGGCCGTGGCAATAGCGGTATCCATCTGGCTGGTCATGGCGTTGAAGGAATTGGAGATGCTGGTGGTGGAGTTCTCGATGACGCCGGTGGTGTCGTCCACGAGGCCCCGCAGCACATCCAGCTCGGAGCGGAGGCGGCGGATGGTGTCCTTGGACAGGTCCAGCTCCCGGTAAGGCTCGGCCTGACCGGCGATGCCGCCCACGTCCTTGCGGCCCAGCACACGGCCCTGATTGACGCAGCCGGACACAAGGCCGTCGGTGCGGCCCACGATGCCGCCCACGTTGTAGCCGATGTGCTCGTAGCCGATGGTGCCGGTGTTGACGCTGGTGAGGATCATGCCGGAGGAGCGGCCCGCGATGCCGCCGGTATCGGTGGCGACATTGGTGGTGGAGCTGCCGCTGTTGTCGGAGGAGTCGATGCTGGCCTTCCGACTGTTGATGTAATCCACCATTTTTGCCGTGAAGCCGTCGGTATCCAGTGAGGCCTCCTGATACTCGGTGTTGATGCTGCCGACGTTCGTACAGCCGGTAATCGCGCCGAGGTTGTAGCCGGTGATGCCGCCGGTGGCGGACTTGCCGGTGACGATGGCCCGGGCGGTACAGTGGTCGATGGTGCCCTCGGCCTCGTTGCGGCCCACGATGCCGCCCACCTCGCTGTCGCCGGTGACGACGCCGGTGAACTGGCAGCTGATGAGGGTGCCGTGGTTGATGCCCACGATGCCGCCGGTGGTGGTGTCCTTGGTGTCCGAGACGGACACGACGCCCCGCACGCTCAGGGACTCGATGGAGCCTTTTTCCTCCACGATGCCGAAGAGGCCCGCCGGGGAGTACTCGCCCGACACCGTCAGGTCGGAGATGGTGTGGCCGTTGCCCTTGAACTGTCCGCTGAAGGACGGGATGGGCGCCCAGAACATCCCCTCGAGGGAGAGGTCCTGCTGCAGGACGACGGTCTTGCCCACCGACCACTGATCGTAGGCACAGCTCTTGGCCAGCGAAAGCAGGTCCGAGACGCTGTTGATGTAAATGGTATCGCTGTCGTCAGACGCGAACACCGGCAGAGCGATGCTCAGCGTCAGCACAGCGGCCAGAAGCGCAGCCGTCAGGCGGCGCAGCAGCTTATTCTTCTTCATTCTGCACCTCCTGCGGTCTGTTGTCATCCAGTTCCTGCGCCACATTGCCCGAGATGACGGTCAGCTGGACGTCACCGTCCACGATGGCGTTCATCGTACCGGCCACAGAGCCGTGGATCTCACCCTGCACGATGCCGTTGACCCGCATCCGGCCATTGCCGCTGCTGCGTGCCACCAGCTTGGGCACAGCGAAGCTCGTCTTATCGACGATTTTAGAGCCAACCAGCAGGATCTGGGGCAGGACGAAGAGGACGAGGAAGATGGAGATGATGGTGCCTCGGCCAAGGCACTGGCCGATGCCCACGATGCAGGCGTCGGAGGTCATCTGGCCGATAAGAGTGCCCGACACGGCCATGATCGTGCCGGAGGTCAGGATGGTGGGGAAGGCAAAGTTGATGGTCTCGATCATGGCCTGCTCGTGATCCATCTTGTCCTTCAGCTCGCTGAAGCGGGTACCGATGACGATGGCGTAGTCGATGTTCGCACCCATCTGGATGGAGCTGACGATCAGGTAGCCCATGAAGTAGAGGTTGGTGTGGGAGAAATAAGGGAAGGAGAAGTTGAGCCAGATCGCACCCTGAATGACCACGATGAGCAGCAGGGGCATGCCCACCGACTGGAAGGTGAACAGCAGCACCAGCAGGACGATGAAGATGGACACGACGCTGACGACGACGTTGTCGATGGCGAAGGATTTCTGGAAATCGTACTCGTTGGTGGCGTTGCCGGCCATGTACAGCTCACCGTCCGGGTAATACTTCCGGGCGATGGAGCGGATGGTATCGGTGAACTCATAGGTCGTCTGGCCGGCCTCCAGCGAGGGGCTGAGGTAGATGAGGACGCGGTTGTACTTGTCGCCCTGCAGCTGAGCCAGTGCGCTCTCCATTTTCTCCCGGGCCTCGTGGAGGTCGTCCAGTTCCTCCTGCGAGAGGGAGACGATGCCGGTGTCGGCCTCGTCGCAGACGTAGAGGAACATATCCACAAGGGGCACCCGGTACGAGGCAAAGTTGCCGATGATCTGGCCGTACTCCTCGTTCTCGATGGCGTAGGCGGTGTAGACGAGCTGGGCGGCCTCGTAGTCGAGGTCGGCCATTTCAGAGAACTGGCGGGCGGTGAGCTTGTCTTCCAGCATATAGCCGTCCTGGGCCTCAATGTTGGACAGGCCCTGCGTGTGGTCGATCTCGTCGTAGCTTTCCAGCTCCTCCAGCATCTTTTTCTCGACGCTGTAGTCGTCATTCTTGGGGTAGACGAGGGCCACGAGGTTGGATTTCGTAAAATTCTCCTCGATCATCTGGTCCGCGATGAGGGATTCGTTCATCTTGGGCACCTTGATGACATCGTAGCCGTAGGCGTAGGGGCAGAGGCTCGAGAAGTGGTAGGCGATGAGGATGACCACCACGAAGATGGCGGGGACGATCTTACGGGTACGCCATGCAAAGCGTCCCACGAAGGGGATGTCCGGCACGAAGTTCTTGTGCTTGGTCTTGTCCATGTAGGGGCCGAAGAGCATCAGCAGACCAGGCATGACCACGAACACCGAGATCATCGAGAAGAGGATGGCCTTGATGAGGCAGGTGGCCATATCCGCGCCGATCTTGAACTGCATGAACAGCATGGCCACCAGACCGCCGATGGTGGTCAGGGAGCTGGAGCTGATCTCCGGGATGCTCTTGCTCAGCGACTCGATGACAGCTTCCTTCAGCGGCATGGTCTGGTGCTCTTCTTTAAAGTGGTTGCAGAAGATGATGGCATAGTCCAGCGACAGGGCCAGCTGCAGGATGTTCGTCACCGAGTTGGAGACGAAGGAGATGGTGCCCAGCAGGAAGTTGGTGCCCATGTTCAGGATCATGCCCACCACGAAGGTGAGGATGAGGACGGGCACCTCGGCGTAGGTCTGGGAGGTGAAGATCAGCACCACCACAATGATGACGGCGACGTACACCATGATGACCCGCACCTCGGCATCAATGGTCTCCTGCTGGGTGTTGCCCAGCGAGGTGGAGACGTAGATGTCGTAGTCGGCCAGATACTCCTTCACCCGGTCGAGGGCCTCGAGGCACTGGTCGTCCTCCTCGGGGTAGTCGAAGGTGATGGAGTAGAGGGCCGATACCGAGTCCTTATTATAGTGGTCTGTGGTGTCGTCGTAGTCCAGCATCTGGACGCCCTTCAGCTCGGTGAGCTGATCGGAAAGCGCGTCAGCCTCGTCGGGGGTGATGTTGGCCACCATGACGTCGGCAGAGCCGTAGGTCGTGAACTGATCCTCCATGATGTCCAGACCCAGACGTGTCTCTGAGGTCTTGGGCAGATAGGTGGTCATGTCCGTCTCGACCTTGACCCATTTCACCGCGAATACCGTGAAAATGGTCGCCAGAACGACGAACAGGAACACAAGGTTGCGGCGCTCTACGATCTGGCGCGCAAGCTTGTGCATAAAGTCTATCTGTGGTTTTTCGTGTTCGTTCAAAGCGTCTGACCTCCTTTACGATGGTTTGTCGGCAGTTTCATCCCCAGGGATGGGCTGCACAGTCGTCTCATAAGCAACCTCCGTCTGATACACAACTTTTGGTGATTTTGTTAAAATCCACACGGCAATATTTGTACAAATGATATAATAAAGCCCGACCTGTCAAAATGCAATCAACAAAGCCGCGCGAATGATAAAATTGGCCCATTCTTTGCCAGAGCAAAGCGTGCCTCAATGCCTGCGCCGCCTGCGCGGGCCTGCATTGACATAGCCGAACACCGTGCCGCACACGCCGCCGACGATATGCATAAAGTTGGCCACGTTGTCCCGCACAAAGATGATGTCATACATCTGCTGGCCCAGATAGAGCGCCGCCACCAGCAGCATGGTCACCGGGATGCCGCCGGAAAAACCGGACAGGGACGCCAGCATGATGAGCATGAAGACGATGCCCGACGCCCCCAGCAGGGCCGTGCGGGGGAACAGAAGGCACTGCAATACGCCCGAGATGAGGGCCGTGAGCAGGATGCCCTTCAGAAGCGGCAGACTGCCGTACTTCTCCTCCATCGGCGGGCCGACCACCAGCAGCAGGAGCATATTGTTCAGGAAATGATCCCAGCTGGCATGGCCCAGCACATGGCCGAAGAGCCGGATGTAAAACAGTGGGTCTTTCAGAGAACCGCGATAGACGCAGAACAGGTGCTTTGTGGTCCAGCCGCCTGTCCACTGCCCCAGGAACAAAGCCCCCAGGGAGAGCAGAAAAAAGGTCAGGATCACCGGCGAATTGTATTGCAGCTGCAATGTAAGCTTAGGGCGTTTCGTAAGCGTTTCATCCTTTCAGCGCCCGCTCTGGCACGGACGGAATTTAAGGATATTATAGCATTTATGCCAGATACGGGTCAAGCAGGGCATCCACCGTTTTGTTCCGCTTGGGAGCGGGCTTGTGCACGGCACGGCCGCGGCAGACCACCAGCTCCAGCATTGTTGTGGGCCGCCGGCTCCATCTGTTCGGTGCCGTCCAGCAGGATGCAGTTGAAATAGGCTCGTTTCATCCGTATTCTTCCCTTTCCGTTCCGGCGCAGGCCGTTTTCTTTCAGTATATCACGTTTGCGGAAACGATAAAAGACATCTGTCGTTTTTTTCTTCTGCCTCCTGCATTGACATTTCCCGCCCCGGTGGGTACACTTATAAGGTATTCTTTTCTGAAAGGGGGCCCCGCCATGGCAACGGAAGCCAAACTGCGTCAGCTGGCAGACCGCGGCTGTCCGGTCTACTATTTCTATTCCAGCGAACGGTATCTTGTCCGGCAGGCGGTGTCTGCCGCCGTCCGGATACTGAGTGCTGACACAGATGAAGAGACCACCGTGCTGGACGGTGCCGCGCCCGAGATCGAGCAGCTCATCATGGCGGCGGGCACCATCTCCTTCTTTGGCACCCGCCGCGTGGTGGTGCTGCCCGAGCTTGACCCCGCCGCCTACGGCGACAAGGATCTGGACGAGCTGTGCAGCACCCTTGCCAGCCTGGAAAATGCCGTGGTGGTGCTGGGCAGCGTGTTCGAGCTGGAGCGCAGCAAGCTCAAGACCGGCAAGCGGGCACAAAAGCTGATTGCCGAATGCAAGAAGCTGGGCTTTGCCGAAGAGCTCTCCAAACCCAAGCCCTATGAGCTGAAGATGATGCTGATCGAGCGGGCCAAGGCGCAGGATACCACCCTGCCCGAGGGCGCCGCCGCAGCCCTGCTGGAGCGCTGCGGCGAAGATCCCTTTCTGCTGGAAAACGAGGTAGACAAGCTCTGTGCCCTTTCCGGCTACCAGACCGTTACCGCCGCCATGGTGGCTGAGATGGGCACCGTGAGCCTGGAAGCGGATGTGTTTGAGATGATCCGGATGATCACCGCCAAAAACGCCACCGGTGCCTGCAAAAAGCTGCAGACCCTGCTGCGCTTACAGCAGGAGCCCATTGCCATCACCGGCGCAATGATCGGCAGCTATGTAGACCTGTACCGGGTCAAGCTGGGGGCTTCCAAACGGAAGAGCTACGCCGCCGTGTTCAAGGATTTCGGCTACAAGGGCAGCGACTACCGGCTCAAGCGCTCAGCCGAAACGGCATCGCATTACACGCTGGGCCAGCTGGAGACCTGCCTGCAGGTGCTGCTGGACCTCGATAAAAGTTTGAAGAGCCAGCCCGTGGATGTGCAGACCCTGCTGGAAGCAGCGCTCTGCCGTCTGGCACTGGCGGGGAGCGGACGATGAGCGAACGAGAACTGCTGCACACCGACCGGGTGCTGGTGGTGGAGGGCAAAT
>OHMW01001633.1_pt1 | contig 10556 bp, 9 predicted proteins | sample 1569391 | NCBI WGS metagenome assembly OHMW01 (sample SAMEA3879557, study PRJEB24766) | human gut metagenome | biome: human-associated habitat; feature: feces | place: USA | collected 1985/1987 | reverse complement strand
ACGGCATGACGATGATCGTCGTGACGCACGAGATGGGCTTTGCCCGCGACGTTGCCGACCGCGTCGTCTTTATGGACGGCGGCGTTATCGTGGAAGAGGGTACGCCGAGCGAGGTCTTCGACCACCCCAAGAGCGAGCGCACCAAGGCGTTCTTGGGCAACATCTCGTAGCCGGTTGATGTAACTGCCGTTACAAAAGAGCGGGGGCTGGACTTGAATCCAGCCCCCGCTCTTTTGTAGGGATGGGGATGCGCTTTGATGCAGGCTCTTTTGGAGGTCCTGGGCTCGTTACGCGAGCTCGGCTCCGAGGGCCTTGCAAGCGGTCTCGCTCTCGTCGTCGGGCGCGTCGTAGCAGATGGTGGAGTCCACGACGTTGACGCCAGCCTCGTCGGCGTCGGCCTTCCAGTTGTCCATCCACTCGCCCTCGGCCCACGAATAGGAGCCAAAGAGGACGACCTTCTTGTCGTCGAGAGTCTCCTTGACCTCATCCCACATCGGCTGGAACTCATCGTACTCGAGTTCCTCGGAGCCCATGGCTGGGCAGCCGAAGGCGAAGGCATCATATTCAGCGGCCTTGTCGGCAGAGAAGTCGGCGCAGGGGATGACCTCAGTCTCGGCACCCGCGGACGTGGCGCCTTCGGCGACGAGGTTTGCCATGGCCTCGGTGTTGCCCGTGCCGCTCCAGTAGACGACGGCGATCTTGCTCATATGTCTTCCTTTCGGTTGTGCGGCGTGCGGCCGCGTTTTGTATGCTCTATCGGGTTGCCTGGACAAGTTGTCCCAGAGTGCAGCCCTGTTGATAGATGTAGGTAAGGTATTGCGTGCATGCGCGATAGGAATCGAAGGTCGTGAGCGCCTGCTCAACGTTTGTGTATGCCTTCCATGCGCCAAAGACCTTATAGTTTTCGCCGTGCTGGACGATAAACTGATGGACATCTTCGTAGGGATAGCCCAAAAAATAGCCAATTTCGTGGGGGAACTCGCACGTGCAGCCCGTATCGCAGTGCCTATTTCGCGCGAGTGCGCAGACGCTGCCGTCATAGGCACTTTCTGCGGCATTGCTGCTTGCCAGCGTGATGCGCGCGGCGAGATGCACCAAGGATGCGGGCAGGTTGTGGACATCGTAACCTTCGGTGACAAGCGCCGTCATGGCGCGGGGGTCGGAGAGGTATCGCATAAGGTCCGCAGGGCGGTACACATAGATGAGCGCTCCGCAGGGGCGCCAGACCAAAACGCTCATATGGATCCCGAGTGGCTGAAGCTCGCGGTTGCATTGGGCTATGACGGCGAGCAGGCGAGAGCGTCGCTCTTCGATATGGGCGGCGCCGGGTTTTCCGTTTTGGTTGGCGTAAACGCCGGGATAGGTAAAGAGTGAGGCCGGCTTGATACCTGCGAGCGTAGGGGAGCAGTTGCGCACGACAGCCGTTTGGTATGTTGGGATGTCAATGGTTCGAGTCACGATGCCCCTTTCGGGTCCTCAGTTGTTAGCCAAGGAAAACTTATACACGAAAGTAAGCCACGGTCAACAAAAAAGTTTGAAGAGGGAAACTAATTGACCGAACGGACATGATTTTGGGTTAAGATGGGGACAACCCATGGGGGTATCTAGATAGAGCTACTTGAAAGGGGAACGCATGAGTGACTTGCTCAACCCTGCGAATCTCATCGTGCTTGCCGTGATTGTCGTTGGCATGTTCTTTGGCCTGCGTCGCATTGTCGCTTCGACACACGGAAAGAGCTGCTGCAGCGATGGTGCGAGCGGTAAGAAGGCCAAGAAGGTAGTGGTTGCGGATACCGATCCGTCCCACTACCCCTATAGCGATGAGTTGCTCATCGGCGGTATGAGCTGCGATGGCTGTGCTCGGAATGTGGCCAATGCCCTCAATGCGCTGAATGGTGTGTGGGCAACGGTAACGTATGCGGACCACACGGCACGCGTGTGCTCTAAGCAGCCGGTTGATCGTGATGTCCTCGAGACGGCCGTGAAAGACGCGGGCTACTACGTCATGACGCTGTAAGCGTCGCTCTGGATGCGCTTCCTTGGCTAGGCTCGTCCGCGCAGTTCGATGTCTTGGATGTCGTCGAAGTCGATGGCGATGTCTCGGAGCTTGAGGAGCTTGAAGGCGGGGAGCGCCTCGTCGAGGATGCCGGTGCGGCTGCGATAGCCGTATGTATCGTAATAGGTGACACGAACCAAGTCGCCACGTTTGAGACCCTCGAGTTTTTTAGAAAGCACGAGGGCTTTTTCTTCCGTGAGCTCACGTTTTGGCTCGACGGTGATTTCCTGCTTGCGCACGAGTTCGTAGTATCCCGTGAGGGCGGCAAAGGGCATAAACTGTGCGGCGCGGTTGGCGCGCACGGCACCGTTGGCAGTGAGGTTGGGGTCGGCGGCGCGGCGTCTGCCCTCGGGGTCCGCCAGGCGCTCGAAGGCGGTCGGCGGGCGCACGGACTGTTGTTTGGGTTTAGGCACGGTGTCCTCCAACTTGTTCGTTGCGTTCGCGCGCGGTGGCGCCGGCGGTAAAGCTTAATCCCTTGACGAGCGCGTTCTTGCCGTACTTGCCTTTCACGGCCAGGACGGCGCGCGCCAGGTTGCGCTCGCGCTCATCGGCCTCGATATCGCTGAACAGATCGATGGTGGCAAATTCCTCGGGCATGAGGTTGCCAAATCCCAGGTTGATGCGCTTGACCGGTCGTTTGGGGTCGACCGTTTGTGCCCAAAGGTCATCGAAATACCCCATGATCTTCTTAAACGAATTGGTACGCTCGGGCAGCTTTCGCGAGGCGTTAGAGTGCGCAAAGAGTGCGGCATAGCCACCGCGCGGTTTGCCGCCATGCTCTCCCACAAAGATGCCATCGATTGCCTGCGCTTCGCGCACCAGGCGACGCCGTTCGTCATCGCGCTGGACGGGCTTGGGCGCACGGGGCGCGAGCTCGGGGCCGGCGGTTGCGGTGGGTTCGATACTCGATGTGCTCGAGCGCAGGTGCCCGCATCCGTCCACATACTGCGCTGTACCGCTGGCGTCGAGGCGGCGTATGTCGGCGCGTTCGCTCGCGTAGCCCACAAAGAGCGAGATGCTGTCACAGACCACGTGCTTATCGACCAAGTCTAAAACGGCGTTGTCGACCATCTCGCGCAAGACGGTATAGGCCTGTTCGTAGGCATAACCCTTCGAGAGCACCTGTCCTGTGGTGGTCGAAGTTGCTTGCGGGCGATAGGCTTGGATATCGGCGATGGTTGTCGGTTCGCGCCCAAAGGCGTGGTCGATAAGATATTCGGCATTGACACCAAGTTCGTCGTAGAGCAAGTTCTCGTCGAGTGCGGCGACGCCCATCAGGTCGTAGACGCCATACTTTTCGAGTCGGGCTGCCACGCCGGGGCCGATGCCCCAGATGTCGGTGATGGGACGGTGGGGCCAGATCTCTTTGCGAAAGGTTTCGTCGTCGAGTTTGCCGATGCGACTGGGCACGTGCTTGGCGGTGATGTCGAGTGCCACCTTGGCCTGGAATAGGTTGGGGCCGATCCCGACCGTTGCCGTGATGCCCGTGCGCCCCAAGACCTCGTCGCGCAGCGTGCAGGCGAACCCTTCCGCATCGGTGTGATAAAGGTCCAGATAGGGCGTCACGTCGATAAAGCACTCATCGATGGAGTAGACGTGCACGTCCTGGGGGCTGACGTATTCCAGATAGATGCCGTAGATTTGCGCCGACACCTCCATGTAGTGCTGCATACGCGGCACTGCTTTGATGTAGTCGATGCCGTCGGGAATCTCGAACAGACGGCAGCGGTTGTGAATACCTAAGTCCTTCATGGCCTGCGTGATAGCGAGACAGATGGTCGTGCGTCCGCGCGATTCGTCGGCAACGACCAGGTTGGTGGTGAGCGGATCGAGCCCACGGTCGACGCACTCGACGCTGGCATAAAACGTCTTGAGGTCGATGCAGATGTAGGTGTGCTGCTCGTGCGCCATCCGTGCCCTCTCATCAAACACATGTTCTTATCGAATGCATGTTCGATAATACCCGCTCATCCGGACATCGTCAAAACCTGTCCCTTTTGGCAGGTATGGTCGTGCGGCTTCATCGGGTTTTTAACGCAGCTCTAAAGAGCACGAAACAGCTCAGAAAACCTCGCTTCGTAGCATGAGCCTAACGATTGGTGCCACCTACATGCACGGAAGGGTTGTGGGAAAGATGGTCAATTACGGGTTTGGTATGCCGACGCGCCTTGTTGTGGATGGAGACGTGGCTCGCTGGTGCGGACGATTGGTCGCTCACTACGGTGGCACCAAGGCGCTGGTCGTGTTGGGCGGTGACAAGCATACGCGCGATGAGCTTGTCTCGGCGGCACTTGGCTCGCTTGATCGAGCCCTACTCGAGCGTGTGCTTTTCCGCTGCGGCTCGGTTGGGGGCGACGGGGGAGACGAACTGATCGACGAAGCCGTGGCCCTGGCGACCGACGAAGGCGTGGACTTTGTCCTGGCGATCGGCGATGCCGATACTGCTGGCTTTGCACGCGAACTCGCCCGTCGCATGGCGGCGCTCGATGCCAGCGAAGACGGTTTTGTCCCTTATGGATGCATTCTCTCGGAGGGCAAGGCGCCTGCTGTCGTGGGCACCGGTGAGGTTCCCGTTTTTGCCATTATCGCGCCCGAACTGCTGGGGGGCATCGGGTCTCCTCTGCGTGAGTTGCTCGGTAGCATCTGCGCCGCGGCCTAATACTTGCCATAAAAGGACGGGTTATTTTTGGTTGGTAAAGCGTTTGACCTGCCAAAATAAGCCTGTCCCTTTTTAATCGGTTGCCGTTTGGGGGCCGATTGGCAACGCTCGCTGATTGTAGTCTTGACCTGCGCTAGAATAGTGGCATCTGAATGTCCGGGCGCATGGAGGCGTGCGCCCGTATGCTGAGGAGGACTCTATGGCAACTGTTGCCGCACCTATCGATGCTACGTCGACTGCCGCTTGGAAGGCACTCGAGGCCCATCAGGAGAAGCTCGAGGCCGAGGGTATCGACCTCAAGGCCTGGTTCGCCGCCGATGCCGAGCGCGTGAACAAGCTGAGCTTTGACGCCGGTGACCTGCACTTCGATCTGTCGAAGAACCTGGTGACCGATGAGACCGTCAAGCTGCTGTGCGATCTTGCCCGCGAGGTGAAGCTCGAGGAGCGCCGCGACGCCATGTTCTCCGGCGAGCACATCAACACCACCGAGGACCGCGCTGTCCTGCACACCGCGCTGCGCCGCCCGGCAAGCGAGAAGGGCCAGCTCATCGTCGACGGCCAGGACGTCGTCGCCGACGTGCACGAGGTCCTGGACCGCATGTATGCCTTCGCCGAGCGCGTGCGCTCCGGTGAGTGGAAGGGCGTTACCGGCAAGAAGATCGAGCACCTGGTGTCCATCGGCATCGGCGGCTCCGATCTGGGCCCGGTCATGGCCTACGAGGCTCTGCGTCCCTATGCCGACGCCGGTATCGACTGCCGCTATATCTCCAACATCGACCCCAACGACCAGGCCGAGAAGCTCAAGGGTTTGGATCCCGAGACCACGCTCGTGATCATCGTCTCCAAGACCTTCACCACACTCGAGACCCTCACCAACGCCCGCGAGGTCAAGACCTGGATGCTCGAGCAGCTCAAGGCTCAGGGCGCCATCGACGGCTCCGATGAGCAGAACGCCGAGGCCGTGGCCAAGCACTTCGTCGCTGTCTCCACCGCACTCGACAAGGTCGAGGCCTTCGGCATCGACCCCGCCAACGCCTTCGGTTTCTGGAACTGGGTCGGCGGCCGCTATTCCGTTGACTCCGCCGTGGGCCTGTCGTTGATCGTCGTGCTCGGTCCCGAGCGCTTCCAGCAGTTCCTCGAGGGCTTCCACGCCATCGACGAGTACTTCTGCAACACGCCGCTCGAGAACAACGCCGTCGCGCTGATGGGCTTGCTCAACGTCTGGTACGTCAACTTCTTCGGTTCCAAGAGCCACGCCGTGCTGCCGTACTGCCAGTACCTGCATCGTTTCCCGGCCTACCTGCAGCAGCTCACCATGGAGTCCAACGGCAAGCATGTCCGCTGGGACGGCAGCGCCGTGACCTCCGACACCGGTGAGATCTTCTGGGGCGAGCCCGGCACCAACGGCCAGCATGCCTTCTACCAGCTGCTGCACCAAGGCACCGTGGTGGTTCCGGCCGATTTCATCGCCTTTGCCAATACCGCCAACCCTGCGACCGATAGCGGTCAGGACGTGCATGAGCTGTTCCTGGGCAACTTCCTGGCCCAGACCAAGGCGCTCGCCTTTGGTAAGACGGCCGACGAGGTTCGTGCCGAGGGCACGCCCGAGCAGATCGTCCCGGCCCGCTGCTTTGAGGGTAACCGTCCGACGACCTCGATCTTTGGCGACACGCTGACCCCGTTCGCACTCGGCGAGCTCATCGCACTGTACGAGCACATCACGTTTGTCGAGGGCACGGTCTGGGGCATCGACTCTTACGACCAGTGGGGCGTTGAGCTGGGCAAGCAGCTTGCCAAGCAGATCACCCCGGCCTTCCACGACGATGCCGCCAAGGCCGAGCAGGACGCTTCGACCCAGGCACTCATCGAGTTCTATCGCGCGCATCGCAAGTAGTCGCTGCTGTTAACGCATCGCGCCTTATAGTCAGGGGCCCGTATCCTATCGGATGCGGGCCCCTTTGCTTTGCCGTGGTCCTGGGGCGCACGGCCTTTGTGGAACATCGCCGGGGCGCCGCGCGCTGCGAGAACCCTGCGCCTAGATCTTGGCCTCCGCATGGCCTCGCTGCGCCTCGGGCAGCTCCCCATAGAGCGGATGGTCTTCGAGCCTAAAGCGCTCGACCTGTTCGGGAGTGCGACCGCGTACAAAGAGCCACGAGCGATCGATCGGCGTCGCCATGAGCGTGCTGGGCAGCGCGTCGGCGCGGTCGGAAAATACCCGGGCACTCTCGGGATCCTGGAACGCCAGCACCAGATGCGTGTCGCAGTTGCCCATGATGGAGCGTGCGCGTGCCTCGCCATAGAGCGCATCGAGCTGGTTGGTCGACTGCAGCAGCAGCGTTGCCCAGATGTTGCGGCTTCGGATAATCGAGAGCACGTTGTCGATCTGGGGGATCTGCAGATTTGCGAAGTCATCGAGCATAAAGCGCACGGGCACGGGCAGGCTGCCGTCGGGCTGCCTATCGGCCTCACGAATGAGGCCCATAAACGCCTGCGAAATAAAGAGGCCGGTCAGCGGATCGAGATTGCGGTCAATATCGCTCACGGTTACAAATAGGGCGCAGGGGGTGTGTCCCATGGAAGCGAAGTCCACCTGATGGCACTCACGATAGAGCTGTGCCGCACCGTCGAATCCCAGACACATGACCTTTTCGGCAAGGATGCCGACGATGCTCGCGTGCATGCGCTCGGCATTTTGCGTAATGGCGTAGCGCCGCCATAGCGAGAGGGCATAGCTTTGGGGGTCGATCGTGATCAGGTCGTCAAACAATCGACCCGTGGCACCGTCCTGCAGGTGCTCGATCAGCTTGATGACCGAGCTGATCGTCTGCTCGTCGGCGGGTAGCTGTTCGGTGACGTAGGCGATAAGACACGACAGCAGGTTTGCCGCCGCATGATCCCAAAAAGGCTGGTTGTTGTCCTCGATGGGGCAGATGGCCTTTGCCACCGAGAGGATGTCCTGCTGGTTGGGCCTGCCGTCCGCCTTGCGGCGAATGTGCCTCAGGGGGTTGTAGCCGCAGCGCTCGATGCCGGGCGCAAGGGCCGGGACGGTGTTGAGGTCGGCGAAGTTGAGACATTGCACGCGGTAACCGTGGGCTGCCAGCACGGGTCCCACTTCGCGACAGAGCGTACCTTTGGCGTCGAGCACGATGCAGCTTGCGTTCATTTGCAGCAGGTTGGGCTTGAGGACGTTTCGGGTCTTGCCGGCTCCCGAGGGGCCGATCACAAGTGCGTTGTTGTTGAGTCCCGTTTGGCGGGTGTCGCAGGAAAGCGTTCGATCCTTGGCGAGGATGGTGGACGATGCGGACTCAGATGCGGCGAGGCGGCTGGTGAGGTTAGACATGGGCGACCTCCTTGGTGGTCGAGAGGATTTTGTGGGCAAAGCCGAGCTCGACGGCGCGCTCGGCCGAAAGGTAGGTGTCTTTTGCAGTGAGGGACTGGATGCGCTTGGGCGTGAGGTCGCTGCGGTCCGAGAGGATTTGCGTGAGGGTCTTGCGGGTCTGCATGAGACGCCGGCTGGTTTCCTGTAGCGCAAGTGCCGAGCCGCCTGCCCCCTGGGGGATCAGCGGGTCGTGAATCATGAGCTCTGCATGGGGCGCCATGCGGCGATCGTCGCCGCCCATAAAGATCACGGCACCCATGGACGCGGCGAATTCCAGACAAACGGTGCGGATGGGGCACGATGCGAGGCGCATGGCGTCATAGATCGCAAGACCCGATCGCACGCTTCCGCCGGCGCTGGCGACAAATATGGTGATGGGACGGCTGGGGTCGGTGGCATCGAGCAGGCGGATCTGCTGGCATAGATCGTGAGCCATCGGGGTTTCGATGTTTCCCATGACGGAGAGCTCGCGACGGGCGAGCATCTCATCGTAAATGCTGGTGAGCGTGATACCTCGGGCGGATTCACGCATGGTGAGGGGGCTGATGATGGGGGAATGATTGGTGTCCATGAGGACTCCTTTCTGTTGGTTGTGTTGTGGAATAGGATTGTTGCCCGCGGAGGGGCTGGCGGGCTACAGGGTTCGTCCGAGCCTGAGATCGAGCTCGGTTGTGGGGCAGACTGCCTGTTCGTGCGGCTCGCAAGCGCCAAGGGTTCCAAAGCGATGGAGCGTTGCGACGGGCGTGGTGTAGGCGAGCCGCAGCTGATGCTCGGCAGGGGCACATCCGTCATTTTTGTAATGAGCCGCGTAGTACTGCGCGATGCTGGCGTTCATCTCGCTGCCATTGCGATGGCGCTCAAACTGGCGTCTGCAGGTCTCGATGATCTTTGCTACCGACTTGGGTGCCGTCGCGGGAACAAGGGCGAGATAGCCCTCAAATAGCTCGTTGATGCTCAGGAGGCACAGCAGGTCGATCAGCGTCCTTATGGCTGCTCCCTCGGCGGAAAAGTGCGCGGTCATGCGGTTATATCGGTTGCGGTCGACGATGGCCGCATGGGGTCTTGGAGTTTTCTGCCCCGTGGTCCCGGGCTTTTGCAGCGCCTGTGTATTGAGCTCGACGTTGCAGCGCTTGAGGCCGTCCAACGGAAGGAACAGTGCGGTGCGCAGGGTGTTCCGCTTGCTTTCGAGTTCATGACGCTCGTCGGGTTCCCATTCGAGCTTGAGTTTCGTGTCGAGCGCCGTAAGCATATGGGCTAGGCAGCCTACGGTAAGAACGCACGAATCGTTGTCGCGTTTTGGGGCATAGGGGTCTGTCAGCTTGCGAATGTCGGGGTCGCCCATGATCTTTGTGCAGCGCTTCAGCAGTTGAGGGTGGTCGGCCAAGATCGTCGCGAGCGGTAGCGACGCGTAGTTCTTGATGGTCGCGGCGGCAAAGGCGGCGTCATATTCGTTTGCATATGCTCGCTCAATGCGGGCATCCAGAATGCTTTTCTTATCGCCGTCTTCTGCGTGGTGGTTTGTCATAGCTTCTCCAATCGGTTGATGTTCGTGCTGTTTGTTGATGTGTTGGTTGTCGTGAGTGATGTGCTTGCCGTGGGTGATGTGCTGACGTTGGGGCGCTATGCGGTTTTCAATGAGCCCGTGAGACAGTTGCTGCAGGGGCGGGATGGAACGGCCCATGCAAGGCGGAAGGCATCGTGCTCAAAATCGAGACAGCAATGCCCTAGGTGCCTCACATGTGGCAGTTACCTCATTAAGTTGTCATTACGTTTGGGGTTGTGCTTTGCCGATCTTCCTTCTCTTACACGCTAAAACTCAAACTTCATATGCTCGATCTACTTAAAACCGCAACGGCGATCTTTTATCAACTTATATGTCGGAACGCGTCTTTGCAAGTACTTTTTTGCCTTTGTTTCAAATGGGGTGGTTTTGCAACCGTCATACGTGCGCTGTGTGAACGTGCCCCGGCTCGGATAAGATAGTGCGCGATAAAAACGATGCAAGGAGGCACATATGGCAATTAAAGCCATCGCAATGGATATCGACGGTACGCTCACCAACGACCAAAAGGTCATTAGCCCGCGTACGCGCGAGAAGCTGCTCGCGGCGCAGGAGTCGGGCATTAAGCTCATCTTGGCTTCGGGTCGTCCCGCATGGGGTCTTCACGCCCTGGCCCAGGAGCTCGACCTTCAGAGTCATGATGGTTTGCTGGTGGCCTTTAACGGCGCTCACGTCGTCGATGCCCAGACCGACGAAGTGCTGTTCGATCAGGCTATGCCTGCCGACGAATTGCATCGCCTGATTGATCACCTGCGTAATTTTGACGTGATCCCTATGATTTCGCTCGGTCGCGGTCTGCACGTTGAGGACTCGTACCATTGCATGATCACGCAGCCTGACGGCTCGCAGAAAAACATCGTCAAGTATGAGCGCGACGCGTGCGATCTTAAGATTCGCGAGG
>OHMW01001623.1_pt1 | contig 10599 bp, 9 predicted proteins | sample 1569391 | NCBI WGS metagenome assembly OHMW01 (sample SAMEA3879557, study PRJEB24766) | human gut metagenome | biome: human-associated habitat; feature: feces | place: USA | collected 1985/1987 | reverse complement strand
AGCTGCTGCGGCACGCGCCCGCCTTCCTGCTGGACGGCAGCCACAACGCCCACGGCATGCGGGCCACGGTGCAGAGCCTGAAGGACCGTTTCCCGGGGCAGAAGTTTGTTTTTCTGGTCAGCATCATGGCAGACAAGGATGTGGATCAGATGCTGAGCCTGCTGGCTCCGCTGGCCGTGCGGTTCGTCACGGTGACGGCACACACGCCCCGGGCAATGCCTGCCGAGGTGCTGGCAGAACACATCCGGGCCTATGGCTGCAGGGCAGAAGCGGCCGACTCCATCGAAGCGGGCGTGGCCCGGGCGGTGGAGCTGGGCGGTGAAGGCCCGGTGTGCGCGCTGGGAACACTGTACTTCTCCGGTGATGTGCGGAACGCATTTGCGGAACTTGTGAAGGGCTGAAGATTTAAAATGGCTCCGCGTGCGCTGCGCCATGAATAGCGGAAATATCATTTTCACGAGAGGGGTCGTGGAGGAAAACGGCAGCTGCCGCGCCGCTTTCTTCGAAAGCGCGGCGCGGCGGGCGTGCCCGCTCCCCCGGGGGGAGCTGTCGCGCAGCGACTGAGGGGCTATAAATGGAGAAGCGAAAAAAGCGTTAAAGCGATAGCGCCGACTGGCGCAGCGCTAGCTTTTTTGTGCTTCGACTTCTTCTTTAGGATTGTTAAGGGCGTGCAGCCCTTGACCCGTTGCGGGGTGGGTGGAGTCCAGAGGTAGGGAGGGGGGAATCGGAACACCCCTCCCTGCCTCTGGCCCAGCGGAGCGTCCTTGCACGCTGAAAGCAAGCAGAAGCTTTCCCCCAGCGGCGTTGCAGATGAATTTTCCGCTGCATTTTCTCCTTACAAAGCAAAAGGCCGCTGCACGGTGAGGTGCAGCGGCCTTTTGTTTTCCACATTTTTACTTTGCAGTGTTGATAAAGCTGCGGTTATCCCACAGGTACTTGATGCCGGAAATGGCGGTCACAGCGGCCACCAGCCAGCACAGGGCGATGGAGACCACCACCACAATGGAAACACTGTCCACCGTGCCGCGGTAGCTCAACGCCGTGCCGAAGAAGTAGAAGATGATGCTCAGCATCTGCAGCACGGTCTTTACCTTGCCCCACATATTGGCGGCGATAACCTTGCCGTCCTTGGCACCGGCAGCCACCATGCGCAGGCCGGACACCGCAAACTCGCGGGCCAGAATGATGCACAGCACCACGGGGCTGCACACGCCGTCCCGCAGCATGTAGATAAAGGCTACGGTGGTCAGCAGCTTGTCGGCCAGCGGGTCGGCAAACTTGCCGAAATCGGTGACCATGTGCCACTTGCGCGCCAGATGGCCGTCCAGATAGTCGGTGAAGCTGGCAGCGGCGAACACGATGCCGGCCAGCAGGTAGAAGGTGGCGTTAAAATTGCCGTCCACGATGCTGTCCAGACTGGTCAGGGACACAAAGATCATGAACACCGGCACCAGAATGATGCGGGTCAGGGTAAGTTTATTGGGCAGATTCATAGGTTCTATCCTCCAATTCGTTATTTTACGACTGTACCATACAGATCGTAAAGGTCGCTGTCCTCTACCAGCACATCATAGAACTGGCCGGGGTACAGCGGTTCCTCGCTGGAAACGCAGACGCAGCCGTCCACTTCCGGCGCATCGCCGGTGGTGCGGCAGAGGTACAGACCGTTTTCCTCGTCGATGCCGTCACACAGAACGTGCACGGTCTGGCCCACCTTTTCGGCCTGCTTCTGCGCCATGATGCCGGTCTGGATCTGCATTACCAGCTCGGCGCGCTTGTCCTTGACTTCCTGCTCGATCTGACCGTCCATCCGTGCTGCCACGGTGTTCTCCTCAGCGGAGTAGGCAAAGCAGCCCAGACGGTCGAACTGCACCTCTTTGACAAAGTTGCACAGATCCTCGAACTGCTCCTCGGTCTCGCCGGGGAAGCCTGCGATCAGGGTGGTGCGCAGAGTGATGCCGGGGATCTCGCGGCGCAGCTTGCCGATGACCTCCAGCAGCTCCGCACGGGTGGAGCGGCGGTTCATGTTCTTGAGGATGGTATCGTTGCAGTGCTGGATGGGCAGGTCGAGGTAGGGCACCACCTTCTCGTTGCGCTTCATGGCGGCGATGAATTCATCGGTGATGCGCTCCGGGTAGGCGTACATGATGCGGATCCATTCCAGCCCCGGCACCTTGTTCAGCTTGTCCAGCAGCTCACAGATGCTGCCGGGTTTGCCCCAGTCCTCGCCGTAGGCGGTGGGGTCCTGCGCCACCACGATCAGCTCCTTCACGCCTTCACCGGCCAGCCAGCGAGCCTCGGCAACGCAGTCGGCCATATCGCGGCTGTGCAGCGGGCCGCGGATGCCCGGGATGGCGCAGTAGTGGCAGCGGTTGTTGCAGCCCTCGGCGATCTTTAAGTACGCATAGTGGGCGGGCGTACCGATGACACGCTTGCCGCCCAGCGGGAAGTCCTTTTTGGCACCGTAGCTTTCCAGATGATCCTCGCCGTGGAACAGCCGCTCCACGATGGTGTCAATGGCCTTGTTGGAGGCGCAGCCTACAACGGCGTCCACCTCCGGGATCTCTTCCTCGATCTGGCTGCGGTAGCGCTCGGCAAGGCAGCCGGTAACGATGACCTTCAGGTTCGGGTTCTGCTGCTTATAAGCGCAGGCTTCCAGAATGTTTTCAATGGCTTCGGTCTTGGCGCTCTCGATAAAGCCGCAGGTGTTCACAAGGATGACATCGGCTTCGGCCAGATCGGCCACAGTCTCGTGCCCGGCAGACAGCAGGATGTGCACCATCACATCCAGATCCACCTGATTCTTCGGGCAGCCAAGGGAAATACACGCAATTTTCATAAGGGATGATACTCTCTTTCTCTTTTGAGGGATGCTTTTAAAATTTTACGGGAGGGTCATTCCCCCTCCTCCACCCTGCGGATGGCTTCTTTGATGACGGGGTAGGCAAAGCCGCGGCGCTGCAGGGCAGCCACCACAAGGTCGCGGCGGCCGATGGCCAGTTTTTTGCGGTAGCGGCTGTCCACCAGCGCGGCGGCGGCTTCCAGCTCCGGGTCATCGCCGCCGTCCTCCGGGGCGTAGACCGCTTCCAGCGCGCCCGCTACCTCGGCGGGGGCAAGCCCCTTCTGGCGCAGGCTCTGGGCGGCGGCGCGGCGGCTTTTGCGGGCAGCCAGCAGGCTGTGGGCCCGTGCTTCGGCGTAGCGGGCATCGTTCACATAATCCAGCTGCACCATCTCCGCCACAGCGGCGGCTGCGGCCTGCTCGGTATAGCGGCGGCACAGCCGCTCATACAGCATATTGGCAGAGACCTCCTGCCCGGCCAGCGTTTCCAGCGCGCTGGCCCGCGCCTTGGCGGGGTCGGCGCACTTTTCCGCATCCGGGCGGGGTCGACGGCGGTAGAAGGCCATTTAGTCCTCCACCATGATATCCAGCTCGCTCTCGCTGCTGCGGGTGGGTGCCTTGACCACCGGCTCCTTTGCGGCGGCGGGGTCGGCGGGCTTTTCCGCTGCGGCAACAGTGCGGCCGACCGGGCGGCGGGTGGCGTACAGCTTATCAGCGTTGGCGCGGATCTGTCCCTCGATGTCATTGGCGATCTCGGGGTTATCCTTCAGGAACTGCTTGGCGTTGTCGCGGCCCTGACCCAGACGGATATCGCCGTAGTTGAACCATGCGCCGCTCTTCTGCACGATGCCCAGCTTGACACCCACATCGATGAGCTCGCTCATTTTGGAGATGCCCTCGCCGAACATGATATCGAACTCGGCCTCACGGAACGGCGGAGCCACCTTGTTCTTCACGATCTTGGCGCGGGTGTGGTTGCCGATGAACTGACCGGAGGAGTCCTTCAGACCCTCCACGCGGCGGATGTCGATACGCACCGAGGCGTAGTACTTCAGGGCGCGGCCGCCGGTGGTCACCTCCGGGTTGCCGTACATGACGCCCACCTTCTCGCGCAGCTGGTTGATGAACACGCAGACCGTGTTGGTCTTGCCGATGACGCTGGTCAGCTTGCGCATGGCCTGACTCATCAGACGTGCCTGCAGGCCCACATGGCTGTCGCCCATCTCGCCCTCGATCTCGGCGCGGGGCACCATGGCGGCTACCGAGTCCACTACGATGGCATCAATGGCACCGGAGCGCACCAGCGCTTCGCAGATCTCCATGGCCTGCTCGCCGGTGTCCGGCTGGCTGACCAGCAGGTTGTTGATGTCCACGCCCAGCGCCTCGGCATAGGTGGGGTCCAGTGCGTGCTCAACGTCGATAAAGGCCACCTCGCCGCCCTTCTTCTGGGCTTCGGCAAGGATGTGCAGCGCCAGCGTGGTCTTACCGCTGGATTCCGGGCCGTACACCTCGATGATGCGGCCGCGCGGCACACCGCCCACGCCCAGCGCCAGATCCAGCCCCAGACTGCCAGTAGAGATGGCATCCACCTGCATGGAGGCGTTGTCGCCCAGCTTCATGACGGCACCCTTGCCGAACTGCTTTTCGATCTGCGCCAGCGCCGTAGCCAGCGCGTCCTTCTTGGCTTCCGGCTCGGTCTTTTGGGTGGCCGGTGCAACGTTGTTGTTCTGATTTTTTGCCATAGCCTGCTGCTCCTTTTATCCTTTGGGCCCGCAGAGGGCGGACCGTCCTTCGCTTTCCTTCTTAGTATAACACAAAATCAAAATATTACAACAAGAAGTTGTTTGTTTTTTCCAATTTATTTTGGGCGGCGGGCAGTCACGCAGCGGTCGTTGCCGCCAAAGTCCTGAATGCAGCGGATCTCTGCCCAGCCGTTCTCTGCCAGCAGGGCGGTTACGGCTTCCCGTTGCTGCCAGCCGATCTCCAGTACCAGCGCCCCGCCGGGGCACAGCGCGTTTTTGTAGTGCTGCGCCAGCGCACGGTAGAACACAAGGCCGTCCTCCCCGGCTTCCAACGCCATGGCAGGCTCCTGTGCCACCTCGGGCTGCAGCTGCTCCATCTCGGCGGCGGTCAGGTAGGGCGGGTTGGAGACGATGAGCTCCAGCTGCCCCTCCGGCAGCGTTTCCCAGTAGGTGAACAGGTCGCCCTGCACCGGCTGCACCGCGTAGGCAGACTTTTGGTTTGCCCGCAGCGCGTTCAGCGACGGGCCCCAATCAAAGGCCGGGACATTTGCCTGCTCAAGCGCAGAGGGTTCCAACACATTCTCGGTCTGTCTGCCCTGCCCGGTCAGGGCGCAGCGGGCATTCTTTTCCAGATAGGCAAAGGCCGCAGGGCTTTTTTCCACGCAGGTCACCTGCGCGGCGGGGCAAAAGCGCTTGACCCCCAGCCCCAGACAGCCTGTTCCGGCGCAGAGGTCCAGCACCCGGGGCGCTGCGATGCCCGCAAGGGTCTCGGCGGCGGCCTGTGCCACCACCTCGGTATCTGCCCGGGGGCAGAGCACCCCGGGGCCCACCGCCAACTCAAAGTCTAAAAAGCTCCAGCTGCCGCAGAGGTACTGCAGCGGTTCCCGCGCGGCGCGGCGGGTGCAGAGTACTTCCAGCGCCGCCGCCTGCTCTGCGGTCAGCGGACGGTCGGAAAGGCGCACGTCCCGCCCGGTCGCCAGCCGGAACAGCTCCCGCGCGTCAAAATCCGCGTCCGGGCAGCCTGCGGCGGTCAACCGCTGCTCCACCTCCCGCACCGCTGCGCGGGGGAGCATTGCTTCGCTTACCATTTGCCCTCCTCCGGGTTTTCAGGCAGCACGGGGGTGATGGCTGCAATGGCCACCTCGATCATACTGTCGTCCGGCTCAAAGACGGTGAGGTGCTGCACCCAGATGCCCGGCTGCCGGATGATGCGGGTGGCGATGTTATCCGACCGGCCGCACCACTTGAGCAGCTCGTAGCTGATGCCCATGACCAGCGGCAGCAGCAGCAGCTTGCACACCACCCGCAGACCGATGCTGCCCCACGGCAGCACGCTGTACAAAAACACGCTGACGATGACCACCAGAATGAGGAAACTGGTGCCGCAGCGGGGGTGGAAGCGGGTATACTTGCGCACGTTCTCCACGGTCAGCGGGTCGCCCGCTTCGTAGCAGGCAATGGTCTTATGCTCTGCACCGTGGTACTCAAACACGCGGTGGATCTCCTTCATTTTGGAGATGCCCACCATATAGGTCAGGAAAATGGCCACCTTCAGCACGGCTTCCAGCACCACCTTGCCCCAGCGCCCCAGCGGCAGCAGACGGTTCACCCCGCCCACAAGGAAGGTGGGCAGCACAGTGAACAGCAAAATCGCCAGCAGACCGCCCAGCACCGCCGCAACGGTCATCAGCGCATTCTCGGCTTTTTCGCCCAGATGCTCCCCCACCCATTTTTCAAAGGCAGTCTCCTCCTCGGCGGGGTCGTAGTCGTCCCCCATGCTCACCTGTGCCGAGTACATCATGTAGCGGTAGCCCACGATCATGCTTTCGATCATGGCAATGGCACCGCGCACCAGCGGGATCTTCATCCATACCCCGTGGGCGGGGGTGGGGTCGAGCTTGGTCTCAATGGTACCGTCCGGCTTGCGCACGGCGCAGCACATCTGTTTGGGGCCGCGCATCATGATGCCCTCCATCAGTGCCTGCCCGCCTACGCTGGTCTTAAAGCGTTCCTTTTTAGGTTGATTCATTGGCTTCTCCCGATATCCGCCCCTGCCGCTTGCGGCATAGGACGGTTTTTTTGTATTTTATCCGGGGCTATGCCCGGGCAAAGCTCATTTTAGCACACAAATGTGACAAAATCTGTGTTTTGGGCGCTGCTCACGCCTTGTGGTACAGCGGCAGACCCAAGGTGACCACGGTGCCGCGCCCGAGGGTGCTCTTGATATCCAGCGTGCCGTCCAGCGCGGTCATGATGGAATCCACCAGCGCCAGACCGATGCCGCTGCCGCGCACCGAGTTGCTGCCCTTGTAGAACTTGGTTTTTACGTTTTCCAGATCCTCCGGCGGGATGCCGCGTCCCTGATCGATAATCTCCACAAAGGCCTTGTACTCCCCTGCCCACAGTTTGACCGTGATGCGCCCGCCGGGGGCAGAGTATTTGATGGCGTTATCCAGAATATTGATGAACACCTGCCGCAGACGGTCCGGGTCGGCGTAGACAGGGATCATCTCCTCCGGCTCGGTGTAGTGGAGCAGCAGCCCCTCCTGCCGGATGCGCGCCTCACAGAAGAGCACCGCATCGGTCAGTTCTGCCACCAAGTCCAGCGGGCGGCACTCCATGCGGATGCGTCCGTTCTGCAAGCGGCTGAAATCCAGCAGCTCCTCTACCATATTGTTCAGCCGCCCGGTCTCGTTATTGATGATCTCCAGCCCCTTGCGATAGTTCTCGTCGGCGGGGTCATCCAAGGTCATCAGGGTCTCCACCCAGCCCCGGATGGAGGTAAGCGGAGTGCGCAGCTCGTGGGACACCGAGCTGATGAACTCGTTCTTCATCTTCTCGGTCTCTTCCAGTCCCTCGGCCATCTGATTGATGGTGCCGCGCAGCCGGTCCACCTCGTCGTGAGGGTCGCCGGTCAGGGGCAGACGCACGTCCAGCTCGCCCCGGGCGATGCCGGCGGCGGTGCGTTCCACCTGCCCCAGCGGCACCACGATGCCCCGCACAAAGTACAGCCCGGACATGATCGTAAACAGCAAGATCGCCACCGCAAGGAACACACTGATGATGATGGCGTTTTTGACCTGCCGCTCCACCAGCGCCAGACTGGTGACCAGCCGCAGCGCGGCCACGTCCTCGGCGTCGTAGGGCACCAGCGAGCAGGCCGCCATGACTACCTCGCCAGACTGGGTGCGGTACACCGCCACGCCCAGACCGTCCGGGCCGTTGAGCGCCTGTTCAAAGTCCTTACTGCTGACGATGCCCTCCGCGTCCGTACCGCTGGAGGAGGCAATAACGCCGCCGTAGCTGTCCAGCAGCATGAACTCGTATTTATCCTTATCGGCAAACTGCTCCACCATGCGCCGCAGCGCCAGACTGCGGCTGGCAGCGGCGCTCTGGGCGGTATCGCCGGTATACATTTTCAGCTGACCGGTCACCGAGGAGAACCGCCGGTACATGATCTGCTGCACACTGCCGTAGTAGCTGCGGGTATAGCTGTACAAAAACATTGCCTCGGCCAGCAGCACCACCAGTACGGTGATAAGCAGGTTGCCCCGCAGCCAGCGGCGGGTGATACCGCTTCGCATAACAGTGTCCTCCTTTCGGTGAGTATCGATAATAAAAAGATATTTTTTTGTGATTCAGGAAAGTCCGTAGGACTTTTCTGAATCACATTTTTATTCTTCCCACCGGTAGCCATAGCCCCACACGGTCATGATGTGGGTGGGGTGGCTGGGCTCGTCCTCCACCTTCATGCGCAGGCGGCGGATGTTCACATCCACGATCTTTACGTCGCCGAAGTAGTTCTCGCCCCAGACGCCTTTCAGGATTTTTTCGCGCACCAACGCGGTGCCCGGGTTGCGGAAGAACAGCTCCATGATCTGGAACTCCACCTGTGTCAGCTCAATGGGCTGACCGGCTTTCAGCAGCACGCGGCGGTTCTCGTCCAGCACGAACTCGCCGCTGGTCAACGTGCCCAGTGGGGTGTTCCCGTTGCTGTCCTCCTCCTTGGTGCGGATCACCCGGCGGCACAGCGCCTCCACACGCGCCAGCAGCTCGCTGACGCTGAAAGGCTTGGTCATATAATCGTCTGCGCCGATGGACAAACCGCGGATCTTATCCTGCTCCTGCCCCTTGGCGCTGAGGATGATGATGCCGATCTGCTGGTCGGTGCGGCGGATGGTCTCGCACAGCGAGAACCCGTTCATGCCCGGCAGCATCACGTCCAGAATGGCGGCATCACAGCCGGGCTTCTGTGCCAGCAGCGGCAGGGCGGCTTCGGCGCTTTCGGCCTCCACCACCTCCATCCCCGCATGGCGCAGGTTCAGGGCGATCATATCGCGGATATTGGCTTCATCTTCTACAACAAGCACTCGTACCATGCAGCATCCTCCATTCCTTAATTCAGCAGATACAATGCCTTGGAAAGGCGGTAGTTCGTGTCAGAAAGCAAAACGTCCGGGCCCATTCTGGCCTGCACCTGACGGGACGCTACCACGCCCAGCCGGGTCCAGCCGGTGGAGTTGGCCGAGGTCCTTGCCAGCCGTACCGTCAGCACCAGCTGATCCTCGTCCACCGTGCGCAGTTCCACTGCGTTGTCATATTCCTCGCTGTCGGTCAGCTTCAGGTTGCCCTCCCACTCGGCGGGCAGTTCGATATAGCAGTTGGTCTCCTCGTCCAGCAGGCCAAAGCTTTTTTCCGGTTGGCTGCTGGTGTAGTCCATCCAGACGATAAAGTCCATGCGGCGGCTCTGGCTCAGGTTCAGCAGACCCGCCTCGTCCGGCTGAGTAGGGATCTCCACAATGCCGTCCCCGTCCAGGTCCCGGCTGACCAGCGTGGGCACGTTGCGCAAAGAGGCGTTATACAGCCGCTGGCTGCTGATCCGTGTGGCGGGCACCATCTGCTGGCTAGTCTCGTCGTAGCACAGCAGCACCGAGGCCAGATTGTTGCCGGAAATGCCAGTCCAGCCGTCCAGCACCAGATAGTGCCGCCCGTCCGCGCCCGCGCCCGCCGCCACCGAGGCGCAGCCGGAAAATTTATCTGCGGAAAGGCCGTTGACCGCCACCTGCCGGAAGCTGCCCTCGCGGTCTGCGGTCAGAAGTTCGATCTGCACACTGCCGTCCTCCTGCGTGGACATCAGGATCAGATCCTGACTACTGCCGCCGGTGATATTTTCCACCAGATACTGCTCGTACTGCTGCTCCAGAATGGTGGACAGGGTGCCCTTCTGATAGGAGTACACCGCCAGATAGTGGTCATTCTGGGCAGCGGTATAGCCCACCACCAGCTGGCAGCTGTCCGTATCCTGCAATTGGGCAAGACTGACGTTTTCCACCGTTTCGGCAAGGCCCTCCACGCTCTGGCGCACCTGCCAGCTTCCGGTGTCGTCCCGCTGCAAAATGGCTACGCAGACGTTGGCGGTCTGGGCGGTGGTATACAGCACCGCCGCATCCTGCTGACCGTCACCATCCAGGTCCTGCAGCACAAAGGGGGAAAGCAGCTCGCCCTGAATGGGATATTTCAGCTGGGCGCTCTCCCCCAGCCAGTCGTTCAGGGCAGTTTGCAGCGCGCCATAATCGCCGGAAAGCTTCGGGGCACGCAGCAGTTCCTCTACCTGTGCCTTTTCGTTGGCCGGCAGCACGGTCTGGCAGCTGCACAGCACAAAGCACAGCAGCGTGCACAGCACCAGCCGCAGCCTGCGGATTCTGTTCATACCGGTCAACCTCCTTCCGGGCATAAAATGCTATTTTCAGTATACCACACTTTGCTGACACAAAAAAGGGGGTGGGACATATCCGGCAAGCTTGCGCGTGGGACGATTTTGAATGCGCGCCGCGACTGAGGGGGTAACCCCCTATAACAAAAAAGAAACCACTGCACAAAAGCTGTGCAATGGTTTCTCTTGTTACTGTATCAAACAGTCAGAGCAGGATCAGACGAGCTCCAGAACTGCCATCTCAGCTGCATCGCCGCGGCGAGCGCCGATCTTGATGATGCGGGTGTAGCCGCCGTTGCGGTCAG
>OHMW01001605.1_pt1 | contig 10658 bp, 8 predicted proteins | sample 1569391 | NCBI WGS metagenome assembly OHMW01 (sample SAMEA3879557, study PRJEB24766) | human gut metagenome | biome: human-associated habitat; feature: feces | place: USA | collected 1985/1987 | reverse complement strand
AAAGAGGCATTATTTTCGGTGCTCTGAATGAGCAGTCCATTGCCTGGAAAGTAGCTGAAAAAGCAGTAGAAGAAGGTGCAACGATCACCTTGTCAAACACTCCGGTAGCAGTTCGCATGGGCGAAGTTTCTGCACTGGCAGATAAATTGAAATGTGAAGTTATCCCCGCTGACGCAACTAGCGTAGAAGATTTGGAAAATGTATTCAAACGCTCCATGGAAGTTTTGGGCGGGCCGATTGACTTTGTGCTTCACTCTATTGGTATGTCTCCGAATGTTCGCAAGAAACGTACATATGATGATTTGGATTATGATATGCTGGGCAAGACGCTCGATATTTCCGCTGTGTCTTTCCATAAGATGATACAGGCTGCAAAAAAGCTGGATGCAATTGCAGATTACGGTTCAATCCTTGCATTGAGTTATGTGGCTGCACAACGTACATTCTACGGCTACAATGATATGGCAGATGCAAAAGCTTTGCTGGAATCCATTGCACGCAGCTTCGGTTATATCTATGGCCGCGAACATAATGTACGTGTCAATACTATTTCGCAGTCTCCTACTATGACTACTGCCGGTTCCGGTGTGAAGGGTATGGATAAACTGTTCGATTTTGCCAACCGTATGTCTCCGCTGGGCAATGCTTCGGCCGACGAATGTGCTGATTATTGCATCGTAATGTTCTCCGACCTGACCCGTAAGGTAACCATGCAGAACTTATTCCATGACGGTGGTTTCTCCAGCGTGGGTATGAGCTTGCGTGCTATGGCTACTTATGAAAAAGGACTGGATGAATATATGGATGAGAATGGAAACATTATCTATGGGTAATATATAGTGATTAACGGTTAGTGATGAGTGATTAGTGGCTATGCGGTATAATGGCATATCAAGATAAATCGCTCATCACTAACTTTTTTCATTTATCACTTATCACTAATAACTTATCACTTATCAACGTGGAAACTGCTCTTTATCTTTTGCCCGTCACTTTGGGTGATACACCGATTGAAATGGTGTTGCCTTCTTATAATAAGGAGATCATACTTGGAATTAGTCATTTTATAGTAGAGGATGTGCGTTCTGCACGTCGCTTTTTGAAGAAGGTGGACCGGGAGATAGATATTGATACACTGACTTTTTATCCGCTGAACAAGCATACATCACCTGAAGATATTTCGGGATATCTGAAACCGTTGATGGCGGGACTGTCTATGGGAGTGATTTCCGAAGCCGGTTGTCCGGCAGTCGCTGACCCGGGAGCGGATGTAGTGGCGATTGCTCAACGGAAGAATCTGAAAGTAGTGCCCTTGGTGGGACCTTCTTCAATCATTCTTTCAGTCATGGGTTCAGGCTTCAATGGGCAAAGTTTTGCTTTCCACGGTTACCTTCCTATCGAACCGGGCGAGCGTGCCAAAAAAATAAAGACTCTGGAGCAGCGGGTTTATGCCGAACACCAGACTCAACTATTCATTGAAACGCCTTACCGCAATAATAAAATGGTGGAAGACATTTTGCAAAATTGTCGTCCGCAAACCAAACTCTGTATTGCTGCGAACATTACGTGTGAGGGAGAATATATCAAAACCAAGACTGTAAAGGAGTGGCAGGGAAAAGTGCCTGATCTTTCTAAAATTCCTTGTATTTTTCTCTTGTACAAATAACCTCCTTCAGGTGCTCATATTCGTTTTCAAAGCAGCAGCTGAAAAAGTTCTTGCCTAAATTATGCTCTATTTGCTGGAAAGTCCAAAGCTTTCCGTCTTTTACCTGCTTGTCCCGTAAAAGATTGTCGTCTTCTACCTCAAGAATGAAAAGATAGATCAGACGGTTCGTCACTTTGTTTTCAAAGTGATACATAATATTGAACTGTAAATCTTGTATCGGTGCTTGTGGAAATGCCTGTCTTACAAGCCGGATGATGCCTTGTTCCAGAGTTTCTCCATATAAAAGATAACATTCCATGGGAATATCAGTCTTTCCCCTGTCGAGAATACAGCGTTGGGGGCGTGGACGAAGATACAGCATACCGTTATGGGAAACAGCGATACGGACTACGGGATTGATATATTCATTTTTCTGGTTGATAGCATCCACTGCCAGGCTTCTGCCGATCACATCCCCTTTGGTATTAACAATGGGTACGAAAGCTGTATGCTCCATTACCTGATTGAAATAGAGGATTCCGAACTGATTGAATAATATACTCAGAATAAATACAGCTGGCGGACAATACCGGAATAAAACATCCCGGGAAGTTTCACTTAAGGGACCAGGTAACAGAATTGTTATGAAGACTCCCAGGAAATGTAGAAAAGCGATGATGACAACTACCCGTGTTGTTACAATGGCAGACTCTGCCCCTTGCGCAAAAAGTTGTTTGCAACATTTCTGTGATTGGGAAATCTGGTGAGCGAGAAATCTTTTCCTATTCAGGAAGATAATAATTACGGGTATGAGAGCGCTGATTTCCAATGTCAGTGGAAACATTTCGCGGGAACTGCAATCACCGAAGATTAAAGTGGTCAGGCTCAAAAGCAAGAGCATGCCGGTAGTGCAATAAAGTAAGAAATTGGGTATTCTTGTTCCTTTTTCCCATAATGTATATAAACTATAAAGAGCCCCTACACCTGCACCAATGTAGATGGAAATGTCTTGGGTTATAAATTCGCACAATATAATAGATACGATAACCGGGATAAATCCCAAAGACATATTAAACTTAGATGATAGAACTCCTCTTTTTGACATTGCAAACTTTATTTTGTCGTTATCTTATAGATAACAAATAAATAGAGCAATTGGTTTTTATTTCGTTTCTTTTTTGTAAAACCGTACCTGCTTTTCGGCATGATAAGAGGAACGCACCAAAGGTGCGCTTTCTACCTGATCGAATCCTTTTGCCAGACCGGTTTCTTTGTAAAAAGCGAATTGTGCGGGAGTAACGTATTCTGCCACAGGATAATGTTTATGTGAAGGTTGCAAGTACTGCCCGATGGTCAGGATTTGACATCCTGCACGGCGCAAGTCATCCATCAGTTCTTCCACTTCTTCCGGAGTTTCGCCTAATCCTACCATGATTCCTGATTTTGCTGTGATTCCGCTGTCGGCTATCTGGCGTATTACTTCCAGACTTGTTTCGTAACGGGCTGCACTACGTACCAGTGGAGTGATGCGTTTCACCGTTTCCATATTGTGGGAGATAATTTCCGGTTGTGCTTCAATGACCTGGGATATCAATTCTTTTCTTCCTTGAAAGTCGGGGATCAGAACCTCGATGGTAGTTTCCGGATTGAGGCGTTTGATTTCGCGTATGGTGCATGCCCAATGTGCAGCGCCGAGGTCCGGTAGATCATCCCGGTCTACGGAAGTGATGACAGCATGGGATAGTTTCATCAAGGCTATGGACTCCGCCACGTGGGTAGGCTCTTCCATGTCTAACGGAAGCGGTTTACCTGTCTGTGTATTACAGAATTTGCAGCAACGGGTACAGATGTCACCGCCTATCATGAAGGTGGCAGTTCCTTTACCCCAGCATTCTCCCATATTAGGGCAACGTCCGCTACTGCAAATGGTATGCAGGCAGTGAGATTCAACTATACGTTTGGTTTCGGTATACCGTTCATTAGCTCCAATACTAATTTTGAGCCATTCGGGTTTGCGTACTCTGTCTTTCATGATATTGATTTATTGTTCACCACAGATTACACAGATTAACACAGATAAAAAAAGAAATAAAAAAATCTGTGTTAATCTGTGGTGAACTTTATGATCTTAAAGATTTTTTTCAAAGAAATTCGTCAGCTTCGTATACAGGTGATAACGGGTGTTTCCGCCATAGATACCGTGGTTACGGTTTGTATAGAGTTGCATATCGAATTGCTTGTTCAACTGTACCAGGTGTTCTGCATATTCTGCACAGTTTTGGAAATGAACATTGTCATCCGCCATTCCATGTACCAGCAATAAATTGCCATGCAATTTGTCTGCCCGGGTGAAAGCGGAAGAGCCTTTATATCCTTCAGCATTCTCTTTGGGAGTGCGCATGAAGCGTTCGCCATAAATTGTGTCGTAGTAATTCCAGTCAGTGACGGCTGCTACTGCAACTCCGGCCTTGAATACGGGCGTTCCCTCACTCATACTCATTATGGTCATGTATCCGCCATAACTCCAGCCCCAGATGCCGATACGGTTTTTGTCTACATACGGCTGGCTACCCATATATTGGGCTGTTGCTACCTGGTCTTTCGCCTCTTTCACGCCAAGATTCAGATAAGTGCATTTTTCGAACTCTGCACCACGTCCGCCGGTTCCGCGTCCATCTACACAGACCACGATGAAACCACGACTAGCCATGTAGGTTTCCCAACTGATGCTCCATGTGTCCAGTACCTGTTGCGAACCGGGTCCGCTGTATTGATACAGAAGTACAGGGTATTTCTTGGATGCGGAGAAATTCACTGGCTTCATCATCCAACCGTTCAGACTTACCCCATCTCCGGTCTTGAAAGTGAAGAACTCTTTCTGGGGTACACTGTATTTGGACAAAGTCTGTTTCAGATTATCATTCGTAACAAGCGTACTCAATACTTTACCTGTATTATCATTTAGAGTAATGACAGTGGGAGTATTCAGGTTTGAATAACGATTCATGTAGTATTTCATGTTCGTACTGAACTGTGCACTGTTGAGACCCGGTTGAGAAGAAAGTTTGGTTTTCTTTCCCTTGCGGTCAATTTGGTATACAGCCTGGCGCAGCGGGCTTTCCTCATTACTGATATAATAGAAACTGTTATCATCAGCATCCCAGCCCAGGAATTCTTTTACTTCATAGTTTCCGCTGGTAACCTGTTTAATCAGATTTCCGCCCATGCTGTACCAGTACAGATGATTGTAACCGCTCTTTTCGCTCACGAAGCTGAAGTTTTCCGGATAGAAAATGATATTATCGAATACGCCTTCTTTGATATAAGCGTCACTTTCGTCACGCAGAACCTGTTTGCAAACCGTAGAGCGCGGATCACCGAAATACATGTCAAGACGGTTCTGATGGCGGTTTAAGGTGATAATAGCCAGCTTGTTAGGATCTTGTGTGAAACGGATACGCGGGATGTACCCGTCAGCATCCAAGGGCACCTGCATCTTGCGGGTTACTTTCGATTTGATATCGAAGGTATGTACACTGACCTTTGAATTTGCTTCTCCTGTTTTGGGATATTTATAGGTATAATCTCCCGGATACTTCTCAAAAGCTGTGATATGAGGGTTGCTTCCTGCAAAAACGGGGAAACTGTAAGAGGGTACTTCCGTCTCGTCAAAGCGGATATAAGCCAGCATCTTGCTGTCGGCACTGAACTCCAGAGCACGGTTGAAAGAGAACTCTTCTTCATATACCCAGTCGGGAATACCGTTCAGAACGGCATTACGCTTGCCGTCTTCTGTAACCTGGCTTTCGCTGTTTCCGTAGAGGAACTTCACAAGATAGATATTATTATCCCGTACAAATGCAACCATTGTTCCGTCCGGTGAAAATACAGGTGCTTGCTGCGGTCCACCGTCTGAAAGCTTTTCTACTATGTTATTGATTTCTCCGTTGACATTCCGCTTCAGACTATATATATAATGTATAGCTGTATAAGAGCGGCGATAAATCGGAGCCTGTTCTGTAGCAATAAGCAGTTTGCTGCCGTCAGGTGAAAAACTGTAGCTGTCAAACGTCTTAAACGGGCATTCGCGTGCGGTAGCAGCATCGAACAATACTTCTACCTGTTTTCCTGTCTTGAAAGAGTATTTGATGACCTGCGTTCCTTCCGCATTCATTTGCGAATAGTGTTCCCCGTCTCCGGGAATGGGAATGACTCCGTAAATATTTTCAGCGCGGAATTTACCTGATACAATATCTTTTAAATCAAGAGGCTGACCGCTTTGTGCAAAGCCTGCCAATGTGCAGAGGCAAAGAAGAATTGCAATACTTATCTGTTTCATAATCCTGTTTTGATTTCTTTAGAGGGCAAATATAGGGATAAAAACTGAAAAAGTGTAGATAAATTATGTTTCCTAATTGTAAAAAGCCCGTCCAGCTTTGTGGGGGCAAAGCTGAGGCGGGCTACCGTCACTCATAAATGATGATTGGGGCTTCTTTGGGTTAGAGGATTTTTACTTTCTTTTGATATTCGGCAATAGCTGCATCCAGGCGTTCGTGAGCAGTAGTGTCGCCCGGTACGTTATGTGACGGATGGATATACAGATGTACGCCGCGATCTGCCAGAATTTCGGCAACGGTAGTGATGGTCATCCATACCATAGTAACGAAACTCAGGGTTGACAATGGCCCCACCTTGTCGAAGTGATTCTTCAAAGGCACGGAAGCATCTACCAAAGGCACGCAGGAGTCCACTATGATATCGGCAAGTTGGAACAGGTTCTTACCGCTGGAATGACGGCTTGCTTTGTCGCCAGTTTCTCCGGCTGAGCCGTAAACGATTACTTTCATACCGCGCTTTTTAGCTTCCAGTGCCATGTCGATGTTTACTGCATTGATTCCTGTGTGAGAGAAAATCCAGATGCAATCTTTGGAATCGAAATCATAATTCTTCATGATTGCCTGTCCGTAACCCTCTGTTCTTTCCAGAAACAGGAATTGATGGATACCCATTTGGCCGATGATTTGTGTAAAGAATGTCAGCGGAAGTTCGCACAGTGGGTGAAAACCTACAAAACTACCGATACGAGGATACATCTCTTCAACGGGGATTGTTGCGTGACCACATCCGAAGGTGTGTACCCAACGGCCGGCTTCGATGGAATCTGCCATAGCGGTGGCTGCCTTTTTGATATTCTCCAATTGCGTGGCTTCCAGTTTTTCCATGATGCCATGCGCGTTTTTTAACCATTCAAGTGCTAACATAATTTTTTTGATTTTTAGGGGGTAAATAATTTCTTTTATTTGAGTGAACGTTTAAACAATAGAAGCATGATGAGCAGGGAGGCAATCATCATATAAGGATACACAACGATACTGTATCCTTGCGAGATAATTCCCGTGAGGCTGTTCAGTAATGTCTGTCCGATCAGAGCTATAACAAGGGCCACACTGAATGCCGTTCCCGACAGGGAAGCGTACCGACTGCCGACAATGCTGAGTATGACGGGGAAAGTAGATGCCAGTCCTGCACCGACAAGCACCATGCCTATGGCAGCACGTGCAAAGTCCGGTGAAAAAGTCAGCAGTGCAAAACCTATTGCGGCCGTAATCAGGCTGGCGCGAAGAACAGTTTCCTGTTTTATCTTTTTGAAGAGAACTACCAGCAACAGACGGGCAACAGTCAGTCCGGCCACCATGCAAGTCAGTGCCATGAGCGCCCGGTTTTCGGGGATGTTGGTGGTTTGTCCCAGGTAGAGTGTAGTCCAGTTGTTGCATACACCTTCGATACCGCTTTGGAAAAAGAGGATAAGGCTGAGTAATAATAAGCTGCTTTCTTTTAACAACCCCAGTCCTTCTTTGATTGGGAATCCTTGCGGTTGTTTGGGGGCGGGGAAGCGTACACCGAGACAGAACAGAATACCTGCCAACATTACAACGCCTGTGCCTTGCAGTATAATTTCAAAAGAATAATATTCGGACAGGAAACTGAGTAACACAGGAATTCCCAGCGCACCGATACCATAGAATGCTCCCAACAGGCTAAGGCGTGACCCTTTCTCCGCTTCATCGGAAATATCTGCTACTAAAGCATTTGTTTCACCGTTCAGAATTCCTCCTCCCAGTCCGATGCCGATAATGGAGAGTTGCAACAATGGGATACTTGTAAAGAAAGCAATTCCTTCCAGTCCGAGCAACACGACCAGACAACTGAGCAGCAGCAATGCTTTGTGTCCGAAGCGATCTACGATAGGACCGAACAACAGGGAGCCTCCCAATAAACCGAGAGGCAAGAACGTCACCAGTGCGGTGGCTTGGAGATTGTCCAAACCCAGTTTGGTGGTGAGAGACGGTAGTACCGAGCCCAGGGTGATCATCGAAATGCCAAAGAAGCACATACCGATGCACGCAGCCGTGAAAACCAGATTCTTGTTGTAACTACTCATATTATTATTAATAAAAATGATAAGGTGGTAAGATCACTCGTACAGGTGCTTTTTTATAGCGAGAAAAGCAGCTCCTATCAGTCCGGCGTTACCGGACAATTGAGAGGCTACAAATTCCACCTGCTTGATACTGAGCGGTTGTGCCCATTTGCAGGCTTCTTTGTAGATATCATCTATGAAGATACCGGCAGGGCCGAATACACCTCCACCCCAGATTATCTTTTGCGGATTCAGCAGGCTGACAAAGTTGGCAGAGGCCATTCCCCACATTTCTATGGCTTTGTGCAGTACGGAAACTGCAATCGGATCTTCCTCATTGTATGCGCTGAATACATCATAAGCGGAAATGCGGCAGATAGGTTTTTGACGTAAGCGTCCCTTATAAGCTTTATTTGCACGGACTGCATCCCGCACTCTGGCTCCGATACCATTTCCCGAGGCATAATATTCGAAACAACCGCAGGCGTCGTATTCTTCTTTATAGGGAGGTTGCAGTGCCATCCAGCCGGTAGCACCGATGATGTCGCTTGCACCGTGCAACACGTGCCCGTCGATAATGATTCCTGCACCTATACCGGTTCCTACGGCAATGAATACTGCACTATGGCAATCTTTGGCTGCTCCCTGCCACATTTCTCCATACATATAGCAAGTACGGTCGCTGTCGATGTAGATTTCTATATCCGGTGCCGTTACGGTACGGAGTACTTCTTGTAGCGGGTAGTTTTCCCAGCCGGGGATGTTCGGGGCCCATACACGTCCTGTCTGCGAATAGACAATGCCGGGGACACATATGCCGACGCCGTCAATCTGAATACGGCTTCTGCGGGCAACAGTCAGGAGTTTAGCAAGGATTTCTGCGGCAAGTTTGCCTACTTCGTGTCCCGTTCTTCCTTTCAGCAGGCGCTTTCGGTTGAACAACATACTTCCGTCAGGGAGGAATATAGCGCTTGCTATTTTGGTGCCGCCTATGTCGAGAGCGATGGTAGCCATGGTATTATAGTATTTATAGGTTGATCTATCAAGGTTTTAGGCAAAGCTATGAATTAATTTCGTTTTCCATGCTTCTTTATTGAAGGAAATGTGTGTAAAACATGTTGCTGATCACTAAAATATATTTAATAGATTCATCTTGATATGCGATGTCTGTATTCTATCTTGCTTAATATCAATAGATGAAACTTTTTTTAATGCAGTGCAAGATAAATGAATTCATGTTCGTTAACGTTTTTGCTTGGAACAGTTAGGCGGATATGTGAGTTATAGCAATGGAGTTTGAAATGATCTTATCAGCGTGGAAATTGTAAAATCTGTGGCAGTTGTCAAATAACTTCCCTGAGCTACAAAAAGTTTATACACACTTTTACCTGCACGCTTACACTCATATCTTATATCGCCTTATTTATCGGGGTTATAGCGGTGGTGGCAGCAAATAAAAAAGAAGTGTAGGTAAATTTGCTTGCACCAAGTAATATGTATATATATATCGTTCATAATCTGCCAGATACATCATGCAAGATGTTCAAAATGGCTGTTTGGTAACCTGCTGTTTTTATGCCTTTTTATGAAGAAAAGCATGGAAAGTATGCCGCTTTTTGCTTGATATACGCCTTCGTCCGTTCAGTATACGTCATAATCTTGCGTCATCCGGCCTGTATTTCTTTCACTAACCACCCATGTTCCTTCTGCTTACACTCCATGTTTCTTCCGCTGACAAGCGATGTTTTAGCGTGTCCACGTATGTGGTTCAAGTGCTTCACATAGGTGAAGCAGCACACCTACAGTTGTGAAGCACGTAAACCACAGATGTAGGCACACAGAATTAAAGCATCTGAAGGTAAAGAAAGCGCTATGTAAGAGCAAGTAAGAGGGGATGCAAACAGAGGGAAGCGTAAAGTAAGAGCGGATGCAAAGCAGAAGGAGATGCAAAGCAGAAGGGACATGAAAAGCAGAAGGGGCACGTAAAATACAGGGCAACTATAATTACAAAACAACTCTTTTAGGCCAATTCTTAATCATTGATTATTAGAAAATTACAAGAAGTGCATTTTCTGTCGGCAAGAAGTTAAGAGTTTGTCGACAAGAAGTTAACTTCCTGTTTACAAACTCTTGACTTCCTGTAAGCAGAGAATATAAGGTTTTTTCATTAACTTTACAAAAAGAGAGACTGATTCTAATACTTTTTCCGATCATGAATATCTTTTTTCAGGAATTAGAAGAGTTGTCATCCCGTATGAAGTGAAAAGATATGAAATATAATGATTAAATAATATACAATGAGCTAAATGATGAATAATACTATCTCAATCCTTCTCTTCCCGGGAGCTTAAAGTGTTTATAGATAGACTGTTATTAAATTTGTGAAAATGAATAATACTACTTTTATAACGAAAAATACTCTGATTCTTTTTTTTGCTTCACTTTTGCATTCATATAAAAATATATATATTGACCCGTTGGCGGAATTAATTCATCCCGGTATAGTAATGAATCAAATGATCAAGTAATACTATCTTAATTCTCCTCCTCTTGGGAGGAGGAGTACCCGAAGGGGGAGGTGGTAGGTGAAAT
>OHMW01001589.1_pt1 | contig 10714 bp, 12 predicted proteins | sample 1569391 | NCBI WGS metagenome assembly OHMW01 (sample SAMEA3879557, study PRJEB24766) | human gut metagenome | biome: human-associated habitat; feature: feces | place: USA | collected 1985/1987 | reverse complement strand
CAGACTCATAATCTGGAGGTCCCTGGTTCAAGCCCAGGCTGGTCCACAAAGAAAAAGGCTGATTCCTAAAGGAATACAGCCTTTTTCTTTATGGATACCTCCGATTAAGGATCTGTTGCTTTAGTAGATTTAGCCTCAAGTTAGACAATTGTTGACCTATTGTTGACCCCAAACTAAGTAGGTAATGCTAACAATTAAAGCAGAAGTCCAACAGGACAAACAACGAAGTGACAAGACGTTGTAAGAAGATGCTACTTCTATTTTGGAGAACATAGAATATATCAGAATCTATTTTACATCCAAGTTTTTCAAGAGCAAGCTGGAATCCTCCTAAGCCTGCAAACAAATCTATAAATCTATATTGCTTCATATTATGGTGTATTTAACTGAATATTTGCTATTGCCAGCGCTTCTATGTGTTGCTACCGTATTCGCAAATATTTTACCAAGTCTAACAGCGCTTAATAATCGTGATTGTGGGATATTCATGTGACAAAAGTAATTTTATATCAACTATGCATGAAACATATTTTCAAGTTCCTCCATCTTTCTCTTCAACTCTTCGAATGTTGGTTTTCCCCCATATATCATATACGATTGCATGTCATTGTAATCATTGCGCCAATCGTCAATAACATCATCGGGAGGTAGTAACCTTATCCGTTTGCGAATGTCGGGAGTATAATCCACCCCATTCACGCTTGTGAATAATTCACGATGATGGTGTATCGTGTTCCAGAGTTCATCGTTAGCAATAGCTTGTGCCGCAATGTCGGTGCTCATCATTTGTGCCAAATCATATAGATGACGGGATTTGCGATTAGCCTCTCGTGGACTTTGGGACGAAAACAGTTCGTGTAACAAGAATGCCTTTTCAAGAAATGTCTTCTCTGCCAAGGCTGTAGGTATCATTACTTGCTTAACTGTTGTGCTAATAGGTAACATATCTTCTAAAACACTTGTTATCGCAGTTTCTGCTGTGGGTTCGAGTAAGGAGCGAGCACCAACCTCCAGTTTTACCTCTGAATGCAAATAAGGTAAGTCTTCATCGAAAAGGGATTTGTAACGCATGTGTATCACTCTTGGCTCTGGATATGTTCCATCACCCTCACCGTCAGGGTCGGCTTCTACTTGAAGCCATTTTTCCATACCTGTTTCAATAACAGCCTCTTTTAATGACAGACAAAGTTCGTCACGTACAAAGAGGGACGAAGCCTTACGTAGTCGTTTGATTTGCTTTTTCGGCAAATCTCCCTCAAATCCCCAAATGGAAGGGTCTATAGCCAAATCTATGTCTTCGGAAAAGCGATGTATTACTTTCCATACCTTACTAAGGGATGTGCCACCCTTGAATACAAGATGGTTAGCTACGGGTAATGTGAACACCATTTGTAGAACCACAGTTACCCATAAGTCTTTCTCGACAGCTTGCACTGGTAAACCTGTCTTATTGGCTGCTTGGGTAAGCACCATTTGCTGTTGTTCCTTGGATAGTTGAAAGTAATTATTCATACGCTTGTCTTGTGAAGGTTCTTATCCATGCTGGCATAAGTGCTTCATCTGCCAGTACATTTTCCTTTTGTTCTTTCTGAAGCACGTTCTTGATTTGCTTGGCAATATCGTCCGTTACATTATCTTTCCCTACTTCTTTTAGTGCAAATGTAACAAGCATTGCGAGTGGATTTGTGAATGAGAGATTTTTTGGGGTTGTATATTTAAACTGTATCGAGCGACCATTTCCCAGACTTACTTTACGAGGCGCACCATCAGTCAAGTAAACTACGTTCATCGGAACTTGGGTAGATATTCCCAATTTATTCATAGCATAAATGCCGGTTGGCACGATACGAGCCTTATCCCTACGGGCTATGGTTTCAGCAATCTGTTCTATGGATGGCATCAATATGCCTAGTCCCAAGACTGTATCAATCTCAGGATATAAATATATGCCTCTTGCCAAACGGATGATGTCACCTTTTGCGGTCAGTCGTTCAAGACTTTTTCCAACCGCCTTGACTTCTCCGTATGACGTAAAATCGGAAGGAAAGAAGATGCTTCCTCTTCCTTTGCCTTTAATAGCTGTCAAAATACTGTCTTCTATACTTGCCATTGCATTACATTTGTCGCAAAATTACAAATCATTTGCGACAAATCTGAAGGTTGTGTAGAATATGAGGCGTTATTTAACGTTGATTATTAATAAAAGTGATGATGCTGTATGCCTAATGAGTTTAACGGCAATATGTAGTCTCCCAAATTCTGCGTAAACAATACGTAAACAAACGGTTTCAGTTAGGAGTATTTAGTGAGTTTCATTGGGGATAGCAGATTTTGCAACTGACTGATATTCAGCAATGATTAATAAAACGGACTATTATAGAATATCATCTTATCGTTCTCATAATCTGGAGGTCCCTGGTTCAAGCCCAGGCTGGTCCACAAAGAAAAAGACTGATTCCTAAGGGAATACAGCCTTTTTTCTTTGTAATACCCCTCCAGTTATAAGTCTGTTGTTTTAGTAGATTTAGCCTTAAATTGATGCAGTTGTTTCACCAATAAACAAGAGGCCATATCCTGATTAAGATACACAATACGGAAATGCACCAAAAAGTATTTTCAACTTTATGTTTGAGAGCAGATAATTAATTATTTGTTCTCACCTCTTATTCGTTTATCGATATCTTTTCATTATCTTTGAATGAATTTTAACCACCACTCCATAAGCGGGAGATGGAAAAAGGCACATTATCAATGAAAGGTATTATTGAAGTAATCTTATAAAGCCATATTCATACAAAACTACCATTATAATAATGATAATTAGAATCTGACTTCAAGATAAAACAAATATTGTTCCCTCCTTTCAATTTATACCGGCTTTCCAAAAGGGGAACAGGGAAGCATTAACACGATTCAAGATGAACTTAAAAGACATAGATATTGCGTATACCGAAGACGTCAGGCATCATCTTTCTTCTTTGTATTCCATTCCTCTATCTCATTCCAAAACTTGTGGACAAAGAAACATCACTACTATAATTATTCTCATTTAATATCAACCCTTTATTTTATTATTAAAATGAATACAAACATCTGCCCGAGAACATGGATGGCTGAATCCATCTTAGTTACTATTTTTTGCTGTTTGCCTTTCGGCATAGTAGGAATCATAAACGCATCTAAAGTCAGTTCCCTCTATGCGCAGGGAAATTATGACGAAGCCCAAAGAGCCAGTGCCGATGCAAAGAAATGGACTATCATTAGCCTTTGTGTAGGGCTCGTAGCTATTGTCTCTTATATGGTTATTTATGGTTTTGCAGCTATTGCAGTTTTGAGTGCTCAATGAAAAGAAAAGGTATTTGGATTGTAGGTATTCTTCTGATTGGATTAATATACTTTTCATTTAACCCTTCAAGAAGTGCCATATTCCCCAAATGCCCATTTTTCGCTCTGACCGGATTGAAATGTCCTGGTTGCGGTTCACAAAGGGCAATACACAGTTTATTACACTTTAACTATGCAGAAGCATTCAGACATAATGCATTATTAGTGGTATCACTGCCGCTAATAATTGTTCTAATGCATGCAGAATTAAACAGGGAAAGATATCCACATCTGTATATAAAGCTACATAATACTACATTTATATGGAGCTACTTTGTTATTGTCATCGCTTGGTGGATTAGCAGGAACATATTCCAATTCTAATGATATAAAAAGGGCATCTGATTCGATCAGATGCCCTTTTTATACCTATTGAAAACAAAAAACTATTATTCCAGATAAAGCGGCTCCACCTCCGTCACATTATCATGGAACCACTCATCGAGCTTTGCCTCTACCTTATCCTTTATCTGCGGCGTAATGTATTTCTTCACCTTTTTATAAGCATAAACAGCAGCAAATCCTTTACCCACCATAAAAATCTGTCCCAGAACATCCTCTATACTGGTAGGAAACACAATGGCCACCAAAGCAAGCATTATATTGGTCCGCTCACTATCGGGAGTCGTATCGGCAGTCATTACATAATAAGCGGTAAGTACGGGGCGACCGGTAGCGCGACCTGCCTTCTTAATATACTCTTCTACTTTCGTACGGATATCATCCATGGATAAATTTACTTTCATAGTTCTTATTATTATTTATTCATTTACCTATTAGACGCAAGAAGATGAAGTTTGGTTGCAGAATATTGCTGTTTTTTTATCAAATAGTTCTATTTCACCGTCCGAATTCACCGATTCATACCCGGAACTCATCGGCTTTTCTACCGGAAATCAGCCGGAAAGGCTATATGGAGAGGAATAATTCGCTTACCTTTGAGCCATCAACCCATAACAATGGAATATGAATCAATAACAATAGAAACAATGGAAAAGAAACAAAACTTCCCGTCTCATGCAGGTTTATCAGGTAAGGCACTGATAGCTTCGCTCTTCATCATCTCCGGAATATTACTGTTTGCCCGTAACGTAGGGTGGATTACGTATGACCTATTCAATGTAGTGGTATCCTGGCATAGTCTTCTTATTGTATTAGGTATCTATACAATGACGCGCCGCCATTATATAAGCGGACTCATCCTTACACTGATAGGAGCCTACTTCCTGATCGGAGGATTATCATGGCTGCCAGAGAATTCACAGACCATCGTCTGGCCCGTTGCACTGATTGTGGCGGGTATCCTGTTTTTTGTAAAGGCCCGTCGCAGAGAACGCTGGATGAAAAGCCATATGAACGGCCATTACCGGGATTGGGCCAAAAGAGGAGGTGGACACATGCACATGAATATTGAAAACAATGAGCAACAATGCAAATCGGAAAACGGCTATCTGCGCTCCGACAATGCTTTCGGCTCTGTACGCCATGTCGTTCTGGACGAATTGTTTAAAGGCGCCAGCATCCGGGCTTCATTCGGAGGAACTGTCATTGACCTGCGCCACACGCATCTTGCACCGGGAGAAACCTACATCGATATCGACTGCACCTGTAGTGGAATAGAACTGTACATTCCTTCGGACTGGAACGTTCTCCCCCAATGCAATGCTTTTGCCGGCGGATGCGAGGATAAGCGTTGGCAGGGAACGAATATTAATAAAGAAAGTACATTAATAATCCGCGGAAATATTTCCTTCGGTGGATTAGAAATTAAAGACTAACCCTATGAGAGCACATCCAATCATAGATTACCCTTACCGTTGGTTTCCGATGCTTGTGCTGGCATTGGTTCTGGCAATCATCCAGGCGACTTTGTCGTGGGGATATACCGGAGCTGACTGGTTGCCGGCCATCATAGACGGAATCACGACCATCGGATGGCTTGCAGCACTGGCATACCTGGCCTGGTTTGTGGTGGGCTACGTATCCATACTCCAGACAAAGGTCATCACGGTCGCAGCAGGAATATTACTCTGGATTGCGGGCAGCTTCATGATTTGTGACATAATGGTAAGAATAGCGGGAATACCTTATATATCTTTTGCTTCTACCATACCTTTCCGCCTGTTGTTCGGCGTACCGACATGGATCGCTATCGTTTTGTGGTATCATCTGATAGCAGTGAAAGACCCCGAAGCACAGGAAGAAGAATTTATAGCACCGCAAGCAAAAGAAGAAAAGCCGGAAGCACAAGAGGAAATCATCGACCGCATTACGGTAAAGGACGGTTCACGTATACACATAATCAAAGTGGACGAACTGCTCTATATCCAGGCATGCGGAGATTACGCAACCTTGGTTACCCCAACAGGCGAATACATCAAGGAACAAACCATGAAGTATTTCGAAGGGCATCTGCCGACAAACAATTTTGTACGTATCCACCGTTCCACCATTGTAAACGTGACACAAATATCCCGGGTTGAATTATTCGGGAAAGAGACTTATCAAGTGTTATTGAAGAACGGGACCAAGCTGAGGGTCAGTCTGACGGGCTACCGTTTATTGAAAGAACGACTGGGAATATAAAGACCTGAACTATTCTATTAAACAAAAGCGAAGAATTCATTTCCCCTTAGAACAGGGAAGGGATTCTTCGCTTCTTCTTTAAATGACAGAGAAAGTTATCTGATTATTTCTTTTTATCGTCTTTCTTTGGCTCTTCTTTCTTGATTTCCTGCTTATCTTCCTTTCCTTCCGGATGGATGATTCCCTTTACAGTCTCACCAATAGGCAGTTTGTCCAGTACACCAAGGCTCGGAGCAACCGTCTTCACCAGTGAACTCAGGAAGTTACTTGTACCTCCGTTCCCACCATCGAATACAGTGATGTTTCCTAAGTTCATGTGCTCGAATGCCTTCACCTGTTCTCCGGCGATTTCCTTCCACTGGTCTACCATCTTATACTGGATGGCGATAGCCGGATTGGATTCCGCGGCACGTACCATGGCCTCAAAACCTTCAGCCTCGGCAAGTAATGATTTCTTCTTACCTTCAGCTTCAGCTTCCAGTTTCATCCGGATAGCTTTTGCTTCAGCTTCAGCCTGCGCCAAAGTAGCCTTTGCACGAGCTTCAGCCTCACGGGTAATCTTCTCGGCAACAGCATCAGCCTGAAGAATGGCTTCCTGTTTTGCAACCTCAGCAGGCACAATCTTTTCAGCTTTCAAAGAAGATTCCACCTTACGGGCTTTAGCTTCTTCCACTTCCTTCTGTGCTATTTCACGGGCAGTCTGCACAGCAGCTTCCGAACGTGCTTCAGCTTCACCGGCCTGCTTGTCAGCATTGGCACGAGTCACCGCCAGTTCAGCGTCAGACTGTGCCACAGCTTTCTGAGCCTCATTTCGTCCGATAGCAGCTTTCTTTCCGGCTTCTGCCTGTTTGATTTCCATATCGGAGTTCAATTCAGCAATGCGGCTTTCCTTCTCGGTGTTGGCCTGTTCAATTTTGATATTCTTTTCAGCTTCCGCCTTTGCCACCTGTGATTCTTTTTCAGCATTGGCAATGGCTACCTGTGATATTCTATCCTTATCCGCATTAGCCACAGAGATCTCCTGCAACTTCTTCGTCTCGGCAATGGCGATATCCTGATCTTTGCGTGTTTCGGCAACTTTCGTTTCACGCTCCTTTATCTGGTTAGCAATTTTGATGGCACCCAGTTTCTCTTGTTCTTCTATATTTGCCTGAGCCTCATTCAACGCCTTACTTTCAGCTTCCTTACCCAAGTTGACAATATAATTGGCAGCATCACGGATATCACTGATATTGATGTTCATCAGATATAAACCGAACTTACGGAGTTCCGTATCGATGTTATCCTTTACTTTGGAAAGGAACTTATCACGGTCGGAGTTCAGTTCTTCAATCGTCATATCGGCAATGACCAAACGCATCTGACCGTACACAACATCCGTAATCAGGTTCTGCTTATCATCTATTGTCAGTCCCAACATACGTTCGGCGGCGTTTTGCATTACCTCCGCATCGGTACTGATGGCTACAGTAATAGTAGTCGGTACATCCACACGGATATTCTGAGCGGACAGAGCACCGGTCAACTTACAGTCTATCTGCATCGGCTTCATAGACAGGAATTCATACCCCTGAATAATCGGCCATACAAATGCAGCACCACCATGATACAACTTGGCAGACTTCTTATCACCGCCCGTTTTACCATATACTACCAGTACCTCGTCGCTTTTACATTTCCGGTAACGGGAAAGGATCCCAATAAAGGTAAGCAAAATAACCGCCACGAGTATGGCGGCCATAATCATCATTTCTTGTGTCATAAATCTATGTTTTTGAGTTTCGTTTTTATTGAATATACAGTGTTCCTTCCTTATAGGTCGTAATCATGGTTTTGTCGCCTGTCTGATAAGATCTGGCTCCTTCCGATACTACATCCATCTCGCGCATGGCTCCGTCGCGGCTTACCTGTACGGTATATCTGCCATCCCCCTGTTTAAAGTAGATGGTACATTCGCGCCCTACAAGCTGTTCCGGCTTTTCCGTCTTATTCACCTGCTGCAACTGATAAGCTTTTTTATAGAGAAACCACACGGCAAATACGAAAAATAGACCAATCAGGATGGCAACAGCATAACTCTGAATGTCAGTATTTCCAATCAGATACATGTACCAGCCGAAACCGATACCGAAGTGCGTCAGTCCCTTAAAAGACACCACACTGCTGATGTCGGCATCTACATCTGTATCCACATCAATGTCTCCGAAAAAAATGGAAAGGATAAACTGTATCACAAAAATACCAGTTGTGACTACAGCGATAATCAGAAATATGTTACTGCCCATAGGAATTTAAGTTATTGTGGTTTACAATATATTTAGATATATTATTCCAAATATACACATTTGCAGAACATGCGCAAAGAAACCGTTCTCTATTTAACAAAATTTTCTTGAAGGGGAACACAACATTACACAAAGATATTTGTTATGTTTGCGGACGCTACGATGAAACATCTGCACTATATATTCTTATTCATGTGCCTCGCATTAGGAATGTCCGCCATTCTGCAAGAGGAACAGCCGGCACTTCGGATGCTTACCGAAGCCTCGACGGATGATTCCGTCACTCCTGCCCAAACAGGATGTTTCATTTCAATGTCAACCGATTACTTCTCGACTATTGCCCACCGCCCTTTCTTCAACGATGAAAATAATGAGCGTAAAATCAATGGCATCCTTTTCCAGGAGAATTTCTACAATCAGACCAGTACTCCCTCGAAACTTCTGAAATTAAAGATCTATCCATCTGTAGAACAGATGCAACGTATATTTTCCACCCATTTACCAGTGGAACAGAATGCCAGTCTTTCTTTCACTCCCAGCGCCATCCGTTATTCTTACGGGTACTACGTCTACGAACTGAAACATATTCTGATTTAAACCGCCACCTTACTTATTACCAACCATTTTCCGGAGGTATGCCATTGGCGTATCTTTGGTCAGTCTATTGTTTATTCACTTCTAAATTAATGCAATAACTATGCTCGATTTATTAATAGCCACCCTCGAAATGATGGGGCTTACATTCGTGATCGGCTTCTTCGTGGCTTTCATCATCAAAATGATTGCCGTTGCTGCCGACTCATTCGACTTCTACAGCTCACACCAGAAAGAACTGCTTCGCTTGCGACGTCTGCGCAAACTGCGCCAAAAGGTAGAACTCATGATACGGGACATCCCCATGGAAGATAACGGACTTCTCGATGACAAACGCGAAGAGTTCAGCCGGGGAGTGAACCGGGAACTCACCGACTATCACGGATATTACCACGGAGTAAGTACCGGAGTTTCCAAAACCAACCTGGTAGATTACTATTACCCCGAAGATACACACATGATGTACCTGAATCAACAAGAAGAGATGCTATATCAAAAAAACAAGAAACACTCCGGCAAATCAGCCGATAAAACCAAATAAGAAACAGTATGGAAAATATAGATTTCGCGACCCTGTTCCAAGGTTTTGGAACGATGATGGAAAGTGGCTGCCTACTTGCGTCAGCCCGTGTATTTTTAATCCTTTTAGGTTTGCTGCTTATATATCTGGGCTGGAAAGGAGTGCTCGAACCTATGGTAATGATTCCGATGGGACTGGGTATGGTCGCCATCAATTGTGGAACACTTTTCATGCCGGACGGCACATTAGGTAACCTCTTTCTCGACCCGATGCTTTCGGACACGGACGACCTGATGAATACGATGCAGATAGACTTTCTGCAACCTGTCTATACGCTCACCTTCAGCAACGGATTGATAGCTTGCTTTGTGTTTATGGGTATAGGCACATTGCTGGATGTAGGCTTTCTGTTGCAGAAACCTTTCGTCAGTCTTTTCCTGGCTCTATGCGCCGAACTGGGTACTTTCCTGACTATCCCCGTAGCTTCGGCTCTGGGACTGACCTTGCAGGAAAGTGCTTCCGTAGCCATGGTAGGCGGTGCAGACGGTCCAATGGTTCTGTTTACGTCACTGGCTCTTGCCAAACATTTGTTTGTGCCTATCACCGTAGTGGCTTACCTGTATCTCGGACTGACCTATGGCGGTTACCCGTATCTGGTGAAACTCCTGGTTCCGAAACGCCTGCGTGCCATCAAGATGACTTCAAAGAAAGCTCCCAAGAATTATGATGCCAAAGTGAAACTGGCATTCTCGGCTGTACTGTGTGCGGTGCTGTGTTTCCTGTTTCCGGTAGCCTCACCGCTGTTCTTCTCCCTCTTCCTGGGAGTGGCCGTACGTGAATCGGGCATGAAGCATATCTATGATTTCGTCAGTGGTCCGCTGCTTTACGGTTCTACATTTATGCTGGGCGTATTGCTGGGTGTGCTTTGTGACGCGCACTTGTTGCTCGATCCGAAGATTCTGAAACTGCTGGTATTGGGTATAGTGGCATTATTACTTTCCGGCATCGGCGGTATCATGGGTGGATATATCATGTACTTTATCAAGAAAGGAAATTATAATCCGGTAATCGGAATTGCCGCCGTCAGTTGTGTACCCACTACGGCTAAAGTGGCTCAGAAGTTGGTGAGCAAAGATAATCCGGACTCGTTTATCCTGGGAGATGCCTTGGGAGCGAATATTTCCGGGGTTATCACTTCGGCCATTATTACGGGTATTTATATTACGATTATCCCATATCTTTAAAGAGGAGAGGGAAAGTTGAACAGAGAGCAACTTATTCATTTCTATAGGGTTATGAGTTAAATGATAATTCCAATATTAAGTAAATAGAGTATCTCAATTCC
>OHMW01001586.1_pt1 | contig 10735 bp, 9 predicted proteins | sample 1569391 | NCBI WGS metagenome assembly OHMW01 (sample SAMEA3879557, study PRJEB24766) | human gut metagenome | biome: human-associated habitat; feature: feces | place: USA | collected 1985/1987 | reverse complement strand
TTGATGACAAGTATATAATACAAAATGACAAAGATAATTGTCAATATACATAAACTTTTTTTATAAAATTTTGGAGGTGTCTTATGATACTGCGAAATCGGTTAAAGGAACGCAGAGCGGCACTTAATGTTAATCAGCAGGAGATGGGTGCGTTGTGTGGCGTATCAAGGCAGACGATAAGCCTTATAGAAAGAGGAGATTATTCACCGTCGGTTACTCTTGCGTTGACAATTGCCAAAGTATGCGGCGTTACAGTTGAAGAGGTATTTTATCTGGAGGAGGAAGAAAATAATGGAGAATCAGGAAATTAAAGAAGCTAACAGGAAAGCTATGCCTATGTTTATATTATTGGTAATTGCAGGGGCGGCAGCCGGTGGTATAATGGGATTTGTAATTGCAAAATATGGATTGCATGGATTTTCAGAAAATATTGAACGTGTGGCAGACGTATTTTCAACATTTGTTGCACCATGGATGATGTTTACAATAGCGGTTTTTGTTCCGTTAATATTAAGCCCTTATTATATGAAAACTAAAAAAATGCTTTTGTCATGGGATGGTGAAGATGAAGAAATATCAGATGGCATAGAGAAAAGATTGTCGGTTATTATCTGGGTTACGAGTTGTGGACTTATTATTTCATATTTTCTTATTGGGGCAGTGTATTCAAAAGGTTTAGAAATATTTGATAATAATAAAGGCGGAATTTTACCGTTTAGCATAGGTGTTGTAGCATTTATGGCTATTCTGGTTGAAGCCGTTATTTTTCAGCAGAAATGTGTGGATTTAGCTAAAATTATGAATCCCGAGAAAAAAGCATCTGTGTATGATATGAGATTTCAGAAAAAATGGATGGAAAGCTGTGATGAGGCCGAGAAAATTATAGTTGGAAAATGTGCATTTAAAGCATACAGCGTGACTAATAGCGTATGTTACGTATTGGAGATTGTTCTTGTTATTTGTGCACTTGCATTTGGAACGGGTTTTTTACCGGCACTCGTTGTATGTATAATATGGCTGGTAAATACATCTGTATATTGTAGGGAATCTATGAAATATTCAAAAGCAGGTAATAAGATAAATTATGTATAGTAAATCATAACAAAAGACAAGGAGAACAATAATATGACAGTATATCAGAGAGTTGTAATTATCGCAGCTGTCTGCCTTTGTATAGGTGGCATTATGATGTTATTGGATGTTCCGTTTATGACAAAAGGAATGAAACAAAAGTATACAGATGAATCTGTAAAATCATATTATAAAAAAGCCGGGGTATGTTACGTTATAATGGCAGTGGGTGCCGTTTTGGAGTCTGTTGCAAAATCCGGAACAGTGCTGCATGATGCCGGCTGGGTATTATTTATAGCCGGTGTTATTATTCCTATGTTTTTATCAAGGGGTTTACAGAGTAAATAAAGGGTGATTTTATACATTACGTGCAGCATAATCTGTGTGTGACACAGGCAAAAATAAGAGAAGAATTAAAGCTTGATAAAAATACACCTTGACATATCTGATGCCGGGGGTGTATTATTTTGCTCACAAAGATACCATACAGGGGTATGCTATATATGGCGTTGCTTGTATGATATTCTATGAAGTGCATTATATACATTGTTATAAGATGTACGGTCACATAACAGAATTATATAGAAAGGCAGGTAAATGAATTGGAAGAATGTGAACATTGCAGACATAAAGAACGTTCTGATAAAGAATACAGGGATTTGATTAACAGATTAAGCAGAATAGAAGGACAGATAAGAGGAATTAAAGGAATGGTTGAAAAAGGTGCATATTGCCCGGATATTCTTATTCAGGTGTCGGCAGTTAATGCAGCACTTAACAGTTTTAACAAAGTTCTGCTTGCAAACCATATAAAATCCTGTGTTACTACAGATATTAGAGCCGGTAAGGAAGAGACTGTAGATGAACTTGTCACAGTGCTTCAGAAGCTTATGAAATAAGAAAATCAGCTTAGCATAATAATAATTTTGTTAACTAAAAAACAGGCAGGTGATATTTAATTATGAAACAGTATATAGTTACGGGAATGAGCTGTGCAGCGTGCAGCAGCCGTGTTGAGAAAGCTGTGTCAAAAGTAGAAGGAGTAGAGAACTGCTCGGTAAGCCTTCTTACCAATTCAATGGGAGTTGAAGGTACGGCAAGTGATGAAGCGGTAATAAAAGCTGTTGAAGATGCGGGATACGGTGCATCTTTAAAAACATCACATACGGCGTCGGATAAAAGTGGAACATCACAGAAGAGCGGTTCGCAGGGAATGTATGCGTCACAGGATGATATGTTAAAAGACAGGGTGACACCTGTATTGAAAAAGAGACTTATAACATCTGTAGGATTTCTTATAGTGCTTATGTATATTTCAATGGGACATATGATGTGGGGCTGGCCGCTTCCGTCGATTCTTGAAGGCAACCATGTTGCAATGGGACTTATACAGATGCTTCTTACAATAATTATTATGGTTATTAACCAGAAGTTTTTTATAAGCGGATTTAGGGGTCTTTTGCATAAAGCACCTAACATGGATACGCTTGTTGCACTAGGTTCGGGTGCGGCGTTTGTATACAGCACATATGCATTGTTTGCTATGACAGATGCACAAGTACGCATGGATATGGACGGCGTAATGCACTACATGCATGAATTTTATTTTGAATCAGCGGCTATGATTCTTACACTTATAACAGTCGGAAAGATGCTTGAAGCCCATTCAAAAGGAAAGACAACAGATGCGATAAAAAGCCTTATGAAGCTTGCACCAAAAACAGCTAATATAATACGTGACGGCAGTGAGTTAAATGTTCCTGTTGAAAATGTAAAAAAAGGTGATATATTTATTGTAAGACCAGGGGAAAATATACCTGTAGACGGTATTGTTGTCGAGGGAAGCAGTGCGGTAAACGAAGCAGCACTTACAGGTGAAAGCATACCTGTTGACAAGTCGGCGGGGGATAATGTTTCTGCGGCAACACTCAACCAGTCAGGATTTTTAAAGTGCGAAGCGTCAAGAGTCGGTGAAGATACAACACTTTCACAGATAATACAGATGGTAAGTGATGCAGCGGCAACAAAAGCTCCAATTGCGAAGATAGCCGACAGGGTATCAGGCGTATTTGTTCCTGCTGTAATAACGATAGCCTTGATAACAATAGCGGTATGGCTTATTGCAGGTCAGTCTGTCGGATTTGCACTTGCAAGAGGAATATCAGTTCTTGTAATAAGCTGTCCGTGTGCTCTTGGGCTTGCAACACCTGTTGCAATTATGGTCGGTAACGGAATGGGTGCAAAAAACGGCATGATGTTTAAGACTGCGTCATCTCTTGAGGAAACAGGAAAGATTGATATAGTCGCACTTGATAAGACAGGAACTATAACGAGCGGTGAGCCTAAGGTTACAGATATAATATGTGCCGATGGCTTTGGAAAAAATGATTTGCTTGAAAATGCCTACTCTATTGAAATGCTCTCAGAGCATCCGCTTGCAAAGGCAGTTACAGGATATGTAAAAGACAATAAGAGAGATATTTTTAACAAAAAATACAATATTACGGAATTTCGGGCACTTGCAGGTAACGGATTATCAGGCATAAACGGTGAAGATAAGATTACAGGCGGAAGTCTCAAATTTATGAGCAACACAGTAAATGTGCCTAAGGAAATGGATAAAAAAGCACAGGAACTTGCAGAGCAGGGAAAAACACCGCTTTTGTTTGCTAAGAATGATAAACTTCTCGGAATTATAGCTGTTGCCGATGTTATAAAAGAAGAAAGCGGTCAGGCTGTAAAAGAACTTCACGACATGGGCGTAAGAGTTGTGATGCTTACGGGAGATAATGAAAGAACCGCCAAAGCAATAGGAAGACAGGCTGGTGTCGATGAAGTTATAGCGGGAGTTCTTCCTGATGGAAAAGAAGCTGTTATAAGAAAACTTAAAGAAAGCGGCAAGGTTGCAATGGTTGGTGACGGAATCAACGATGCACCCGCTCTTACAAGAGCGGACATAGGTATTGCAATCGGTGCGGGAACTGACATAGCCATAGATGCGGCTGATATAGTTCTTATGAAGAGCCGTCTCACAGACGTTTCTGCGGCAATAAGATTAAGCCGTGCAACATTAAGAAATATCCACGAAAATTTATTCTGGGCATTCTTTTACAATATAATCGGAATACCGCTTGCGGCCGGTGTATGGATTCCATTATTCGGATGGACATTAAATCCGATGTTTGGTGCTGCAGCAATGAGTCTTTCAAGCTTCTGCGTTGTAACAAATGCGTTGAGACTGAATCTTTTCAAGGTATATGATGCTTCACATGACAGAAAACGTGTAAAAAAGCATGATAATAATAAAAACAGTAAAGGAGAAAAAAATATGGAAAAGACACTTAATATCGAAGGAATGATGTGCGGACACTGCGAGGCAAGAGTAAAGAAAGCTCTTGAAGCACTTGCACAGGTAGATGAGGCTGTAGTAAGCCATGAGAGTGGTACGGCAGTAGTAAAGCTTAATGTTGATGTTGACAATGCTGTTCTTAAAGAAGCTGTTGAGGCACAGGACTACAAAGTTACAGGAATCAACTAAATCATAAATAATTATAAAATTGCAAAAATATCAGAAATCACAAAAAATATTGGAAGGCAGGTAAAGACAGATGAACGAAATCATAGAAAACATGAAGACAAGAAGAAGTATAAGAAAATTTAAGTCAGATGCACTTCCTCAAGATGTGCTTGACAGAATTCTTGAAGCCGGAACATATGCCCCGACAGGAATGGCAGCACAGTCCCCTGTTATAATTGCGGTTACAAACAAAGAGCTCAGGGATAAGTTATCTGCTATGAATGCAAAGATTATGGGAAAACCTGAAGATTTTGACCCGTTTTACAATGCACCAGTTGTTCTTGTTGTGCTTGCGGATAAAAGCAGGCCGACACACGTTTATGACGGAAGCCTTGTGATGGGAAATCTTATGCTTGCGGCACATTCAGAGGGAATCGGAAGCTGCTGGATTCATCGTGCAAAGGAAACATTTGAAAGCGAAGAGGGAAAGAATATCCTTAAAGAGCTTGGAATTACAGGTGATTATGAGGGCATAGGAAACTGTGTACTCGGTTATGCGGATGGTGATGAACCTAAGGCTCACCCGATTAAGGACAATTATGTATACTATGTAAAGTAAATATTGATAGAAATATCAAAAAAGTAAATATTGAATCTTTCCCAAAATGTAGTAATATAAGATTGAATTTTATGGAAAGGGGCTGCCGCTATAATGATTAATTTTGAACGATTAATTTACATGCGGCAGCCCTTTTTAAGAAAGGTATTAACAGGTATATTAATGAGAGAATTAAGTCAGAGAACATCACAATTTACGGATTCAGTAATAAGAAGAATGACAAGAGTTGCCAATAAGTACGGTGCAGTTAATTTATCACAGGGATTTCCTGATTTTGACCCGCCAGAAGCCATTACAGACAGGCTGGCAGAGGTTGCAGGCGAAGGTCCTCACCAGTATGCACTCACATGGGGAGCAAAGAATTTCAGGGATGCACTTGCGGCAAAACAGGAGCATTTTTCGGGAATGAAAATAGATGCAGAAAGTGAAATAGTAGTTACATGTGGAAGCACAGAAGCTATGATGGCAGCAATGATGTCGGTTGTAAATCCGGGAGATAAAGTTATCATTTTTTCGCCTTTTTATGAAAATTATGGCGCTGATACAATACTTTCGGGAGCAGAGCCGGTTTACGTTCCTTTAGTACCGCCTGAATTTAAGTTTGATGCTAATGTACTTGAAGTTGCATTTAAAACAGGAGCAAAAGCACTTATTTTGTGTAACCCTTCAAATCCCTGCGGCAAAGTATTTACAGAGGAAGAACTTAAAATTATATCAGAACTTGCAATAAAATATGATACATATGTTATAACAGATGAAGTATATGAGCATATTATTTATGAACCGAATAAACATACATATATTTCAACGCTTCCGGGAATGAGAGAGAGAACAATTATATGTAATTCGCTTTCAAAAACCTATTCAATTACGGGCTGGAGGCTTGGATATGTTATTGCAAATCCACAGATTGCAGACAGAGTAAAGAAAGTGCATGATTTCCTTACAGTAGGAGCTGCAGCACCGCTTATGGAGGCGGCAGTTACTGGTTTGAAATTCGGTGATGACTATTATAAAGAACTTCAGAACCATTATACACATATGAAAAATCTGTTCTGTGACGGTTTAAAAAATCTCGGACTTACATTTAGTGAGCCGCAGGGAGCTTATTACGTACTTATGGATGTTTCAGAATTTGGTGTAAAGGATGATGTGAAATTCTGTGAGTGGATGACACAGCATGTCGGAGTTGCGGCAGTTCCGGGTTCTAGCTTTTTCAGGGAAGATATCCATTCACTTGTAAGATTTCATTTTGCAAAGAAAGACAATACGTTAAATGCGGCTCTTGATAATCTTTCATCATTAAGAAAAAAATGTGCTGATGCACAAAATGTCATTTGGAGATAATAATTTTTATATTTTTTTAAGAAAAACTCATATTAATTTTCTTTATATTCTTACCCTATAGTGGTAATATCTAGAAATGCAATTGGAAAAGGAGAGAGACTATGGGCAGAATATTTAAAAATCTTGTACCATACTGGAAGTCTGTAATTATGATACTGGTACTTCTTGTACTGCAGGCGTTTTGTGATTTGTCACTTCCACAGTACACATCGGATATTATTGATGTAGGAATCCAGAATAAAGGTGTCGGACATGTTATGCCGGAGGCCGTAACAGAGAATGAATATAATCTGGCACAGCTTTTTATGACAGACAGTGAAAAGACAATCTGGCAGGAAAGTTATGACAGTGATAATGGTATTTACAGATGCAATGTAAAGAGCGAAAAGAAACTGTCATCTTATGATGATGAACTTGTTTTACCGCTTATAATTAATAATCAGATGGCAGATGAAGAAAAACAGAAGCTTCTTGCTATGTCACAGGCAGGAATGTTAAGCGATGAAATGGTTTCACAGATCAGGGAAAAAGCTGAAGAAACAGTTGATACGATGGGTTCTACACTTGTAAAGTCAATGGGAATCGCATATGCAGTAAAGCAGGATACTAATGCTGGAATTGATATGGATGCATTGCAGACAAAGTATCTGTTGGGTTCAGGAGCCAAGATGATAGCGATGGCACTTCTTGTTGCACTTACTACAGTTCTTGTTGGACTTGTAGCTTCAAGAGTAGCAGCCGGAATCGGACGTGATTTGCGTGGCAGTGTATACAAGAATGTAATGAATTTTTCAAATGCAGAGATGGATAAATTCTCGACAGCATCTCTTATAACGCGAACAACTAATGATATACAGCAGGTACAGCTTGTGACTGTTCTTATGCTTCGTATGGTTTTATATGCACCTATACTCGGTGTAGGCGGTATTTTTAAGGTGATGCAGACAGGTGCAGGCATGGAATGGATTATAGCACTTGCGGTGCTTATAATAATCGGAATTGTAATGGTACTTATGGTAGTTGCAATGCCTAAATTCAAACTTATGCAGAAGCTTGTTGATAATGTCAATCTCGTATCAAGAGAAATTCTTACAGGTCTTTCCGTAATACGTGCATTCGGACGTGAAAAGAAAGAAGAGGAGCGTTTTGATGATGCCAATAAGGCACTCACTAAGACAATGCTTTTTACAAACCGTGTAATGACATTTATGATGCCTCTTATGACATTTGTCATGTACGGAATTAATGTACTTATCATATGGGTAGCTGCACACAAGATTGACAGCGGAAGCATGCAGGTGGGTGCCATGACAGCATTTATCACATATGCAATGCAGATTGTAATGTCTTTCCTGATGCTTACAATGATGTCAATTATGCTTCCGAGAGCAGCAGTTTCAGCTAACAGAATAGATGAAGTTTTAAATGAAAAATCATCTATAAGAGACCCTGAAAATCCTGAAAGACTTGAAGAACACAAAGGTGTTGTAAGCTTTAACCATGTGTCATTCAGATATCCTAACGCTGATGCAGATGTTCTTTCAGATATTGATTTTGTAGCAAAACCGGGAGAGACAACAGCTATTGTTGGAAGTACAGGATGTGGCAAGTCAACACTTATCAATCTTATACCGCGTCTGTATGATGCAACACAGGGAAGTGTCCTGGTTGATGGACATGATGTTAAGAATATAACAATGGAAGATTTAAGAAGTGAAATCGGTTACGTGCCTCAGAAGGGTGTACTTTTCTCAGGTACTATAGCATCAAATTTAAGATATGGTAAAGATGATGCAACTGATGCACAGATTGAGGAGGCAGCTTCAATAGCTCAGGCAACAGAATTTATAGACAGCAAGAGTGCAAAATATGACAGTCCTATTGCACAGGGCGGTACTAACGTGTCAGGCGGTCAGAAGCAGAGACTCTCTATTGCGAGAGCCATTGCAAAGGATCCTAAGATATATATCTTTGATGACAGTTTTTCTGCACTTGATTTAAAGACAGATGCAGCATTAAGAAAAGCCTTATCATCAAAAGTTAAGGACAGCACTGTTATTATAGTTGCACAGCGAATCAGCACAATACTTCATGCTGACCAGATTCTTGTAATGGATGAAGGCAGAATTGTAGGTAAAGGTACACATGGAGAACTTATGAATTCATGTGATGTATATCAGCAGATAGCACGTTCACAGATGTCAGCAAAAGAGCTTGGAGAGGAGGCATAATCATGGAAGATAATAAAGATTTCAAGACGCCTCCGAGACGAGGCAGAATGGGCGGACCTAGAGGCATGGGAATGGCACCTGAAAAGGCAAAAGACTTTAAGGGTTCAATTTCAAAACTTATGTCATATATTGGAAGATATAAGATAGGAATATTTGCGGTAATGTTATTTGCTGCAGTTGCAACAGTATTTAATGTAATAGGCCCTAAGATTCTCGGTAAGGCCACAACAGCACTTTCTGAGGGACTTATGCGTAAAATAGCAGGTACGGGCGGAATGGATTTTAACTATATTGGAAAAATTCTTATAATTGTGCTTTGCCTTTATCTTGTAAGTGTCATTTTCAGTTTTTGTCAGGGCTGGATTATGACGGGAATCACACAGAAAGTATGCTATAGACTTCGTAAGGAAATATCTGAGAAAATCAATCGTATGCCTATGAAGTATTTCGAGAGCAGAACATACGGTGAGGTTCTTTCGAGAATAACAAACGATGTAGATACGCTCGGACAGGGACTTAACCAGAGTATAACAACGATAATTACATCGGTTGCCACACTTGTAGGTGTATTCATAATGATGATGAGTATTTCTCCGCTTATGACAATTATTGCTGTAATTATACTTCCTGTATCTGCAGGACTTATATCATTCGTTGTCAAACGTTCACAGAAATATTTTAAGACACAGCAGGAGTATCTTGGACATATCAATGGTCAGGTAGAAGAAACATACGGCGGACATCTTGTTGTTAAGTCATTTAACAAAGAAAAAGACATGGTAAAGCAGTTTGATGAGACTAACAACGTGTTGTACAAATCAGCCTGGAAATCACAGTTCTTCTCAGGAATGATGCAGCCCATCATGGCATTTGTCGGCAACCTTGGATATGCAGGTGTGGCATTGAGTGGTGGATTTCTTGCCATAAAGGGAACTATAACAATCGGTGATATTCAGGCATTTATCCAGTATGTTAAGAATTTTTCGCAGCCTATAACACAGATTGCACAGGTTATCAATCAGGTACAGTCAATGGCAGCCGCTTCTGAGAGAGTATTTGAATTCTTAGGAGAAGAAGAGGAAGACCAGTTTGCAGCTAATCCTGTAAAGTTAGATACAATAAGGGGCGAAGTAGAGTTCAGACATGTGCATTTCGGATACAGGGAGGATCAGACAATTATCAATGACTTTTCTGCAAAGGTAAAACCGGGACAAAAGATTGCGATTGTAGGCCCTACGGGAGCCGGAAAGACAACTATAGTTAAGCTTCTTATGAGATTCTATGACGTTGGCTCAGGTGAAATTCTTGTGGACGGTCATAATGTAAAAGATTTCAATAGAAGAGATTTAAGAGAAGCATTCGGAATGGTACTTCAGGATACATGGCTTTATAAAGATACTATTATGGAAAATATACGTTATGGACGTCTTGATGCAACAGATGAGGAAGTTATTGAAGCCGCGAAAGCCGCTCATGCAAATCATTTCATAGAAACACTTCCGGGTGGTTATAACATGGAGCTTAACGAGGATGCAAGCAATGTATCACAGGGACAGAAACAGCTTCTTACAATTGCAAGAGCAATTCTTGCTGACAATCCGATACTTATTCTTGATGAAGCTACATCTTCAGTAGATACAAGAACTGAACAGCAGATACAGAAAGCTATGGACAACCTTATGAAAGGCAGAACAAGTTTTGTTATTGCACACAGACTTTCAACGATAAAAGATGCGGATTTGATTCTTGTTATGAAAGACGGCGATATTGTCGAGCATGGAAATCACGAAGAATTGCTGAAGAAAGGTGGATTTTACGCTGACCTTTACAATTCACAGTTTGAAGAGGCTTGTTAATTACGAGATTTGTCAGGTTATAGTGTAAATACAGATATTATATATAGACACCGTCATGGTCAACAGTCAGTTAAACTGTTGATTGCGGCGGTGT
>OHMW01001567.1_pt1 | contig 10818 bp, 12 predicted proteins | sample 1569391 | NCBI WGS metagenome assembly OHMW01 (sample SAMEA3879557, study PRJEB24766) | human gut metagenome | biome: human-associated habitat; feature: feces | place: USA | collected 1985/1987 | reverse complement strand
AAAGAGTCTGCTATAATGAAAAACAATTAAGGAAATAAAAGAGTTTATATAAAAATGAACAGAAAAAGGTGATAAAGTGGATATTGCGAAAAAGAAAAAAGCAAGTATCCGGTCAGGAAAGAAAAAGGCAGGTCCTGGCTATAAGTCCAAGATCAAAATGAAAAAGGCGAAATCAGATTACTATGATTTTAATCTGGTCGCAGTAATCATATTGATCATGTGCTTTGGTCTGATCATGCTTTACAGTACAAGCTCTTACATGGCTCAGATTAATGAAGGGGACGATATGTTCTATTTCAAAAAACAGGCAATGTACAGTATCGGCTGTCTTGTGCTGGCAATTATAGTGTCCTATTTTGATTATCATATTCTGGCGAAATTTCCGTTTGTGATCTATGTAGTAGCCGCTGTTCTCATGGTGCTGGTAAAGACTCCCCTGGGAGTCACCTCTCATGGAGCGAGAAGATGGCTGAAGCTTGGGGTACAGTTTCAGCCGGCAGAGATTGCAAAGATTGCAGTGACCATCACATTGTCCTATCTGATCGTCAAAATGGGAAAGAGAGTGGAAACCCTGAAAGCTACTATGGTACTTCTGGGAATGGGCGGCATTCAGGCACTGTTTGCATATGTGTTTACGGATAACCTGAGTACTGCTATGATTATTTTGGGGATTACCGTAGGTCTGGTGTTTATCGCACATCCAAAAACAAAACCATTTGTTATCCTTGCTGTTGTTGCGGCTATTCTGGTGGCAATCCTGGTATACAGTCTTTCCCATATGGATCAGAGCTCTAACTTCCGTTTACGTCGTATTCAGGTATGGCTTCATCCGGAGGATTATGCAAGCGGAGATGGCTATCAGACTCTGCAGGCTTTGTATGCAATTGGTTCAGGAGGTTTCTTTGGCAGAGGTCTTGGAAACAGTATTCAGAAGCTTGGAAGTGTGCCTGAGGCACAGAATGACATGATATTTTCCATTATTTGTGAAGAACTGGGGATTTTTGGCGCGATCATGGTTTTGGCGTTGTTTGGTTATCTGTTGTACAGATTGTTTTTTGTTGCACAGAATGCACCGGATATGTTTGGCTCCCTGCTTGTGAGCGGCGTTTTTGTACATATCGCTTTGCAGGTTATTATGAACGTGGCTGTTGTGCTGAACATCATGCCAAACACAGGTGTCACATTGCCATTTATCAGCTATGGAGGTACCTCCATTTTGTTCCTGATGGCGGAGATGGGACTGGCCTTAAGTGTGGCCAGACAGATTAAATTCCAGGAGCCGGAATTTATCCTATAATTCTCTTGACAAATGAGCCAGCAGATTATATACTTTCCGCAGTGTATGACATACGGCTGATGGAAGCCGGTTTTCGAGATATTTATTAAAGGAGAATGAGCAATGTTAGAAAAGATGAGTGAAATGATCGCAGAGCAGCTTAACTGCGACGCAGAGACAATTACAGCAGATACTTCTTTCAAGGATGACCTGGGAGCAGATTCCCTTGACTTATTTGAGCTTGTTATGGCTCTTGAGGATGAGTATTCCGTAGAGATCCCGGCTGAGGACCTTCAGAACCTCGCAACGGTCGGCGATGTTATGAAGTACTTAAAAGATAAAGGTGTTGAGGAATAATCAAACCGAATAAACCAGAGTAAAACGCGTCTATGACGCGTTTTACTGATATAAAGATAATTCCGGGCAATACCCGACAGATAGATTTCAGGAAGTGAGAGCAATAAAAATGAAGACAAGAATTACAGAAATGCTGGGAATCGAATATCCGATCATTCAGGGCGGTATGGCCTGGGTAGCAGAATATCATCTGGCAGCAGGTGTATCTGAAGCCGGCGGACTGGGACTCATCGGTGCAGCAAGTGCTCCGGCAGACTGGGTAAGAGATCAGGTACGCAAGGCAAAAGAACTGACAGACAAACCGTTCGGTGTCAACATCATGCTGATGAGTCCTTATGCAGATGAGGTTGCAAAGGTAATCGTTGAAGAAGGTGTAAAAGTTGTGACCACCGGTGCAGGTAATCCGGAGAAATACATGAAGATGTGGAAAGAAGCCGGAGTAAAGGTTATTCCTGTTGTTGCTTCTGTAGCCCTAGCGAAGAGAATGGAACGCTGCGGGGCAGACGCCCTGGTAGCAGAAGGATGTGAAGCCGGCGGACATATCGGCGAGAGCACAACGATGGTGCTTGTTCCGCAAATCGTGGATGCAGTCAATATTCCGGTTATTGCTGCCGGAGGAATTGCAGACGGAAGAGGAATCGCCGCCGCATTTATGCTGGGAGCAAAAGGTGTTCAGATGGGAACACATTTTGTCGTTACAGATGAATCCCAGGTACATGAGAATTACAAAGAAAGAATCATCAAAGCGAAGGATATTGATTCCAAAGTAACAGGAAGAACCACAGGACATCCGGTCAGAGCCCTTCGCAATGATATGACGAGAAAATATCTGGAACTGGAGAACGCCGGAGCCGGATTTGAAGAATTAGAAAAGCTTACACTTGGCGGACTTAGAAAAGCAGTTGTAGAAGGCGATGTGAAGAACGGAAGTGTAATGGCAGGACAGATTGCAGGTATGGTAAAAGAAAGAATGTCATGTAAAGAGCTGGTTCAGAAACTGGTGAATGAGACAGATGCATTGATCGGAGGAAAAGGATTCTATGAGTAAGACTGCATTTATTTATCCTGGACAGGGAGCTCAGAAAGCCGGCATGGGAGCCGACTTTTATGAGAACAGTGAGATCGCAAGATACATATTCGATCAGGCAGGTGAGGAGCTTGGTCTGGATATGAAAGCACTCTGCTTTGAAGAAAATGACAAACTGAATATACGCAGGCAGCGATGGTTACCACTTGTCTTGCGATGACAAGAGTTGCAGAGAATAAAGGGTTGAAAGCAGATGTTACGGCAGGATTAAGTCTCGGTGAATATCCGGCGATCGCAATTGCCGGCGGGATGAATGATATGGATGCGATCCGTCTGGTGAGAAAAAGAGGAATTCTGATGCAGAATACGGTGCCGGCAGGAGAAGGTGCTATGTGTGCGGTCATCTCCATGGATGCAGAGAAAATCGAAGAAGTGATCGAACCGATCGCAGATGTATCAGTTGCAAATTATAATTGTCCGGGACAGATTGTTATCACCGGCAAGACGAAGGCTGTGGAAGAAGCAGCCGGAAAATTAAAAGAAGCAGGTGCAAGACGGACAATTATGTTAAATGTCAGCGGACCGTTCCATTCGAAGATGCTGGTTCCGGCGGGAGAGAAGCTGGCAGAAGAGCTGGAGAATACCAGATTTCATGAATTGAAGATTCCGTATGTGACAAACGTATCGGCAGAAGAAGTAACGGATATCAGAGAAACTCCGGGGCTTCTTACGACACAGATCAGTTCACCGGTGCGCTGGATGCAGAGCATGGAGCGCATGATCGCAGATGGTGTGGATACATTCGTCGAAATCGGACCGGGCAGGACACTGGAAGGATTCTTAAGAAAAATCAATCGAAATGTGAAAGTATTCCACATTTCCCAGTGGGAGGATGTGGATAAAGTCTGTGAGGAACTCGCAGATGGTGGAAACAGGATGGAGGAATCGTAAAGATGGATCAGACAATGGAAGGAAAAGTTGCGGTTGTAACCGGAGCATCCAGAGGAATCGGAAAAGCAATCGCTGTAAAGCTTGCATCAAAAGGAGCAACAGTTGTGATCAACTATAACGGTTCCAGAGAAAGAGCCGAAGAAGTAAAGAATGAAGTTGAGTCTGCAGGCGGTAAAGCGGTGATCATACAATGTAATGTGGCCGATTTTGATGCCTGTAAAGAATTCATCGAGACGGTGATCAAGGAGCAGGGAAGAATTGATATTCTGGTTAATAATGCAGGAATCACAAAGGATGGACTCCTTATGAAGATGTCAGAAGAAGATTTTGATAAGGTATTGGACACAAACTTGAAGGGAACATTTCATACAATAAGAGCTGCGCTCCGCCAGATGATCCGCCAGAGAAGCGGACGCATCATAAATATGGCATCTGTTGTGGGTGTCAGCGGTAATGCAGGACAGGCAAATTATTGTGCAGCAAAAGCTGGTGTCATCGGTCTGACCAAGAGTGCGGCAAAAGAGCTGGCAAGCCGTGGAATTACTGTAAATGCAGTTGCACCCGGATATGTTGACACTGACATGACAAAAGTGCTTTCAGACAATATCAGAAATGAAATTCTTAAAAATATACCATTACAAAGAATGGGCAATGTGGAAGACATAAGTAATTGCGTTGCATTTCTTGCATCTGAAGATGCTTCATATATAACAGGACAGGTAATATCTGTAGACGGAGGTATGCATATATAATGAGAAGAGTAGTAGTTACAGGACTTGGTGCAGTCACACCAATTGGGCTTAATACAGATGATTTCTGGGATGCAATAAAGAAAAATACAGTTGGTATAGACACAATAACTTCTTTTGATTCATCAGAATATAAAGCACATCTTGCAGCTGAAGTAAAAGGATTTAATGCAGCTGACTGTATGGATTTCAAGGCTTCAAGGAGAATGGAAAAGTTCAGCCAGTATGCAGTAGCAGCTGCATTTGAAGCTTTAAAGGATTCAGGACTTAATATTGAAAATGAAGATGCATATATGGCAGGTGTTTCAGTAGGTTCAGGAATTGGCAGTTTATCAGCAATGGAAAACAGCCACAAAAAACTTCTCGAAAAGGGACCTTCAAGAATCAACCCGCTTCTTGTTCCTATGATGATAACTAATATGGCAGCAGGAAATGTATCAATACAGCTTGGGTTGAAAGGTAAAAGCATAAATGTTGTAACTGCTTGTGCAACAGGTACTAATTCAATAGGTGAGGCGTACAGAAGCATACAGCATGGGGAAGCCGATATTATGTTCGCAGGAGGTACAGAAAGTGCGGTTACACCTATTGGCATAGGCGGATTTGCAGCACTTACGGCATTGTCTGAATCAACCGACCCATTAAAAGCATCTCTTCCGTTTGACAAAAATAGAAATGGATTTGTTATGGGAGAGGGAGCCGGTGTAGTTGTTCTTGAAGAACTTGAGCATGCATTGAAGAGAAACGCACATATCTATGCAGAGGTAGCAGGATATGGATGTACATCTGATGCTTATCATATCACTTCGCCGATGGAAGACGGAAGTGCTGCTGCCCATGCAATGGAGCTTGCAATGAAAGAGGCAGGGCTTGCACCGGAGGATATAGATTATATTAATGCACATGGAACAGGCACACATCACAATGATTTATTTGAGACAAGAGCGATAAAATCAGCATTTAAAGAAGATGCAAAAAGAGTTCCGATAAGTTCAACAAAATCTATGATAGGCCATCTTCTTGGTGCGGCAGGTGCAGTTGAGTTTATCACATGTGTAAAATCAATACAGGATGGATACATACATCCGAATGTCGGACTGACTGAAACGGAAGAAGAGATGAACCTTAATTATGTCAGGGATAAAGGAATTAATTGCGATGTAAATGCAGTGATATCCAATTCACTCGGATTCGGAGGACATAATGCCTCAATACTTATAAAAAAATATATTGCTTAAAGGAGGGCTTATATCATGGAATTAGACAGTGTGCTTAAACTTATTAATGCCGTGTCGGATTCATCGCTTACAAGCTTTACGCTCGATGACGGCAATACCAAACTATCTTTTGCGGCAGACAGAGCCGAGGTTATAAAGAATAATGAATTTTCAATTGTAAGAAATACAAAAGAAGAACAAAACAGTTCTTATGAACATCATGAGAATGATAATATTGCGGTAGACAGTACAAATGTAGTTTCATCACCGCTTGTAGGAATTTTTTACAGTGCCGCATCACCTGATGAAAAAGATTTTGTCAGTGTCGGTGATACAGTGAAAAAAGGGCAGGTTTTAGGAATTGTTGAGGCAATGAAGCTTATGAATGAAATAGAAAGTGAGTATGACGGAGTTGTCAAAGAAATACTTGTAGATAATGAACAGATGGTTGAGTACGGTCAGCCGATGTTTGTTATTGAATAAAATGTAATAGGCAGTCAGTTTATAAAAATATTTAAGGAGTCAGAAATGTTACTTAATACAAAACAGATTATGGAAATCATTCCACATCGTCATCCTTTTCTGCTTGTCGATACAATTGAAAGCATGATTCCGGGAAAAAGTGCTGTTGGATATAAATGCGTCACATATGACGAGCCGTTTTTCAGCGGACATTTTCCTGATGAACCTGTAATGCCTGGAGTTTTACAGATTGAGGCATGTGCACAGGTAGGGGCAGTTGCGATACTTTCGCTTGAAGAAAACAGGGGAAAGACAGCATATTTTGGTGCAATAAACAATGCAAGATTTAAAAGAAAGGTAGTTCCGGGAGACCGTCTTCGCATGGAATGTGAAATCATAAAACAGAAAGGACCTCTCGGTATAGGAAAGGCAGTTGCAACAGTTGATGGGGAAACAGCACTTACAGCTGAACTTACATTTATGATTCAATAAGTGATGTGCAGAATTTCCGTAAAAGCCTGCAGCATTGTGTTGTTGTTTTACAGAATTTACAAAAATGGAGATATATTATGTTTAGTAAGGTTTTAATTGCAAACAGAGGCGAAATTGCAGTAAGAATAATCCGTGCATGCAGGGAAATGGGAATAAGAACAGTGGCAGTTTATTCTGAAGCAGATAAAGATGCACTGCATACACAGCTGGCGGATGAAAGTGTCTGCATAGGAAAGGCACAGGCTCTTGACAGTTACCTTAACATGGAAAGGATACTCAGTGCGACAGTTGCTTCGGGAGCTGAGGCAATTCACCCCGGATTCGGATTTTTGTCTGAAAACAGTAAATTTGCAGAGCTTTGTGATAAATGTAATATAACATTTATCGGACCGTCAGCTGAAGTAATTGAAAAAACAGGTAATAAACAGGAAGCAAGAAATACTATGATAAAAGCAGGTGTTCCGGTTATTCCGGGAACTAAAGAACCTGTAATGGATGCCGCAAGGGGAAAAGAGATTGCCGCTTCAATCGGGTATCCTGTTATGATAAAAGCTGCTCTAGGCGGTGGTGGCAAGGGCATGCGTGCTGTATATGATGAAAAAGATTTTGAAAAAGAGTTTAATAATGCACAGCGTGAAGCCATAAATGGATTTGCCGATGGTACTATGTATATTGAGAAGTATATAGAGAATCCACGTCATATAGAATTTCAGATACTTGCTGATAATTATGGAAATGTAATTCATCTTTATGAACGGGAATGTTCCATTCAGCGACGCAATCAGAAAGTAATTGAAGAATCGCCTTCTCCTTTTGTGAAGAAAGTCGTCCGAATAAATAATGATTTTCCCAATAGGGAGACGTACGGGCATTCAGCAAGGTTCTCACATCTGCCAGAGTTTCCGCTTCCAGCAAACGTGAAAACAACTTATCCCCTTTCTGATAGAGATAAGCCAACTGCGCCAGACGAATATGCGGAAAGTTTTCCGGACGAAGTCGTAGAAAACGCCATAACGTAGCATCCATCCCCTGCCCGATTTCAAACTTCCGCTGCAAATAACGGAACTCCTTGCAAAGACGGAGACTATACTCGTCTTCCTGTTCCTTTTTCAGAAACGTTTCTTCCAACAATCCAGCCAAACCATAGAAAAAAGCCTCTATCTGAAACAAATCATTCCGGTGCTTATCCATCGCACGAAACGGTAATAATCCCGCCCACGTTTCAAAAGCATCTCCATTCAAGCCAAAACCGAAATTACGGGCAAGGGTGATAAAGAACGCATCTTCCCAATTACTGTTACAATGTTTGAGACGCTGTGTGATTAATTGCGCTTTCTGCTCCAAACGTTCCGTTTGCAAAGCGGTCAGCCAGGAATGAATGGTAAGTTTGGGGAGAGAGGCAAGGATGGGATAGCAGGCCGGATACTGATCGGCTACACAAAGTTCGTGGTAATGTAATTGCACATTGTCCGGACAGGTAAGTAATAGTTGCGGTATCTGTTCACCGTTGGAACGGGTTATTTCCGTATCTACTTCGCTTACTACATGAAGAATCACAGAATCGTATGTTCTGTCAGAATGATGTCCGTGGCGGAACCAGTCGGAAGAATGTGTATGTATTTCGATGTTTCCCACCCATAAGGCGCCGTCAATCTTTAGTTTCGCGTTGAAAAAGTCGGGACCGGCGTTGGGGTTTTGCAGACCGGGGTCAATCACTTCTACCGGTAAGCCGTTGGTGGTTTGCAGTACTTTCAGGGGAAATAATTTATGCTTCCACACGTAGTGGAGAAGATGTTCCATGTTAACAAGACGTTAATGTGCGCTGCAAATGTAATAAAAATCTTATCTTTGCGACTATTATTTTGAATATAAGTCAGAAAACAATGAAAATAGCACTGATCGGTTACGGAAAGATGGGCAAAGAGATAGAAAAGGTTGCCCGTAGTCGCGGACATGAAATCGTCTGCATCATTGACATCAATAATCAGGATGACTTCGAATCGGAAGCATTCAAATCGGCCGATGTGGCCATTGAGTTTACCAATCCGATGGTAGCTTACAGCAATTATATGAAAGCGTTCAAAGCCGGTGTGAAACTGGTATCGGGCAGTACCGGATGGATGGCCGAGCACGGCGAAGAAATCAAGAAGCTCTGCACGGAAGGGGGTAAAACACTCTTCTGGTCGTCCAACTTCAGCCTGGGAGTCAGCATCTTCTCCGCTCTCAACAAGTATCTGGCTAAAATCATGAATCAGTTCCCTGCATACGATGTCACCATGAGCGAGACACATCATATCCACAAGCTGGATGCCCCCAGCGGAACAGCCATTACACTGGCGGAAGGTATTCTGGAAAAGATAGACCGTAAAGACAAATGGGTGAAAGGAACTTTCCTTGCGCCGGACGGAACCATTAGCGGAACCAACGATTGTGCTCCTAACGAACTTCCTATCAGCTCGATCCGTGAGGGCGAAGTTTTCGGACTTCATACCATCCGTTATGAGTCCGATGTAGACACCATTTCTATCACCCACGATGCCAAGAGCCGTGGCGGGTTTGTATTGGGAGCCGTATTGGCAGCCGAATATACTGCCACACACGAAGGTTTTTTGGGTATGAGTGATTTATTCCCGTTCTTAAATGACTAAAATATCAGAAGCTAGTTCTAAACAAATATAACATTATGAGACAAGCCACACGCGCACAATGGATCAAATGTGCCACTGCTATTCTACTTTACCTCATCTTCCTAATCTGGGTACGGAGTTGGTGGGGATTGATTGTTGTTCCTTTCATTTTCGATATTTATATCACAAAGAAAATTCCCTGGTCTTTTTGGAAGAAGTCGAAGAATCCGGCTGTCCGCAGTGTCATGAGCTGGGTAGACGCCATCGTGTTTGCGTTGGTTGCTGTCTACTTCGTCAATATCTACATCTTCCAGAATTATCAGATTCCTTCTTCTTCATTGGAAAAATCATTGCTGGTGGGCGACTTCCTGTATGTAAGCAAGATGAGTTACGGTCCCCGCGTACCGAACACTCCCCTTTCCATGCCGTTGGCGCAGCATACATTACCTGTCTTCAATACTAAATCATATATCGAGTGGCCACAATGGAAGTACAAACGGGTACCGGGCTTCGGCAAAGTGAAACTGAATGACATTGTTGTCTTCAATTTCCCCGCAGGAGATACGGTAGCAGTGAACTACCAACAGACAACGGACTTCTATACGCTGGCTTACGGCGAGGGACAACGTATCTATTCCAAACAGATTGAAATGGACAGTCTGACACGCGCCCAGCAACGTGCTATTTATGATTTGTACTATGCTGCCGGACGTAAACAAATAATGAACAACCCGCGTACTTACGGAGAAGTCCTCTGGCGTCCGGTAGACCGTCGCGAGAATTATGTGAAGCGTTGTGTCGGCCTGCCCGGTGATACCCTTCAGATTGTAGACGGACAGGTGATGATTGACGGTAAAGCGATTGAGAACCCCGAAAACCTGCAATTCAACTATTTCGTACAGACCACTGGTCCGTACATTCCCGAAGATATGCTTCGTGAACTGGGTATCAGCAAGGACGACACCATGCTGATAGAAGACTCCGGCTGGGAAAGCGGACTGCTGGAAATGGGACTGGACAGCCGGAATGCACAGGGCAAACTGAATCCGGTATATCATTTCCCGCTAACCAAGAAGATGTATGAAACGCTTTTGGGCAACAAAAAGCTAATCAGCAAAATAGTAATGGAACCCGAAGATTATGCCGGACAGATGTATCCGCTCAATCTTTATACCAAATGGAACCGCAACAATTACGGTCCGATCTGGATTCCTGCCAAAGGAGCTACCATTACCCTCACAGAAGACAACCTGCCTATCTATGAGCGTTGCATCGTAGCCTACGAAGGCAATAAGCTGGAAGTGAAACCGGACGGTATCTACATCAACGGTGAAAAGACCAACGAGTATACCTTCAAAATGGATTATTACTGGATGATGGGTGACAACCGTCACAACTCCGCCGACTCCCGTTATTGGGGTTTTGTACCCGAAGATCACGTAGTGGGCAAACCGATTGTTGTATGGCTATCGCTTGACAAAGACCGTGGATGGTTCGACGGCAAGATTCGCTGGAACCGCCTCTTCAAGTGGGTAGACTGATAAGTGTACGGATAGAATAGAGTGATAAGGTGATAAAAGTTGATGAACATTCGTAAATTCAAATGGATACTAGCATTTGCCGGAGCAGTAGCCGTAGTGCTTCTGCTCCGGGGATTTGC
>OHMW01001557.1_pt1 | contig 10850 bp, 8 predicted proteins | sample 1569391 | NCBI WGS metagenome assembly OHMW01 (sample SAMEA3879557, study PRJEB24766) | human gut metagenome | biome: human-associated habitat; feature: feces | place: USA | collected 1985/1987 | reverse complement strand
CGAGGCATCGACCACATCCAGGAAGCGCTCGCAAGCATCCGTGTCCTCGGCAACGATGGCCTCGGAGTGCATCGTGCCGTAGCGGTTGATGTGTGCGATGGCCTCGTCCTCGCTTGCCACGACCTTCACGCTCATCTCGAGCGCCAGGTACTCGCGACCCCAGTCCTCCTCAGTCGCGGCGACGTAGTTGTCGCCCTCGGCAAGCCCAGCGTCGGCGCATGCGGCGCACGTGGCCTCGTCGCCGTGAATGAGCACGCCGTGGTCGTGCAGCACGGCAACGACCGCCGGCAAAAACGAATCTGCCACGGCACGGTCGACCAGCAGCGACTCGGCGGCATTGCACACGCCTACGCGCTGGGTCTTGGCATTAACGATAATGTTGAGCGCCTTATCAAAGTCGGCGGATTCATGCACGTAGATGTGGCAGTTGCCCGTGCCCGTCTCGATCACCGGCACAAGCGACTCGCGCACGCAGCGCTGGATCAGGCCTGCGCCGCCGCGCGGAATGAGTACGTCGACAATACCGCGGAGCTTCATGAGCTCGCCAGTGGCCTCGCGGTCGGTGGACTCGATCATCGACACGGCCTCACGCGGGAAGCCCTTGGCCTCAAGCGCATCGGCCAGCAGCTCGGCGATCATGGCACACGAGTGATAGGCCAGCGAGCCGCCGCGCAGAATGCAGGCGTTGCCGGTGCGGATGCAGATGCCCGCGGCGTCGGCCGTCACGTTGGGGCGCGCCTCGTAGACCATAGCGACCAGGCCCAGCGGCACACTCACACGGGTCAGGTCCACGCCGCTTGCAAGCACGCGGTGGTCGAGCACGCGGCCCACGGGATCAGGCAGCTCGGCGAGCTTTTCCAGGCCGGCGGCCATGCCCTCGACGCGCTCGGGCGTCAGCAGCAGGCGATCGAGCAGTCCGGCCGAAGTGCCCGCATCGCGCGCGGCGGACATATCGAGCTCGTTAGCGGCGACGATGGAGTCGACACCGTTGCGCAGTGCTGCGGCCATGGCGCGCACGGCCTCCTGGCGCTGCTCATCGCTCGCCGTGGCAAACGAGGCCGATGCTGCCTTGGCGGCAACGGCAAGATCGTGGACATACGTGGCTATATCGACCGACATGGACGGCCCTTTCTCCTAGAAGTTTGCAACCATGGTAGCCGATTTGCGCATGGCCTCGCCCGCGGCGGTAGAATTGGTCAACCCGAAACACCGCAACGAACGGAAGACTCACATGGCCCTCATCACTTCGTACCACGTCCCCGGCCTTTATGTCGAGGACCACAGCATCGACGTCCCCCTTGACTGGCGCGGCCTGGAGCCGATGCTCCTGGCCGTCGGCAGCACCATGCGCCGCGGCGCTATGCCGGCACCAATCGCCGGCGCGCCCGAGAGCATCAAGCTCTTCTACCGCGTGGTTTGCGCGCCCGACCGCATCAACGACGATCTGCCGTTGCTCCTGTTTTTGCAGGGCGGGATGGACTGGAAAATGTCATGGACGGAGGAGGCGTTGTCGGCAGGCTACGACGATGTGCTGGAAGTAATGTTGCGCTACCGCCTGCAAATGACAGAGCAAAAGCCCTGCCGACGCTTTATTAATACGCTTAGCCATGCGATGGCGAACGGGGAATCGCTGACGCCTATGCGTAAGCAGTACCTGAAAGCATTCTGTACCGTCCCTGCGGTGGTGAAACGCCAGCAGCACGACGCCGATATGGCAACGCGCCGCGCGAAGACGCAGCCCGATGCCAGCACAAAAAAATGGCAGTCCATCCAGACTGCCATTTATGAGGTGATTCGTTAACTTTTCCCTCTCCCCTCAGGGGAGAGGGTTAGGGTAAGGGGCAAGGCTCAAGGTTCACCATATAACCCAATCAACCGCCGCACCACGCCATTCGTCCAGCCGAAGCCATCCTGCAACGGATACTCCCCCCCGCCACCTTCGCGTGGCGTGCTGCTGGCGATGTGGTACTTCTCAATCAGCTTATGATGGGTTTTGTAGTAATGGTTCACCGTGTGCAGCCAGCTCCAGGCGATCTCATCTCCCAGCGAGTCGTTGCCGTACTGCTTGAACCCCTGGATCGCCATCCACTGGAGCGGCGCCCAGCCGTTCGGCTTATCCCACTGCTCCCCGGTTTCATATTCGGTGGCGAGAATACCGCCCGGCGTGAGCAGACGGGCTTTAACGGCATCGGACAGCCGTTCAGCCTGCTCATGCGTCGCCATGCCCACATACAGCGGCACAATGCTGGCCGCAGAGAACAGCGCCAGGGCTTCACGCCGCCAGTCGTAATCACGATAACAGCCGTTCTCTTCGTCCCACAGATAGCGGTTTACCGCCGCGCGCCGGTCGCTGGCTTTCTGGCGGAACAGATCAGCCGTCTCTTTATCCCCTTTCGACGCGGAGATGTTGGCGATAGCGCTCTCCAGTTTGAACAGGAATGCGTTCAAATCGATGGGGATAAATTGTGTTGTGCGGATGCTGGCCAGCCGCGCAGGATCGCGCAGCCAGCGGGATGAGTAATCCCATCCTGAGGCTGCCCCGGCACGCAGGTCACGGTACACCTCGTTCGGCGGACGACCAGAATGACGGGCAGTTTCAACGTCCTCAATCCACGATTCATCCCGCGGCGTATCGCGATCGTCCCAGTAACGGTTGAGCAATGAGCCATCCGGCATACGAACCGCACTGCGATAGGCCTGATTGAGCAGCAGCGATTCCGCCCCGTCCATCCAGAAGGCGTACTCCATCTTGAGGTGCTCAAGATAGCGCTTCGCCCCGCGCACGCCGTCCTCTTCAAACAGCTCCACCATCAGGGCAAAAACGGGCGGCTGGGAGCGGCTGAGATAGTAGGTGCGGTTGCCGTTCGGGATATGGCCGTAGCGCTCAATCAACCAGGCGAAGTTATCGGCCATACATTTCAGCAGATCGTTACGACCGCTTTCTGCCAGCCCCAGCATGGAGAAGTAAGAGTCCCAGTAGTAGGTCTCGCTGAATCGCCCGCCGGGCACAATATAGGCCTGCGGCAGCGCCAGCAGCGACGACCACGGGATGTGATCCTGCGGCTCGCGCGTCAGCACCGGCCACAGATTATCGATATGTTCTTTCAGGGACAGGCCGGGATCAGAGACGTACTCTTTGCTGTAGTCCTCCGGTAGCCAGAAGTGATTCTCTACAAAGCGCGCCAGGTCAAAATCACGGTGGCGACGCACCTTGCGATAGCGGATCAAAATATCCAGCGGATCCATCTTCGGCGCGCAGTCGGGAAAGGTTTTGCTGTCCGCAAACAGCCGCGACGACTGGACGTGTTCAAACAGTTCAAGGTAGCGGTCAGCGGGCGTAAGGGCATCGGACGCCGGCAGCCCTTCAATCATTTCCGGTTCCGGCTCTGCCTCGATCATCTCATCCAGTTTTAACTCACAGGGATCGGTTTCATAGCGCAGCTCTTCTGCAATATCGAACTCGATATCCTCGGCAGTCTGTAGTTTCTGGTTGAACATGGTGTTCAGGACCTCCGGTTTTTGTCGTAACAAATACGGGTTTTTCCCGGCTATCTTTTAAGCGTAGACATTCGCTTCGGTTAATGCGGTGCGAAGTGTGCGGTAGATCACGCTTTCAAAATGGATTTAAACACGCTGAAAATCAGATATCCCTTTGATTATGAAATCATTAAATCAGAATCTTTGGAAACAGAGCAGGAATAAAATTCAGAGCATTCGGTATTCTGCATATACGCAGGGATTAATGTGCCTGACGCGCATTGCCTTGAAGGCTGTTGGCGGTTTGATTGGCTTTCTGGCTGGCGCCTTCGCTTTTATCCATCGCCTTGCTGGCCGCTTTTTCTGCATGGGCGGCGCTGTACGCAGCCAGATGGGAAATCACGATAGCGTAAATGCTCATTAACGACACCCACAGAATGCTGTTTTTCCACCACAGCAGGGTAGGAATAGTCAGTATCGCCCATACCAGCGCGAGAACAAGGTGCATTTTGGCCATCAGTTTTGCGGTGATCTTTACGTGCATTTTCATATCTCTAATCTTTTTCCGTAGTAACAGGCGAACGCGTAGCGCTTTCTAAGATTAGTTAATTCCACCGCGGGTAGCGGGTTATTTTGTTACCGTTTGTACACCCGTTGGGTTTACCTGCCCAGGGCATAAAAAAACCGGCCAGTTGGCCGGTTTTGTTGCGGATCAGACCGATCAGCGCATGGTCACAAATTCTTCCGCCGCAGTCGGGTGGATTGCCACGGTGTTATCGAAGTCTTTCTTCGTTGCGCCCATCTTCAGCGCCACCGCGAAGCCTTGCAGGATCTCGTCCATGCCGAAGCCAATGCCGTGGATGCCGACGATCTTCTCTTCCGGGCCCACGCAGACCAGCTTCATGCGGCACGGCTGACGGTGCGAGGTGACCGCGGTATACATCGCGGTAAACGCCGATTTATACACTTTCACCTGATCATCGCCGTACTGCTCACGCGCCTGCGGCTCGGTTAAGCCGACGGTACCGATTGGCGGGTGGCTGAAGACCACGGTCGGAATGTTGCTGTAATCCAGATGTTCGTCCGGCTTGTTGTTAAACAGACGCTCGGAAAGACGACGCCCCGCCGCCACGGCAACCGGCGTCAGCTCTACGGCGCCGGTGTTATCACCGACGGCATAAATGCCCGGTACGCTGGTGTTCTGGAATTTATCAACGACAATGTAGCCTTTTTCATTGGTTTTCACCCCGGTTGCGGCCAGGTTGAAGTTGTCGGTGGCCGGTTCACGGCCAATCGCCCAGATCAGGCAGTCAACGGTCTGGCTGCGGCCATCTTCCAGCTCCAGCGTCAGGCTACCGTCCGCATTTTTCACCACCGCTTTTGGCACGGCGTTGGTGTGCAGGGTTGGGCCTTCGGCGTTCATCACCTCGACCAGCGTGTCGACGATCAGCGGGTCAAAGCTGCGCAGCGGCGCGTGTTTACGCACGAACAGGTGCGCTTCCGCCCCCAGGCCGTTAATCACGCCGGCCAGTTCAACCGCAATGTAACCTGCGCCCACAATGGCAACGCGTTCTGGCAGAGCAGGAAGCTCGAAGAACCCGTCGGAGTCGATACCGTATTCCGCGCCCGGAATGTGCGGGTGGCTCGGACGGCCGCCGGTGGCGATCAGGATATGATCGGCGGTGATCGTCTCGCCGTTCACTTCGATCGTCTTCGCATCCACGAAACGGGCAAAGCCGCGGATCACGTCGACGTTATTCTTGCCCAGCACGTTATCGTACGAGGTGTGAATTCGGTCGATGTAGGCGGTACGGCTGGCGATCAGTTTATCCCAGTCGAAGTGGTTGATGGTGGTGTCAAAGCCGTAGTCCGGGCCATACATATGGATAGCTTCACGGATTTGCGCGGCATGCCACATCACTTTCTTCGGTACACAACCCACGTTCACGCAGGTGCCGCCGAGTTCTTTGGCTTCAATCAGCGCACACTTCTGGCCGTACATGGCTGCACGGTTGATGGAGGCGATGCCGCCGCTGCCGCCGCCGATTGCGATGTAGTCATAATGCTTAGTCATAGCGTTGTCCTTAATCGTGAATTGCCGCGATTGTATACCTGAAATCAATAGTTTCCACCGATGGCTGCGATTACTCCGGCACGATCCAGCTCACGGTGGCGTGACCCGTACCGGCTGGCACCAGCGTTTTGTGCAGCCACGGCAGCACGTTGTTCATCTGTGCTTCGAGCTTCCACGGCGGGTTAATGACGATCATGCCAGACGCGGTCATGCCGCGCTGGTCGCTGTCAGGGCGCACCGCCAGCTCAATTTGCAGGATTTTGCGAATGCCCGTCGCTTCGAGGTCTTTGATCATGCGTTTAATTTGCGCGCGCAGCACTACCGGATACCACAGAGCATAGGTGCCGGTCGCAAAGCGTTTGTAACCTTCGTTAATGCCGGTCACCACCGCCTGATAGTCGGTTTTGATTTCGTACGGTGGGTCGATCAGCACCAGGCCGCGACGGGAAACCGGCGGCAGTTTGGCTTTCAGCTGCTGGTAACCATCGGTTTTGTCTACGCGGGCGCGGTTATCTTTCTGAAACTCAGAACGCAGCAGCGGGAAGTCGCTCGGGTGCAGCTCGGTTAACTGGATGCTGTCCTGCTCGCGCAGCAGCTGGCGGGCAATCAGCGGGGAGCCAGGGTAGTAACGCAACTGGCCGTTGCGGTTAAAGTGATTCACCACGCCAATGTACGGCTCCAGCTCGGCAGGCAGATCGTCCTGCTGCCAGATACGCGCAATCCCTTCCAGATATTCACCGGTACGCTCGGCATGCTCGCCGCTCAGCTGATAACGGCCCGCGCCCGCGTGGGTGTCCAGATAAAGGAACGGTTTATCCTTTTCTTTAAGCGATTCGATGATCAGGCTCTGAACGGTGTGTTTGAGGACGTCGGCGTGGTTGCCTGCGTGGAAGCTGTGGCGATAACTGAGCATGGGTAATGATATTCCGCTGAATTGACGATTTGCCACAGTTTACAGCAGAACGGTACAGATTACCCGCAGGCCCGGTAAGCGCAGCGCCACCGGGCTCTTTTCCGCCACGTCTGGCATTGAAATCCTCTACACTTAACCCCATTACTGAACAATATGCACAGCGCCGGATGCGCGCTTCATTCACCTATTTCAACAGGACAGCGTTTATGACCAATCCATTACTGACGCCTTTTTCGTTGCCACCGTTTTCTAAAATCCTCCCTGAGCATGTGGTTCCAGCGGTTACGCAATCGCTGGACAACTGCCGCGCGGCGGTAGAAAGCGTGGTCGCGCAGGGCGGGCCGTACACCTGGGAAAATCTGTGTCAGCCGCTGGCCGAAGTGGACGACGTGCTGGGGCGCATCTTCTCCCCGGTGAGCCACCTGAATTCGGTAAAAAACAGCCCGGAGCTGCGTGAAGCCTACGAGCAAACCCTGCCGCTGCTCTCTGAGTACAGCACCTGGGTCGGCCAGCATGAGGGGCTCTACAAAGCCTACCGCGACCTGCGCGACGGCGACCACTATGCCGAACTGAACACGGCGCAGAAAAAATCGGTCGATAACGCCCTGCGTGATTTCGAACTGTCCGGGATTGGCCTGCCAAAAGAAAAACAGGTTCGCTATGGTGAAATCGCTGCGCGCCTGTCCGAGCTGGGTAATCAGTACAGCAACAACGTCCTCGACGCCACCATGGGCTGGACGAAGCTGATTACCGATGAATCTGAACTGGCGGGCATGCCGGAAAGCGCGCTGGCGGCGGCAAAAGCCCAGGCCGAAGCGAAAGAGCAGGAAGGCTTCCTGTTAACGCTGGATATCCCAAGCTATCTGCCGGTGATGACCTACTGCGACAACCAGGCCCTGCGCGAAGAGATGTACCGCGCCTACAGCACCCGCGCCTCCGATCAGGGGCCGAATGCGGGCAAATGGGATAACAGCCCGGTGATGGCGGAGATCCTCGCCCTGCGCCACGAGCTGGCACAGCTGCTGGGCTTCGACAGCTACGCGGATAAATCCCTCGCCACCAAAATGGCCGAGAACCCACAGCAGGTGCTCGACTTCCTGACCGACCTGGCGAAACGCGCCCGTCCGCAGGGTGAAAAAGAGCTGGCCCAGCTGCGCGCCTTCGCGAAAGCGGAGTTCGGCGTGGACGAGCTTCAGCCGTGGGATATCGCGTACTACAGCGAAAAACAGAAACAGCATCTCTACAGCATCAGCGACGAGCAGCTACGCCCGTACTTCCCGGAAAACAAAGCCGTTAACGGCCTGTTCGAGGTGGTGAAACGCATCTACGGCATTACCGCGAAAGAGCGTACCGACATCGACGTCTGGCATCCGGACGTGCGCTTCTTTGAGCTGTATGACGATAAAAACGAACTGCGCGGCAGCTTCTACCTCGATCTCTACGCGCGTGAGAACAAGCGCGGCGGGGCGTGGATGGACGACTGCGTGGGCCAGATGCGTAAAGCGGATGGTTCCCTGCAAAAACCGGTCGCCTACCTGACCTGTAACTTCAACCGTCCGGTGAGCGGCAAACCTGCGCTGTTTACCCACGATGAAGTGATCACCCTGTTCCACGAGTTCGGTCACGGCCTGCACCACATGCTGACCCGCATCGAAACCGCTGGCGTCGCCGGTATCAGCGGTGTGCCATGGGATGCGGTCGAGCTGCCTAGCCAGTTTATGGAAAACTGGTGCTGGGAGCCGGACGCGCTGGCATTTATCTCCGGCCATTACGAAACGGGTGAACCGCTGCCGAAAGAACTGCTGGATAAAATGCTGGCAGCGAAAAACTACCAGGCGGCGATGTTTATCCTGCGCCAGCTGGAGTTCGGCCTGTTCGACTTCCGCCTGCACGCCGAGTTCAGCCCGGAGCAGGGGGCGAAAATCCTCGAAACCCTGGCTGAGATTAAAAAGCAGGTTGCCGTTATTCTAGGGCCAACCTGGGGACGTTTCCCGCACGCGTTCAGCCATATCTTCGCAGGCGGGTACGCCGCAGGCTACTACAGCTACCTGTGGGCCGACGTGCTAGCGGCGGATGCCTTCTCGCGCTTCGAAGAAGAGGGGATTTTCAACCGCGAAACCGGTCAGTCGTTCCTCGACAACATCCTGACCCGCGGCGGTTCAGAAGAGCCTATGGAGCTGTTCAAACGCTTCCGTGGCCGCGAGCCGCAGCTGGATGCGATGCTGGAGCATTACGGAATCAAAGGCTGATTGCTACGTGAAGATCTGCTTAGTAGATGAAACAGGCGCCGGGGACGGCGCCTTATCTGTTCTGGCGGCCCGCTGGGGGCTGGAACATGATGAAGACAACCTGATGGCGCTGGTGATGACGCCGGAACATCTGGAGCTGCGCAAGCGCGATGAGCCAAAGCTTGGCGGGATTTTTGTCGATTTTGTCGGCGGCGCGATGGCGCACCGGCGTAAGTTCGGCGGCGGTCGCGGCGAAGCGGTGGCCAAGGCGGTTGGCATTAAAGGGAGCTATCTTCCGGACGTGGTGGACGCCACGGCGGGGCTGGGGCGCGATGCGTTTGTGCTGGCCTCGGTGGGCTGCCGGGTGCGGATGCTGGAGCGTAATCCGGTTGTCGCCGCGCTGCTCGACGACGGGCTGACGCGGGGCTATGCGGACCCGGAAATCGGCTCGTGGTTACAGGAACGTTTGCAACTTATTCATGCCTCCAGCCTGACGGCGCTCACCGACATCACCCCGCGCCCGCAGGTGGTTTATCTCGACCCCATGTTCCCGCATAAGCAGAAAAGCGCGCTGGTGAAGAAAGAGATGCGGGTGTTTCAGTCGCTGGTGGGGCCAGATTTAGATGCCGATGGCCTGCTGGAACCGGCTCGTCAGCTGGCGACGAAGCGTGTGGTGGTGAAGCGGCCGGACTATGCGCCGCCGCTGGCGGACGTTGCGACCACTAACGCGGTGACCACGAAAGGGCACCGGTTTGATATTTATTCGGGTACGCCGGAATAGAAAAAGCCGGGTGGCGGCTTCGCCTTACCCGGCCTACATCCTCGATCTATTCCCTCTCCCTTTGGGAGAGGGTTAGGGTGAGGGGAATTTAACGCACTTACTCGTCTTCTTCGTCACGCAGTGGAACAATCAGCATATCCACGTGAACGGTGTTAATCAGCTGGCGCGCGGAAGACATCAGTTTGCTCCAGAAGTCCTGATGGTGACCACATACCACCAGGTCCATATCGTATTTCTTAATCGCATCAACCAGCACCTGGCCCAGATCGCCGCTACCGCTTAAGGTTTCAGTGATCGGATAGCCCGCGTTGGTAGAAAGCTCGCTCAGCGCGTGGTGAGTCTCTTCGGAGATGCGTTTCTGCATATCGCCGAGATTCACGTCGATCAGACCGGTGTAGAGGTCGGAGTAATTCACATCAACGTGAATCAGCGAAACTTTCGCGTTGTAGGGACGTGCCATGGATACTGCTTTATCAACCAGCACTTTACTCTCCGGGGAGAGGTCTACCGCGATAAGAATGTGTTTGTAAGCCATAGTGTTACTCCTTCCTTAAGTTATCGATGACTAAATGGGAAAGCCGTCGTCTGATGCTTTCATTACGGCCCAGTTAAACATATTTTTCAAGCTTTGGTGTTGATAACGATTAACCTTGTGGCAAAAAAATTAACGGATCTCCTACACTATTTAATGAGCCGTTCGGATATTAAAACGCGAACCGGATCGACTTTTGGTCATTCTTTCACTGAACTGTCTGTCAGGGCATTGGGGTGCGGTAGCTCAGGAGCCTTGCTTCGTGGGCGGACGCCGGGGAGGATGTATGATTAGCACCGTCGCATTGTTTTGGGCGTTATGCGTGGTTTGCATAGTGAATATGGCGCGCTACTTCTCATCGTTACGTGCGCTGTTAGTGGTACTTCGTGGTTGCGATCCGTTGCTTTATCAGTATGTGGACGGTGGAGGGTTCTTCACCTCGCACGGACAGCCCAGCAAGCAGATGCGTCTGGTGGGGTATATCTACTACCAACGCTACCGCGATCACCACGATGAAGAGTTTATCCGTCGCTGCGAGCGCCTGCGTCGTCAGTTCATTTTGACCAGCGCCCTCTGTGGTCTGGTTGTGGTGAGTATGATTGCGCTGATGATTTGGCACTGAGCATAAAAAAAGCGGGCCAGTTTCCTGACCCGCTTTTTTGTCGCCTTCAGCCGATTAAATCAGCTTCAGCGAAATCCAGTACAGACCGCCAGACAGCAGGATGGACGCCGGGAGGGTGAACACCCAGGCCATCAGGATGTTGGTCACGGTTTTACGCTGCAAACCGCCGCCGTCAACAATCATTGTACCTGCCACGGACGAAGAGAGTACGTGGGTGGTGGAG
>OHMW01001541.1_pt1 | contig 10924 bp, 9 predicted proteins | sample 1569391 | NCBI WGS metagenome assembly OHMW01 (sample SAMEA3879557, study PRJEB24766) | human gut metagenome | biome: human-associated habitat; feature: feces | place: USA | collected 1985/1987 | reverse complement strand
CAGCGGCGCTGTCCGTAACCACGACCCCGAGATCATGGTCAAGGCCTTCGAGCTGGTGCGTCTGGGCGAGGAGGACGTGAAGAAGAAGTTCCCCGCCATGTACAACGCCTTCTGCTACGGCGCGCCTCCCCACGCCGGTATCGCCCCGGGCGTGGACCGCATGGTCATGCTGCTGGCTGGCGAAAGCTCCATCCGCGAGATCATCCCCTTCCCCATGAACAAGAACGCGCAGGACGTGATGATGAGCGCGCCCTCCGTCGTGGAGCAGAAGCAGCTGGATGAGCTGCACATCGCCATCGTCGGCGACGTGGAAAAGGACGACTGATGGACACCGTCAAGCTCTACTACGAAGACGCCTATACGCAGGACTTCACCGCCGTGGTGGCGTCCTGCGAGGCCGCGAAAAACGGTTTTGCCGTCACCCTCGACCGCACCGCCTTCTACCCCGAGGGCGGCGGTCAGCCCGCCGACCGGGGCACGCTGACCCTGCCGGACGGCACGGTGCTGCGGGTGTCGGACGTCCACGAGCAGACAGGCGTCATCTGGCATACGGTGGATGTCCTGCCCGCTGCCGCCGCGCCCGGCGCAGCCGTTGCCGGCTGCATCGACTGGGACTGGCGCTTTGACAAGATGCAGCAGCACACCGGCGAGCATATCCTTTCCGGCATCCTGCACCAGATGTTCGGGGCGGAGAATGTGGGCTTCCATGTGGGCACCGAGGCCGTGCGCATGGACACCAGCGTGCCCATCAGCCCCGAGGGGCTGCGGCAGGCAGAGCTTGCCGCCAACCGCATCGTGTGGCAGGATGTGCCGGTGCTCATCAGCTACCCCACCCGGGAGGAACTTGCCGCTCTTGTCTACCGCTCCAAAAAGGAGATCGAGGGGCAGGTGCGCATCGTGACCATCCCGGGCGCGGACGTCTGCGCCTGCTGCGGCACCCACACCCGCACCACCGGTCAGGTGGGGCAGATCAAGATCCTTGCCAGTGAGAACTACAAGGGCGGTGTGCGGCTGAGCGTGGTGTGCGGAGCCCGTGCGCTGGCGGCGGCGCAGGCCATGCGCGCCCGGCAGGCGGAGATCGGTGCGCTACTCTCTGCCAAGGCCGACCAGACCGCTGTGGCGGTGCACCGGGTCTACGATGAGTATACTGCGCTCAAGTTTACACATTTCGGACTGTGCAGCCAGCTGTTTGACGCCCTTGCGCAGCTGACCGCGCCCGATGCGGACGCCATCCGTACCCTGCCGGGGCTGGACCCGGACGGGCTGCACCGGCTGGCTGTCCGTCTGACCGAAGCCACCACCGGCCTGTGCGCCGCCCTGACCCCCACCGAAAAGGGCACCGGCTACTGCCTTGCCCGGCGGGACGGCGATGTGCGCGCCCTGACCAAAGCACTGAACGCCGCCCTGAACGGACGCGGCGGCGGCAAGCCCGGCATCTGTCAGGGCAGCTGCGCCGCCACCCCGGAGCAGGTGGAGAGATTTTTGAAGGAGAACAACAAACTATGAGAATGCGTTTCAAACCCTATGCCCACGACGAACTGATGGCCGCGGATTTCCATGTGCACGAACCCCTCATCTGGGGCGGCAAGTGGCACGGCCAGTATGCCCGCCCGGAGCAGCCCTTTATTCTGGAGCTGGGCTGCGGCAAGGGCGGCTTCATCTCTCAGCTTGCCTGCGCCCACCCGGAAAATAACTATCTGGGCATCGACATCACCGATAAGGTGCTTATCCTTGCCAAGCGCAAGATCGAAGCCGCCTATCAGGCAGCGGGGCGCCCCATCGACAACGTCAAGATCATGAGCACCGATATCGAGCGCATCAAGGGCGTCATCACCCCGGAGGACGAAGTCAGCCGCATCTATATCAACTTCTGCAACCCGTGGAGCAAGAACGACTCCTCCCACAAGCACCGCCTTACCTACCCGCGCCAGCTGATCGCTTACCGCGAGTTTTTGAAGGACGGCGGCGAGATCTACTTCAAGACCGACGACGATGATCTGTTCCGGGACAGCGTGGAGTACTTCCCTGCTTCCGGCTACGACATCGAGTGGATCACCTACGATTTGCACGAGAACGAGCCGGAGTGGAACATCCGCACCGAGCACGAGGGCATGTTCACCGAAATGGGCATCAAGATCAAGGCACTCATTGCCCGCAAAAAGCCCGGTTCCGACAGCGTGACATGGGTAGACCCCAAGGTGCTCAAGCGGATGGCGCGCGAAGCTGCCGCTGCCGAAGCCGCCGCACAGGAAGGCGAAGGAAATGTCTGACCCCTGTGAGCTGTGCCTGAATAACATTCAGGACGAATACGGCAGCTATTACTGCGCGCAGGGCGCTGCGCTGGACGAGGACGAGATGGCACGCTATCTTGCCCACAATACCGCTGCCTGTCCCTTTTTTGAGCCGGGGGACGAATATAAGATCGTATCCAAACAGAACTGAAGAACGGAGGTGCCTATGGTAAGCTTTCTTACCGATACCGTGGTATGTGGCTTTTCGCTGTACCATATTCTGGCCTATTTCCTGATCTATTCCTGCATAGGCTGGTGTCTGGAGGTCATCTATGCCGCCGCCACCACCGGTCAGCTGGTGAACCGGGGTTTCCTCAACGGCCCGGTCTGCCCCATCTACGGCTTTGGCATGATCATCGTGCTGTTTGCCCTTACGCCCTTGCAGCACAGCATCCTGCTGCTGTATATAGGCGGCGTCATCCTGCCCAGTGCACTGGAACTGGTGGGCGGCTGGGCGCTGTATAAGCTCTACCACACCCGCTGGTGGGATTACAGCGATTTTCCCTTTAACATCGGGGGCTATATCTGTCTGGAATTCTGCCTGCTGTGGGGCGTGGGCACGCTGGTGGTCATGCGCATCGTGCACCCGGTGGTGGCTGACCTTGTAGACCTGATCCCGCCCTTTGTGGGGGTTATCCTCATGTGCTTTTTGTACGCCGTGTACGCGGCGGACGTGGTGGCTACCGCCATTGCTGCTTCTGCGCTGGCCGATACGCTGGACACCATGGAGCAGCTGGGCGACAGTATCCACGCCGTCAGCGATGCCATGACCCAGCTGCTGGGCACCACCACTCTGAACGCCGACAAGAAGCTGGACGAGGGACGGCTGCAATTCAAGCTTGCCGCCGCCGAGGCGCGGGATGCTGCCGGAAAGCGCCCCTCTGCCCGTGAGACCATGGCTGCCATCCGCGCCAAGGCTGCCGAGGCTACCGAGGCTGCCCGCCGCGCCAGCGAGGACGCCCGCCTGAACGCTGCCGAAGCTGCCAACGCCGCCCGCCTTGCTGCCAAGGGCACTGCCGAGCGCGCCGCCGAGCTGCTGCAATTGGAACAGCTGGCCGCAGAGCTGCAGCAGCGCAGCGAGGAAATGCAGACGCAGCTGCTGCGCACCCCCCGCATCGTGGGCCCGCGCCGTATGCTGCGTGCCTACCCGAAGCTCCGGCACGGCAGCAAGCTGCGCAGTCTGCCCACATTGCGGGAGATGCTGCACCGCGCCGAACAGGAAAACAAGGACGACAACAAGAATACCAAATGACCCCGAATGCCGCACCGGCGCTGCTGTGTGTGGCATTTTTGTTGCACTTCGCTCGAATAATGTTGTTAAAAAGTGTGAAAAAACTATTTCAAAACGACTTAAACCGTGTTATACTGATTATAAAGTATACAAACCGACCGCAATCGGCTTATCCGTATTGAAACTATCCAAATTGTGAGGAATCGTTATGTCAGAGGAACGAAAGACCAAAGCAGATGCCGCCGCACCGGCATCTGCTGCGTTGGGGCGGATCGACCGCAAGGACGCATTTTTACAGGCCCTGCATACATTCCTGACCGCGCATCAGGGAACAGAATGGGCTGTTGCCGCTGTGGATATCCAGCACTTCAAGCTTTATAACGAGCTTTACGGCACCGAAAAGGGCGATGCTCTGCTGGAAACTGTGGCAAACTGTCTGCTGGGTTACAGCAGGCAGACCGGCTATCCTGTGGGCTATTTTGGAAACGATGACTTTTTCCTGTGCCTGCCGGACGAAAAGGCCGAGCAGACTGCTGTGCTTGCTACGCTGCAGGCCTGCATGGCTGCCGGAAGGCAGGATGTCACCTTCTTTATGGTAATGGGCGTGTGCCCTGTGCAGGCAAACCCCGGTGCAGATGCCGCCACCCTGTGCAACTATGCGCAGATCGCCGGTGTAACGACCGACAGCGGCTACCTGCACCGCTTTGAGCCCACCATGCTCAACGAGCTGAAAGAACAGCAGCAGCTGCTGGGCGAGCTGGAGCGCGCACTGGATAACCACGAATTCTGCTTCTTTTTGCAGCCCAAGTGCAACAGCATCACCCGCGCCATCGTGGGCATGGAGGCACTGGTGCGCTGGAACCATCCCACCCGGGGCTGTGTTCCCCCCGCCGAGTTCATGCCGCTGCTGGAGCGCACCGGCCTTGTAACGAGGCTGGACCAGTACATTTGGGAATCTGTCTGCCAGACTTTGCAGAAGTGGCAGGAGAGCGGCAGCAACCTTGTGCCGGTATCGGTGAACGTTTCGGTGCAGGATATCCTGAACCTGGATGTGCCGCAGATCTTTGCAGATCTGGTGGAAAAATATAAGCTGGAGCCCAAACTCCTGCTGGCCGAGATCACCGAGACCATGGTGGCCGAGGACACCCAGATGGTGGAAAACGCCATTCAGGGCCTGCACCGCAAGGGCTTTGCGGTGATGATGGACGACTTCGGCAGCGGGTATTCCTCGCTGAATATGCTCAAGGATACCAACGTCGATGCCATCAAGCTGGACATGAAGCTCATCGACATGAATCAGGAGAACCGCAGCAAGGGCGTGCAGATCGTGGAGTCGGTGGTGGATATGGCACACCGGCTGAACCTGCCTATCATCGCCGAGGGTGTGGAGACCCCGGAGCAGGTGTCCATGCTGCAGGCGGCAGACTGCCTGTATTCGCAGGGCTACTACTTCTTCAAGCCCATGCCGGTGGAAAACGCCGAAAAACTGCTGGCAGATCCCACCAATCAGGATTACTGGGATCTGCGCCGCGACCTGATGCGCCGCGACCGCCGGGTGGAGAACCCGGGCACCGAAAAGACCGCGCTGGCCTTGCAGGCCTACCAGATCTTTACCGATAACGTGCTGGTGATCGCGCTGCTGAATCTTGCCACCGGTGCGTACCGGGTGATCAAGCGGGACGCCCGCCTGCTGGATTCGGATCTGGAAAAAGAAGAAGATTTTGTCAACTACTGCGACCGCATGGTGAACGAGAAGATCGTGCACGAGGAGGACACAGACCTGTTCTTGGAGCAGACCGATCTGGAGGCCTTGCGCTCTGTGCTGTACCATGCCACTGCGCCGGAGTTCTACCGCTACCGCGAGAACGTGTCCGGCCAGTATATCTGGGTCACCACAGAGGTGCTGCCCTGCCGGGGCTGCTGCGCCCAGAACCCGTGGGCGACCGTGCTGGTGCGCAACGACGCACAGGCCGACCAGCTCAGCGAGGAACTGGACTTCTCTTACAGCCACGACACCCTGACTGGTCTTGCCAACCGCAGCCGGTACGAAGCCGACCTGCGGGAGCTGCCCAACAGCGGGTACGAATCCGTGGTGTGCACCTACATTGATGTGGTGGGGATGCACGAGGTAAACGAGCATCTGGGTCACCGCAGCGGCGACACCCTGCTGTGCTGTCTGGCAAATGCCGCCCGCAAGTTCTTTGCCACCAGCCGGGTGTACCGCATCGGCAGCGATGAATTTGTCATCCTGACCCCCAACGAGCCGCCTTACAGCGTGTGGAGCACTGCGGACCGGATGCGCGCCTTTTTGAAGGAAAAGGACTATGTTATTTCCGTAGGCATCCAGCAGACCGCCGACCTGCGCCATCTGGACGAAGCTGTCGCCAAGGCCGAGGCTGCCATGCGGCAGGACCGGCAGGCTTACTACGACCACAACGGCCGCGCCCGCCAGCTGGAAGGCCTGAACGAAAAGATGGAGCGCACCCTGCAGGAAAAGCGGGATGCCGAGCACTTTTTAAAGGTGCTTGCCCCCAAATACAAGACAGTGATCGTGGTGGACTTGCAGGAGGACACCGTGCGCCCCGTTATTGTGCCGGACGACTTCCAGTCCGTTCTGGACACCTGCGGCGGCTCTTTCCGCGCTGCGTTGACCAACTACCGCGACAAGCTGGTAGCGCCCGAGGACAGAGAAAACTTTGCAAAGTTGTTCGATTTCGGCCTTGTGCGCAGCACCGTGTTCAGCAGCAACCTGCTGGAGCATCGCTACCGCAAGACGGATGGCCGCAGCTTCTGCATCCGTGTGACCCCCTACTCCCGCAGCGGCTCCCACATCAACGAGGTGCTGTGGATCTTCGCGGATGAAGAGGTAGAGTAAAATATTTTTATAAGCATAAAAGCAGCCAGACCGCCCGGTCTGGCTGCTTTTGCGTTTGACGCAACTCCCTCAGTCAAAGCCTGCGGCTTTGCCAGCTCCCCCTCCCATCGTCCCGCAGCAGCGCGGCTCAGTGGTAGAAGGTGTCAAAGTTCACCTGACGGTAGAACCGCTGCTGCAGCTGGTCAAAGCTTTCGCAGTTCTGCGCCAGCAGCCACATACTTTTGGTCACTACGGCCTCGATGGTCATATCGTGGGCCTCTAAGAAGCGGAAGCGGTTGCGCACCCGCTTGCCCACCTCGTACACGCCCACGTCGCTGCCCTCGTAGGTGACCTGCGTGGTCATAATGAGCACCTTGTGGGTGGTCTCGTAATCGCCCAGCCCGGCGGCAAAGGCGTCCATCAGCTGCTGCGGGATGCCGCCCACGCCGAAACTTTCCACGATGACGCAGTCGTACAGGCGGAAGATCTCCGGGATGAGTGCCGGGGACATGCCCGGGGTCAGCTTGAGCAGGAACACCCGGCTGTCCAGCGTGCGGCTGAACTCCACCGGGCCGGTGGGCCACGGCGAGGAGATGTACCGCACCAGCCGGTCGCCCTGCACCAGCGCCAGCTCCGGGAAGTTGACCGAGGCAAAGGCATCGTAGCTGATGGTCTTGTTCTTCTTGGCGCGGGTGCCTGCGATGACGTGCCCGCCAAACACCACCATCACGCCCCGGCTGCCCGGGTCGATGGCGCAGACCACACTATCCCGCAGGTTTTTCTTGGCATCCGTGATCTCGTTGGAGATGGGCTGCTGCGCGCCGGTGAGGATGATGGGCTTATCCGCGTTCTGGATGAGATAAGAGAGCGCCGCCGCAGAGTACGCCAGCGTATCCGTGCCGTGGCAGATGATAAAGCCATCGTACAGGGCGTAGTTTTCCTGAATGGCGCGTGCCATCATGAGCCAGTGCTCCTGCCCGAGGTCGGTACTGTCGATGCTGCACAGCGCCAGCGTTTCCGGGCAGCACAGCTCCTTCAATTCCGGCAGATGCGCAAGCAGCTCCTCGCTGGAAAGCACGGGCTTCAGCCCCTGCTGGGTGCGCACGCTGGCAATGGTGCCGCCGGTGGTGATGAAAAGCAGACGTTGTTTGGACATAAAGCAAAAGCCCCCTGTGGCAGAAATTTTAACATGACAACAGTATAGCACACGCTCCGGAGCTTGAACAGTGCCCGCTGCCCAAAAAGTTTTTGCGACCCGGTCACAGAAATCTGCGCGGCTTTGGTGTATAATAAGGGCAATGAACCATGCAAAGGAGCAACACCATGTCCAACATCGTCATCGTAGGTTCCGGCCCGGCGGGGGTGTCCGCTGCCCTGTACGCCGTGCGCGCCGGGGTGCAGACCACCGTGCTGACCAAGGGCTCCGGGGCGCTGGCGCGCGCCGAAAAGATCGAAAATTATTACGGCTTCGCCCAGCCGGTCTCCGGGCCAGAGCTGGAACGCCGCAGCATCGAGAACGCCCGGCGGCTGGGAGTGCAATTCGTGCAGACCGAGGCCGTGGGGCTGACATGGACCGACCGTTTGACCGTGGAAACGTTGGCAGGCGCGTACCCGGCAGACGCGGTCATTCTGGCAACGGGTGCTTCCCGCGCGGTGCCCCGCATCCCGGGGCTGACCGGGCTGGAAGGCCACGGCGTGAGCTGGTGCGCCGCCTGCGACGCCTTTTTCTACCGTGGAAAGGACGTGGCGGTGCTGGGCAGCGGCGAGTACGCCCTGCATGAGGTGCAGGCGCTTTTGCCGGTGGTAAAAAGCGTCACCCTGCTGACGAACGGCGCAGCCCTGACCGCAGACTTCCCGCCCGAGGTAGCCGTCTGCACCCAGAAGGTGGAAGCCATTCTGGGCGAGCAGACCGTCACCGGCGTGCAGCTGGAGGGCGGCGCGGTGCGGGAGGTATCCGGCATATTTGTGGCGCTGGGCGTGGCGGGCAGTACCGCACTGGCCCGGAAGCTGGGCGCTGCCGTAGAGGGCAGCCGCATCGTGGTGGACGACAAAATGCAGACCACCGTGCCCGGTCTGTACGCCGCCGGAGACTGCACCGGCGGGCTGTTGCAGGTGGCAAAGGCCGTTTACGAGGGCGCACTGGCGGGCACGGAAGCCGCCAAGGCGCTGCGAAAGGGGTGAACCGTATGGCAGAAGCATCTCCGCACGCCCGGTGCTTGGCCTGTGCGTTTCCGTTCTGGGAGCAGCTGACCCCGGAAGAACAGGAGCGGCTGTGCCGCTTTACCCGCCCGGTGCACTACGCCAAGGGCGCCCGGGTGCACAGCCCGCTGGAAAGCTGTGTGGGCATCCTTTTGCTGCGCAGCGGGCAGCTGCGCTCCTATCTGCTATCCGAGGACGGCAGGGACGTGACACTGTACCGCCTGTTCGGCGGGGAGGTGTGCATCCTGTCCGCCTCCTGCGTGATGGACGCGGTGAACATCGACCTCTACATCGATGCCGAGGAGGACACCGAAGCGCTGTGCATCAGCGCGGGCATCTTCCGGCAGCTGATGCAGGAAAACGTCTATGTGCGCTGCTACGCTTACCAGATGACGGCAGAGCGCTTTTCCGATACCATGTGGACGATGCAGCAGATTCTGTTCATGAGTGCTGACCGGCGGCTGGCGATCTTTTTGACCGACGAACTTGCCAAGACCGGCGGCGCGGACGTCCGCATGACCCACGACCAGATGGCAAAGTACATGGGCTCTGCCCGCGAGGTGGTGAGCCGGATGCTCAAATACTTTGCGCAGGAGGGCTGGGTGCGGCTGTACCGCGGCGGGGTGCAGGTGCTGGATAAGAAAAAGCTGCAAGCGCTGGCAAGGGGAGAATAAGAGATAAAAAACAACACCGGAGCGTCCGAAGATGCTCCGGTGTTGTTTGGTTTATCTTCAGGAGATCGCGTCCACGTCCCACTTCATGCGGACGGCGTCGGCGCCGTCCAGCTTGATGTGCAGCGCACCGGCGTTGTCCAGCACCTGCTCCGGCTTGCGGGCACCGCACAGAACGTGCAGCCCCGGGATCATGCGGGCGGTCATGGCGATGACCAGCTGCGTCATGGTGCAGTCGTACTTCTCGGTCAGATCGCCCCACTTTGCCAGCAGTTCCAGCGCCTGTGCCCGGCGGGTGGGCTGGAAGCAGGGGTTCGTGTTGCGGGTGCTGCCCTCCGGGTAGGTGGTGTCCATGGTCACCTTGCCGGTCAGAAGCCCCTGCTCCAGCGGGGAGTAGGCCTGTACCGAAACGCCCAGCTCCTTGCAGGTGGGCAGCAGCTGCTTTTCAATGCGGCGGGTCAGCAGGCTGTACTTTTCCTGAATGACGTCCAGCTGGCCGTAGCGGCAGTAGCCCCGGATGATATCGGAGGTGACGTTGGAAGCACCGATGGCGCGGATCTTGCCCTGCTCTTTCAGCTTCATCATGGCCTCCATGGTCTCTTCCAGCGGGTACACGCCGAAGTCCGGGCTCTGCCAGTGGGTGTACAGCACGTCCAGATGGTCGGTGTGCAGACGGCGCAGGCTGTCCTCCACGTCCTCGATGATGCTCTTGGCGGAGAGGTCGCGGTACACCTGTACGCCGTCCACCACCTTGTGCAGGATGGGGGACTCGTGCCGCCACTCCAGGCCGCACTTGGTGGAAAGCACCACCTTGTCGCGGTCGATGTGCTTCATGGCTTCGCCCACCACTTCCTCGCTGTGGTACAACCCGTAGATGGGCGCAGTGTCGATCCACTGGATGCCCTGCTCCACGGCGGTCTGGATGGCCTTTACCGACAGTGCATCGTCGTTATCGCCCCACCATGCACCGCCGCCGATGGCCCATGTACCCATGCCCAGAAACGGCACGGCGATGCCGCTTTTGCCAATGTTGATATTCTGCATATACTTTACCCTCCGTGCCAGCAGTGTTCCCCGCAATGGGAACCCTCATTCTGATGTCTGGCATTCTATGTTGTATTCTTGGTTGCTATATAAAAAAGGCTGCGGAGCGCAGATGCACTCCGCAGCGCTCTTTTATCAGATGTTGCCGAACTCGCTCAGCTGCAAGCTCTCGTTGTGGGTCTCGGCCCAGCGCACCGCCCAGTCGGAGGTGAACAGCAGCAGACGGTTGCCCTTCATGTCCTCCACAGCCTTGGTGTCGCTGGTCAGGTCCAGATCCCGCAGGTTGTAGGTGTCGGGGTCGTTCTGCACCCAGCGCAGTTGCTCAAAGGGCAGCTGCTGCATCCGAATTTCCACGTTGTACTCGGTGTTCAGACGGTACTCCAGCACTTCCAGCTGCAGCACGCCGACCACGCCGACCACCACTTCTTCCATGCCGCCGCCCACTTCGCGGAAGATCTGGATGGCGCCTTCCTGCGCGATCTGCTCCATACCCTTCACGAACTGCTTGCGCTTCATGGTGTCCTTCTGCTCAATGCGGGCAAAGTGCTCCGGGGAGAAGGTGGGGATGCCCGCGAACTGGACCTTCTTTTTGCCGGTGCACAGGGTGTCGCCGATGGAGAAGATGCCCGGGTCA
>OHMW01001540.1_pt1 | contig 10927 bp, 10 predicted proteins | sample 1569391 | NCBI WGS metagenome assembly OHMW01 (sample SAMEA3879557, study PRJEB24766) | human gut metagenome | biome: human-associated habitat; feature: feces | place: USA | collected 1985/1987 | reverse complement strand
CGACGCGCTGGCGGTCGCCATTGGCAACGCGCACGGCAAATACAAGGGCGAGCCGAAGCTTGATTTCCCGCGTCTGGACGCCATTCGACAGCAGACGGGCCTGCCGCTGGTTTTACACGGCGGCTCTGGCATAAGCGATACTGATTTCCGCCGCGCCATCGAGCTGGGCATTCATAAAATCAACTTTTATACCGGCATGTCGCAGGCCGCGCTCGCCGCCGTTGAGCAGCGCATGGCAAACCGCCAGCCGCTGTACGATGAATTTGCAGAGCTGCTGCTGGGCATTGAAGAGGCCATTACCGATACGGTTGCGGAACAGATGCGCATCTTCGGCAGCGCGGGGCAGGCATAATGGAACGCAAAGGGATTATCGCCGCAGGCAACATGCTGGTGGATCACGTCCACCAGATCGTACAGTGGCCGGAGCGCGGCTGGCTGGCGGAAATCACCCACAGTGAGCGCTCAACCGGCGGTGCGCCGCTCAACGTTCTGCTGACGCTGGCGAAAATGCACGTCGGCCTGCCGTTACAGGCGGTGGGGCTGATTGGGGAAGACAGCGACGGAGACTATATTCTGGCGATGCTCGACCAGTATCACGTCAATCGCCAGCGCGTGCAGCGTACAACGTTCGCCCCAACGTCGATGTCGCAGGTGATGACCGACCCCAGCGGACAGCGCACTTTTTTCCACTCGCCGGGCGCCAACCGCCTGTTGGATCTTCCCGCCTTCGATCGTTTAGACGGATCGCTGAAGATCTTCCATCTCGGCTACCTGCTGCTGCTCGACAGCCTGGACATGCCGGACGAGGAATTTGGCACCCGCAGCGCGCGGTTACTGGCACAGATGCGCGATCAGGGGTATGAAACCTCGCTCGATCTGGTGTCCCGCAAGGGCGATCCGCGCTATCAGCCGCTGGTGCTCCCTGCCCTGCGCCATCTTGATTATCTGGTGATTAACGAGCTGGAAGCCGGTGAGTTTAGCGGGCTTGAGATCCGTGACGGCCATGATGCGCTGAACATGGCCCATATCGCCGACGCTGCCACACAACTGCTGGCGGCAGGCGTGCGACAGCGGGTGGTGATCCACTGTCCGGAAGGGGCATGGGGTGAAGCGCCGGGTGAAAAAGGGCAATGGGTTCCGTCGTGGAAGCTGACGCAGGACGAGATTATCGGCAGCGTCGGCGCGGGCGACGCGTTTTGCGCGGGCTTTTTATACGGCTGCCATGAATCCCTGCCGCTGACGGAGAGTATTTATCTGGCGCACGCCTGCGCGCGGGCCAGCCTGCTGGCGGCTAATGCGATTGACGGCGCGAAAACGCTGGCCGAGCTTCAGGCGTTTATTCAGGAGAACGGTCAGGCGGCTTTCTCATGATGGGAAACGTCCGTGGCAAAAACATAGCCCAGACCGCGAATGGTTTTGATCAGCAGAGGCTGGTGCGGATTGACCTCAATTTTTCGCCGTAGCCGCATGATCAACACGTCGATAGTGCGGTCAAAGACCTCGGCGCTTTCGCTGTGGGTCAGCTTCAGCAGCTGTTCACGACTCAGTACCCGGCGGGCGTTTTGCGTTAATGCCAGCAGCAGGCCATATTCGCCCTGGGTTAACGGCACGGTATTACGCTGCGGATCGCTCAGCTCGCAGCGGGTGGTGTCCAGCGTCCAGCCGTTAAAGGCAATACCTTCAACGCGCGGCGCGGCAGGCTCCGCGTCCAGCGCGCCGGTACGCCGCAGCACCGCCTTAACGCGGGCGACCACCACGCGCGGATTGAACGGTTTTCCGATGTAATCATCAGCGCCCATTTCCAGCCCGACGACCACATCTGATTCACTTCCCAGCCCCGTCAGCATTACCACCGGTAGCGATGGTCGCTGCTTTTGCAGTTGCAGTAAAACCTGTAATCCGTTGATATCCGGCAGCATCATGTCCAGCAGAACCAGCGCAATGCCGGAGTCCTGCTGGACACGGTTCACCGCGTCCTGCCCAGAGTGACACGTCAGTACGGTAAAGACGTGCTCGCTGAGCACATCCTGTAGCAGTTCGCAGACTGCGACATCATCGTCAACCACCAGAATCGCCGGTTTCATCGCATGCTTCCGTCAGGGAATTATGTTAAGTCTGAACCATTCTGCCGCCGGCTCCAGCCGAATTGTTTTTTACGTGACGGAAATTCAATCCATGTCACATCCCCTGCCCTTTCGACACGTCAATTTTGACGATTGGCTGTTTTTCGTCAGGGTTTTGCCCCGCAAAGGGTCGTAAAGTCAGGAAATACCCATAATAAAAACATGGCATAGAAGCTGCATATTGGGCAGGTAAGAACTGTTTAACTGGAGCAAAGTGATGAAAAAAGTCGTCACGGTTTGCCCTTATTGTGCCTCAGGTTGCAAGATCCACCTGGTGGTCAATAACGGCAAAATCGTCCGGGCGGAAGCGGCGCAGGGTAAAACCAATCAGGGCACGCTGTGCCTGAAAGGGTATTACGGCTGGGATTTTATTAACGATACCCAAATCCTCACCCCGCGCCTGAAAACCCCTATGATCCGCCGCGAGCGCGGCGGCAAGCTGGAAGCCGTCTCCTGGAATGAAGCGCTGGATTACGTCGCCACGCGCCTCAGCGCCATCAAGGCCAAGTATGGCCCGGATGCGATTCAGACCACCGGCTCCTCACGCGGAACCGGGAATGAAACCAACTATGTGATGCAAAAATTCGCGCGCGCCGTTATTGGTACCAATAACGTCGACTGCTGCGCTCGCGTCTGACACGGCCCATCGGTTGCAGGTCTGCACCAGTCGGTCGGTAACGGCGCAATGAGTAATGCCATCAATGAGATAGATAACACCGATCTGGTGTTCATCTTCGGCTATAACCCGGCGGATTCTCACCCTATCGTCGCGAATCACGTTATTCGCGCCAAACAGAATGGGGCGAAAATCATCGTCTGCGATCCGCGTAAAATTGAAACCGCGCGCATTGCGGATATGCATATCGCACTGAAAAACGGCTCGAACATCGCGCTGTTGAATGCGATGGGGCACGTCATTATTGAGGAGAATCTCTACGACCAGGCGTTTGTCGCGACCCGTACAGAAGGCTTTGAAGAGTATAAGAAAATAGTCGAGGGCTATACGCCTGAATCCGTCGAAGCGATAACCGGCGTCAGCGCGCAGGAGATTCGTCAAGCGGCCAGAATGTATGCCGGGGCAAAAACCGCCGCCATTCTCTGGGGCATGGGCGTGACCCAGTTCTACCAGGGCGTGGAAACCGTGCGCTCGCTCACCAGCCTCGCGATGCTGACCGGCAATCTGGGTAAAGCGCATGTGGGCGTGAACCCGGTGCGTGGTCAGAATAACGTGCAGGGTGCGTGTGATATGGGCGCGCTGCCGGACACCTATCCGGGCTATCAGTACGTCAAATTCCCGGAAAACCGCGAGAAGTTTGCGAAGGCCTGGGGCGTGGAGAGCCTGCCGGCACACACCGGGTATCGCATCAGCGAGCTGCCGCACCGCGCGGCGCACGGTGAAGTGCGTGCGGCCTACATCATGGGTGAAGATCCGCTCCAGACCGACGCCGAACTGTCCGCAGTGCGCAAAGGCTTTGAGGATCTGGAGCTGGTGATTGTTCAGGATATCTTTATGACCAAAACCGCGGCAGCGGCGGATGTGATTTTGCCGTCGACCTCCTGGGGCGAGCATGAAGGTGTCTATACGGCGGCAGACCGCGGCTTCCAGCGCTTCTTCAAGGCCGTCGAGCCGAAATGGGATCTGAAAACGGACTGGCAGATCATCAGCGAAATCGCCACCCGCATGGGCTACCCGATGCACTACAACAACACCCAGGAGATCTGGGACGAGTTGCGGCATCTGTGCCCGGACTTTTATGGGGCAACCTATGAAAAAATGGGTGAGCTGGGCTACATCCAGTGGCCGTGCCGGGATGAGTCAGAATCCGATCAGGGGGCGTCATTCCTCTTTAAAGAGAAGTTCGACACCCCGAACGGGCTGGCGCAGTTCTTCACCTGCGACTGGGTCGCGCCGATCGATAAGCTCACCGACGAGTATCCGATGGTGCTCTCCACCGTGCGTGAAGTGGGCCACTACTCCTGCCGTTCCATGACCGGCAACTGCGCCGCGCTGGCGGCGCTGGCCGCCGTGCTCGTCTCGTAGGAGCTGCTGTAATTCGTGTCGCTGGTGTCGGACCCCTCCGTGTTGTACTGGATGGAGCCGCCCACCTCGTAGGGATGGAAGCCCTCCCGGACGCCGCTGCACTCGAAGGCCGTGGTAAATCCGCCGCTCTTGGTGTATTTGTGCGTCACCTTGTCCACGAAATACTTGCCGTTGATGCCGCCCTCTCCGCCGGAGGGGCCGCCGCCGTAGCCGGTAATGTTGATTGTGTTGCCCGCACTCACGGTCCAGTCTCCCGGAACGGTGAAGCGCAGCTTGATCGTGCCATGGTTGGCCCGGTTCAGCTCCGCGCAGAGCTGGACCGCCGCATCCTGCACGCTGATGGCCCTGCGGTTCACGCTCTTGATGTGCGTCCCGCCGCCCACCTTGCAGGAGATGTCGCAGTCCTTGTCCGCGTCGGTGTAGTCGAAGGTCCCGCCGGTGTAGGTCCCGGAAAGGGTAGTGGTCCAGCTCAGGCTCCCACGGATGATGTCCGTGCGGTCGAAGGTCCGCACCGCCCGCTTTGCCTTGTATGCCTCCCGGTCGTAGACCCACAGCCGCCGGGCGTACACCTTGAGCACCAGGCCGTAGTTCTGGCACAGCGTATTGTAGTAGCTGCTGTCCGCTCCGTCCTGTTCGTCGCACTCGATGTCGTAGTCCTCAGCGTCATAGGTGAAGCCCAGGCCGTAGCGCGCCGCGATGGTCTGGCCGATGCGCCGCCGAGCTGCAAGGTGGTCGGCGTGTCCGAATAGTTCACGTCGTCCACCACGAAAAGGCCGCAGTCCATGGCCCGCTCGTCGCCGGGCCGCTCCCAGTCGTGGCCCAGCAGGCGGGGATAAAGCGTCGCGCCCTTCTGCGGCATCCAGCCCCACAGCCACTTGCTGTCCTGCGCGTCCAGCGTCAGGTCGATGCTGTCGCTGTCGTCCGCCGCGTTGTCCACATAGGTCAGGCTCTCGATGGAAAGGCCGATGTCCGTTCCCGTGCCCGCACCCAGCGTCGCGTCCTCCTGGCCGGAGGTCTCCTTCTTAGGCGTGGCCTTGGCGGTGCTCACCGCGCCGCAGTCCGCCGCGTCCGCCCAGCCGGTCACGTTCTGGCCCACCGGGGTCTTGCCCACTCTCGACGGGGTGTTGGTGATGCGGTAGCGCCCGCGTATCAAGATACCGTCGTAGAAGTAATACACGCCCGTCTTGTGGGTCGCTGGGTTCTTCGCCACGCTGCTCACGTAGAGGGGCGTGTTGTTCAGCGTTACCGCCTGTCCCGCCGCCGCGCCGGAGCCGGAGCTGGCGGAGGAAGCGGCGCTCCCGCCGCCCTCCGCCGCGTCCACCTGGGCGCTTGCCTGCACCTGCGCGGAATACGGGGTACTGCGGTACTGCACCGCAAGGTCGATACTTCTTGCCTTATTCATACTGCGCCTCGTATTTCCATGGCGGCAGCGTGCCTGCTCGCGCGTCCTCCACCGTCGGCGTTTTCAAAACGACCCCGGCGGAAAAGCGGAAGGTGTCGATGTGCTCCGGGTTGGCCGCCATCAGCGCGTCCGCGTGGTATTCGCTGCCATAGACCTCCTTGGCGATCACGTCCCGGGTGTCGCCGCTCTTTGTCGTGTACATAGCTTCCTCCCATCAATAGGCCGTCCGGGCACGCTTGCGCATCATCTGCTCGTACCATGCCTCAAACTCCTCCTTGGCCCGCCGCAGCGCTTCCTCAAGCACGTCTGCGTCGGCGTTGCCCTGAATGACGATGTTCGGCGCGAAGGTGAAGTTGCCTCCGCCTCCGCCGCCCTCGCCGGGGTCGATGGCTTTCAGCTCTGCACCGTCCGCCGCGCTCAACGCCTGCTCGGCGCTCACGCCCAGCATCCGGCCCGCCTGTGCCCAGGTGGCGATGTTCTGTGCCCGCACGCCGCGCTGGAAGCTGATCACAGCCTCGCGCCCGGCTTCGCCCGCGATGCTCACGCCGTCGGTGAAGCCGCCCTTTGCCAGCATCGGTATCTCCGGGATGCTGATGTGGAAGCTCTTGCCGCCGATGATGGGCACCCAGTCCGGGATGTCCAGGCCCAGTCCATTGATGCCGGAGATGGCCTTGTTGATCAGCGCAATCACCGCGTTCACCGGCGTTTTCAGCAGGCCCACCAGCGCGTCGAACGCGCCGCCGAATATCTGCTTTACGCCTTCCCATGCCTGGGACCAGTTCCCGGTGAATACGCCCGTGATGAAAGCGATCAGCCCGTCAAATACGGTCTTGATACCTTCCAGGATGGGGCCGATGCCCTGCGCCAGTGCCGAGATACCCGCCAGCACAGCGGGCACCACGACGGAAGCGATGCTCATAATGACGGTGATGATGCTCTGCACGATAGGCATGACTGCCTGGATGGCCGAGCCGATGATCTGCATAGCCGTCATAATGGCGGAGCCGAGGCCGCTGATGATGCCAGCGATAGACGGAGCCGCCGCTGTGAAGGTTTGCAGGATGATGGGCACCACGGTTCCCGTCAGGAAACTGAAAATGTCCTGGATGATCGGCTTCACGGTCGTCTGTGCAAAGCTCACGATCTGCCCGACCACACCCATCACCGATTGCAGGATGGTCGTCAGCCCGTCGAAGGCCGCGCCCGCATCCTCTCCGAACAGGTTCGTGATGGTCTCCCGCAGCGGGGCCAGCGCATTTGCCACGCCGCCGTCCGCAAACAGTCCCGTGATGAAGCTGCCCACGTTTTGCAGCACGCCCATGAACTTGTCGAACACGGCCACGCCGGTATCGCCGAATACGTTCTGGATGATGCCCCGGATGTCTTCCAGGTGGTCGCCCAAGATGCTCACCACGGCGATGATGGAGGAGATCACGCCGATCACCGGCGCGGCTCCCGCGAAGATGCTTCCGAAGCCGGAGGCGATGGGACCCCACACGGTCCCCAGCACACCGGCTCCCGACTTCGCCACGGTGCCCAGGCTCCCCAGCACGCCGCCGATGGCTTTTCCCGCGCCGGAGTTGGCGATGCCGCTCACAAAGCCGCCCGCCTTACCCAGCAGGCCGGATAGGTTCTGTTGGATGATGCTGCCTTGAATGGTCGCCGCAGCACCGATGCCTGCGATGCCCTGGCGCAGTGGCATGGTCAGGTTGCCCAGCGCGCCGCCCGCCTTGCCCAGCAGACCCGAAAGGAAGCCGCCGGTCTTCGTGTTCCCCAGCGTGCTCCCGAAGTTCCCCAGGGAGGAGAACACGCTGCCGAAATACTGCCCGATGCCGCTTCCTGCAATTCTGTTTTTCAGTTCGCTTCCCGCGCCCTGGTAACCGGATAAGAGGCCCGGCGTTCCCGCTGCCGCTTCCAGCAGCCCCGCCGTGCCCTTGATGCCGTTGCCGGAGATCAGGCTGGATGCCACGCTCCCCAGCGTTTGGAAAAAGCCGTTTCCGCTGGCCGCGCCGCCGAAGGTGGAGAGGAAGCCGCCAGCCGTGCCCGCCGCCTTCTGTCCGCCCTGGAACAGGCTCTTGATGCCGCCCAGCAGACCGCCGGTGCGTTTTCCGCTGCCGCCGACAGAGCTTCCCAGCAGCAGGTTCCCCGCGCCGCTCAAAAGGCTTTCGATGCCCGGCGCGAACTTCATGCCCACGAACACCGCCGCCAGCTTGCCCAGCGTCGAGGCCACCTGCGGCCCGTTGTTCGCCAGGTAGTCAAGCCCCTTCTGGATGTAGGGCAGCGCCCGCTCCATAGCGTCGCCCAGGCGCTCCACGCCGTCGCTTGCGATCTTTCCCAGTGAGTTCGCCAGCGTCGTCAGCTCCGGCATATTCTTCCTGATCTGGTTCAGGAAGTCGATCATCGACAGGCTGAACTCCTTCTTTGCCGGAAGGAACGCTTGGCCGATGTCCTGCATCAGCGCCGCCTTCGCGTTCGACAGCATTAGATCGACCGCTTCCGGCGTGCTTGCTTCGATCAGGAACTCCCGCTCCATACTGCCCGTATAGAGGCCGGGGTCGTTGACCTCGCCCAGCGTCTTCTCAAGCAGCGCGAGGTTCTGCGTGATCTTCGCGCCGCCTTCGATTGCCCACTGGCCAAACAGAGTGTTCAGGGCAGCCACCTTGCGCTCGTCCGGCATATTGTTGATGGCCTGGAACACCGATTTCAGCGTCCCGATGCCGTCGCTCTGCATGGACCTTGCGATGCCCTCAGCGGTGAAGCCCAGCTCCTCCCACATGGCCTTCTGTGCCTTCGTGGCGTTAGAGCCTTTGCTGATGTTCGTGTAGATACGGGAAATGCTGGTGCCCACGCGGTCCGTTGCAACGCCGGTCGCCTGCATGGCCGTGGCGATGGCCGCCGTAGCCGACGGGTCCACGCCCGCGATCTGGCCCATAGACGCGGCCTGGTTCACGCTCTGCGCGATCTCCGCCGCCGTCGTGGCATTGTTCGCGCCCAGGTAGTTGATCTGGTCCATCAGCGTCATTACCTGGTCATGGTTGAAGTTGAAGGCGGCCTCCCACTTCGCCATGTAGTTGCCCGCCGTGTCGTCTTCAAGGTCCATAGCGGTCGCGGCGACGGCGGTATCACGCAGGATGCCCGTGCTCATTTGCCGGTCCGCACCGATGCCGGACTGGCCCATGGCCGCCGACATCTTGGAGATTTGTTCGGTGGTCCGTGGTATCTGCGTGCTGAGGTCCTGGATATAGGTCCTCATGGCTTTCAGGTTGCTTTGTGCCTGCTCGGTGCTGGTGGTGGCGCTTTCCGTCAGCCCGTCCACGTAGCGCACCATCGCAGACATATTGTTTTCCAGCTTCGCGGCCTCGGAGGTGCACTTGGCAAGTCCGGCTACGGTCGCCGTTGCCAGCGCCCCCATGGCCGCAAGCCCCGCCGTGCCCACCTTGCTCATGGTGGTGGTCAGGCTCCCCATCAGGGTATTGGTCTGGTTGATCGCCGTCGTCAGGCTTTTGTCTACCTTACCGGCGATCTTGATGCTTAACTCTAATGTTTTGTTCTGTGCCATTCCTCCGCCACCTCGTTATTCAGCGCGATAAACTCCTCGACGGGCAGTTTCAGGTAGAAGTCCACGCCCGTTCTCGTGACCGCTGACAGGCGGATGGCCGCTTGGCGTAAGGCTTTCGCCCCGCCCTTTACTCGAAAAAACCGCTGTCGTTCACCGCGTTTTTCAGTTTCAGCACCTCGCGCAGCGGCAGGCCCGTGAAGAACTCCTCCGGCAGTCCCGTCGCCATGCTCGCAAGGATGCAGGCGAACAGGTAGTTGAAGGAGGTCTCCGTCACCATAAAGCCAGCGCGTGCCAGCCGGTTCTCTGCCTCGCTCTCGTTCATGCTGTTCAGGTCCGCGATGCCGTTCAGGTCCACCTCCGTGTAGGTCTGGCCCTTGAAGTGATACGGCTCCTCAAGCTGCATCACGTGGTTCTCCGTCGCGGCATCCACGTTCATGTAGTTGCGCACGACACCGGCCACCTTGCGGCTGGCCCCGCGCGGCATCAGCTTGAAAAACTCGATGGGCAGCTCCGCCGCCTTCGCGGCGATGGCCCTTGCAAACGCGGTCGTGGTCTCGCACAGCATAGCGGCGGCCACCTCCCGCTCGTTGAAAAGCTGGCGCTGGGCGTCGATGGCGTCCTTCACCGTCAGCTTATCCAGTCCGCTCAGGTCGATGGAAGTGTATTCCGTGCCCTCGAACTTGTAGGGCTTGCCCAGGTCGATCACGCGCTCGTTCTGCGTGGTCTGCGCGGTTTCCTCATTGGCCTCCGCCATCATGTTCTTTTCTTCGCTCATAGTGCTGCTCCTTTCGATTTTTGAATATGGCGCAGGCCCTACCCTCCGCCGGTGCAGAGAGTAGAGCCTGCTCGTTTCGCTTTTGACTTTCCGGCCTTATCAGGTCAGCTCGGAGATGCCCGCCAGCATATCCACACCGTTGACCTTGTAGACGCCGTTCAGCTTGTCCACTTCCAGCAGCGGGGAACCGTCGTTCTCCACCAGCAGATAGGTCAGCTCAAGCGTCACCTTGGCCTCCATGCCTTCGCCCTTCTCCACCTTGCCGGGGTTGAAGGTCTTCACGCGGCCCATCTCCACCACGCGCAGGCCCTTGAAGGCGTAGCCGCCGGTCTTATCGTAGACCTGCTGGGCGGCGCGCAGCGTCAGGTTCACCACGGACAGGGGAGAAAGCATATCCATGGCGCTGCTGTACAGCACATTGAAGTCGATCTCCTGCTCCATGCTCTCGAACTGGCCGATGGTGGGGCTGTCGATCTCGCCGTTGATGCCAGCGCCGGACACGGTGCTGGTCTTCATCTTCACCTCCGGCAGCGTAACAGACGCAGCTACGCCGATCATCTTGTTACCGTCCAGATAGGTGTTGAAGTCGTTGATCTTCTCAGGGATGTAGTTGTTGCTGATGCTCATGTTTTCGTACCTCCCTTATCAGCTCAGTGCGCTTACCAGCGCGTCGGGGTCGAACTCGATGATGTCCTCGATGTCCTCCGCCGGGGTGTACGGGGTCATGTACTGGTGGAAGGTGATCTTGCCGTTCATCAGGTCGGTGACGGGGTTCTCGTCCTCGTTGTACACGATCTCGTCCCTTGCGGCGACGCCCATGGCGACATACCCGTTGCCGCGCACGTTCTCGCTGTCTACGATAGCTTCGATCAGGCGCTTGTTCAGAGGGCTGTCCACCTTCTGGAAATACGTCAGAATAAAGCTGTTGGCGCGCCAGCTCATGTAGCGGCGGCAGGAGAAAAAGCTGTCCTTCGGGTCCGTGTTGCCGGGGTAGGCGCAGGTGCGGTTGCCCCACAGGCGGAAGCCG
>OHMW01001530.1_pt1 | contig 10955 bp, 7 predicted proteins | sample 1569391 | NCBI WGS metagenome assembly OHMW01 (sample SAMEA3879557, study PRJEB24766) | human gut metagenome | biome: human-associated habitat; feature: feces | place: USA | collected 1985/1987 | reverse complement strand
TAGATACCGATTGCAAAGAGCTATATATATGGATGGATCGTGATAAATTTGAGAAAATATTTTTCAATCTGCTCTCCAATGCATTCAAGTACACCCCTTCGGGGAAAGCAGTTACCGTACGCATCACTACCGATACGGAAAACGTAACCATATCCGTGATAGACGAAGGTATAGGAATCGAGCCCGGTAAGCAGAAATCTCTTTTCCAAAGATTCGAGACACTGGCCAGGTATAACATATTACAACCATCGTCAGGAATCGGTTTATCATTAGTCAGGGAGTTGGTAGAACTACACCACGGAATAATAGAAGTATCCAGCCAGCCCGGTAATGGCAGCTGTTTCAGCGTACAATTTCCCACCAGACGTGATATTTTAGAACAAGACCCGCAAGTGGAATTTATCCTGGCCGACAGTTATCAGGCTGCAATTGCAACAGATCAGAATACATTCGACATGAAACCGGTAGCAAGCTCCCCAACCAGCAACCAACAATCGGACAATAAGGACGCCCTCACCATCCTTATTGTGGAAGATAATCCTGAATTACGTACATTCCTACATAATATACTGACTGATAAATACATCGTAATCGAAGCCGGCAACGGACAGGACGGATTGGAACAAGCCTTGCAGGAAGTACCCGATTTAATAATCAGTGACGTTATGATGCCTGTCATGGATGGGCTCGACATGGTGAAAAACATTAAAGAGAACCGTAATATCTGTCATATACCCATTATTCTGTTATCGGCAAAGTCATCGTTGGACGATCGCATTGCCGGACTGGAACAAGGTATCGACGACTACATTACCAAACCATTCAGTGCCACTTACCTGAAAACCCGGATCACCTCACTACTTCAACAACGCCAAATGTTGCAGGAGATTTATCTGGCCAATCTGGCAAAAGGAAAGCAACTCCCCGACCGGCAACAGGAGCTGACACCGTCACAACCGCAAATCACACCCTTTGACGAAGAGTTTATGCAACAAGTCATGGAATATATGGAGGAACAAATGGACAATTCGGAACTTACCATAGACGACTTTGCCAATAAACTGCTACTGAGCCGTACGGTATTCTATCGGAAACTAAAATCAATAGTAGGCCTGACCCCTGTAGATTTCATACGCGATATCCGTATCAAACGCGCAGTGCAATTGATCGACAGTGGCAGGTTCAACATATCCCAAGTAGCCTATATGACCGGCTTCAATGACCCGAAGTATTTCAGCAAATGCTTCAAGAAACAAATGGGAGTGACACCAACAGAATATAAAGACAAACAGAAGCAATAGTAACGCATTTCCCCTTTTTCTACCGGATATTCCCCCGATATCCGGCAAAAAGTACGTACTATTGCAAACTGAATTCATAACGTACATAATTAAAGAATCAATCATGAAACACACGTTTGTGCATATTTTATGTAAAAAGGTAACCGTATTAATGTTAGGTGTCGGACTGGGAACTACCCTTTCGGCCCAATTACCCTATCAAAATCCGGATCTGACCCCGGAACAAAGAGCAACTGATCTTCTGCAACGTCTGACTGTGGAAGAAAAGATATCGCTCATGCAAAACAATTCACCGGGTATCCCCCGATTGGGTATCCGGCCTTATGAATGGTGGAACGAGGCTCTGCACGGAGTAGCACGTGCCGGACTGGCCACGGTCTTCCCTCAAACGATCGGTATGGCCGCCTCCTTCAACGATTCTCTTGTTCAGAAAGTATTTACCGCCGTATCTGACGAAGCCAGAGCAAAAAACCGTGCATTCAATGATCAAGGACAATACAAGCGTTATCAGGGACTGACCATGTGGACCCCCAATGTCAACATTTTCCGTGATCCACGATGGGGACGCGGACAGGAGACATATGGTGAAGATCCTTATCTGACCAGCCGCATGGGAGTGGCAGTAGTCAAAGGATTGCAAGGACCGGACAGCGCACGTTACGATAAATTACATGCTTGCGCCAAACATTTTGCCGTCCATTCCGGTCCGGAATGGAACCGTCACAGCTTCAATGCCGAGAACATTGCTCCGAGAGATTTATGGGAAACCTATCTACCGGCATTCAAAACCTTAGTACAAGAAGCGGATGTGAAGGAGGTGATGTGTGCCTATAATCGTTTTGAAGGTGATCCCTGCTGTGGAAGTAACCGCCTGTTGACACAAATTCTACGGAACGAATGGGGATTCAACGGAATTGTGGTTTCTGATTGTGGCGCTATCTCCGACTTTTGGGGAGCCAAAAAACACAATACCCATCCGGATGCCGCCCACGCATCGGCTGATGCCGTCTTAAGTGGAACAGACTTGGAATGCGGCAGCAATTACCGGAAATTGACAGATGCCGTCAAAGCCGGAATCATCAGTGAAGAACAGATAGACATTTCCGTAAAACGATTGCTAAAAGCACGTTTTGAACTGGGAGAAATGGAAGAATCCCATCCATGGGCTCTTCCATACAGTATTGTAGACTGCCCGGAACACCGCCGCTTGGCTCTGCAAATAGCACACGAAACCATGACGCTCCTGCAAAACAAAGAAAATATACTGCCGCTTGACAAACATGCCAAAGTAGCCGTAATAGGCCCCAATGCAAACGATTCTGTAATGCAATGGGGAAATTACAATGGAACTCCGTCACATACAAGTACACTTCTATCTGCCCTCCGATCCAAACTACCGGCTGCGCAGCTCATCTACGAACCTGTGTGTGGACTGACTGATGATATTACTTTCAATAGCCTGTTCAACCAGTGCAGTTACCATGCAAAACCAGGTTTTACCGCTACTTATTGGAACAATCCGGACTTTAAAGGAGAAGCGGATGCAACCGTTCAGCTTTCTACTCCTTTTCGTTTCACGACCTTAGGTGCTACTGCATTTGCCCCGGGGATAGAATTAACCGGATTTACCGGCCGTTATCAGACTGTATTTCGTCCGAAAAAGTCGGGCAATGCCATCTTCCGTTTCCAGACAAACGGTGATATCCGGGTAAATATCAATGGAGAAGAAGTAATCAAGACCGGTAATATCAAAAACGGTATATTAGATTACAACCGTCAGAAGACCGGGACACCGATGAGACTGGAGATCTTGGAGACAGCCGAGACAATGTATAAGGAATTGTCAGGAGAGAAAGTGCGAGATTCCGGATATTTATTTCCCTTTCTGAGTGGCACCAGAGAGGGGCGTGAGGAATACCTCGAATACAATGCGGCACTATTTCGATTTAACCGGAATTTAAAAGCGTTGAAAGAATTTGCGGGAATTACCTCGGATGTCACCTCTTATACGATTCGCCATTCTTTTGCCATGACATTAAAAGAACAAAATGTCCCGATTGAAATGATCAGCGAACTATTGGGGCATAAATCGATCAAGACAACACAAATTTATTTAAGGAGTTTCTCTTTAGGGAAAATGACGGAGGTTAATAGCGCCTGCTTTGGCGGTGTCTATAATTATGAATCTCAAGCGGGGTGAGGCTACTTGGAGAGTAGCGTATTCTTTCACGGCGCAAATGTAATAAAAAATAGCTAAAAACAAGCGAATAGATCCGCTTGTTTGTTCATTATTGGTGTTTGACCCTCTCTATTCTTTGATTTTTCCATTTTTTCCTAGACGTATAGACACGGTGATGCGGGCGAAACGACTCCTTGTTTTCGGTATCATTCCGCCATGTCTCATAATCTGTGTGTATCCCTGTAGAGATGGGGCGTGCCCCGTCTCATCCCTTCAAAATGGTATTTAAAATTACTCCCAGACGGTGGGAGACGGAGCGTGCTCCGTCTCTACAACTGGGTAATAACCATTCTCCTACCTTTTTACGCTACTCTCCAAGTAGCCTAAGATTTCGAGAGATGGTAATTTTCAGTAATGCCATATTTGAAAATATAAAACGCTGTTTATCAAGATGATATAAATGATTCTTGGTAGGGCTCTGAATTGCCGTGGGGTCTGTTTTCGGGCCATGGGATAACCACTGGAAAAGATAATCATAGAGATGGATATATTGACAGGCAAGTGCTCGGATAGGTTCATGGCGCATGTTCTGAAGCGACGTGACCAGGAGGCTGTCCGCTGGTACGTGCTCACGCTCCCTACCGCCGGTGGCGGGCGTGACAGGATCAGCCCCTCGAAGGGGCTGGACGCTGAGCTTTCCCGCCGTGAGCGTCGTGGGGAGGCCTTGTTCGAGTATTTCTCCCCCTCGTATGTCGAGGCGAGGAAGGTGGGCGGCAAGATGGTCAACACGAAACGGCCCCTGCTGTACAACTACGTGTTCGTCCACGCCTCGGAGAACGAGATCTTTAGTCTGAAGCGTACGCTTCCCCTGTATAATTTCCTCCCCCGGGTTTCCTCCGGCGGGCGGTCTTATTTCCCGTACCTCTCGGATCGTGAGATGGATACCTTGCGTTGGGTCGCGGCTTCTTACTCCAACGAGCTTCCGGTGTACGTGCCAGATAGCGGCCGCTTGTTGAAAGGCGACCGTGTGCGTATCACCTCCGGCCCTTTTACCGACATGGAGGCGGAGGTGGTGGTGCAGCCGGGCGGTGGGCATAAGGACGTGATGGTGCGTATCCTCGACTGTCTGTGGGTCCCCTTGTTCGAGGTGAGAGCGGGGGAGTACGAGTTGATCGAGCTGAACACGGGGGGCAAGCACGTGTATACCCATTTGGACAACGACCGTCTGTCGGAGGGCTTGCACGGGGCCTTGGGCCGTTACCACGCCTCTGGCGTGGTAGTGGATGAGGATGCCCGTCTGGCCCGTGAGGTCCTGCGTGGCTACGCCTCTCTCCGTGGTGAGACCGACGTGATCCGTTGCAAGCTTTACTCTTTGCTCCTTCCTGCCTATCTGCTTTTGGGCGAGTCGGATGAGTTCGATCGTTTGCGCTCCACGATGCGCAGCATGCTCCCCGTGGTAAAAGCGGGGCAATCCCGTGCCTTGCTGCTGGTCACGCTGTACGGCTGTACGGACAGCAGCCTCTACCAGCGCATGGCGAGCGCATGGCGCACGAGCTGGTTGACCCTTGGATGGAGGAGGCCTCGCCCAAGAGGAGCAAGTCCGTGTTGATACGTCGTTTACGTGATTACGACCGTTGGTTCGGGCACGGGAACGGCGATAAATAAAAGATATGAGAGAAGAGAGAGAGACATGCGGCGTCCCTTCGGGCATCCGGCTGATGAGCCTGTTGCGTGAGCGTTTGACAGAGATCATGGATCGTGAGCGTGCGAACCGAAACTCAATACACCTGTATTGCACGGGTCCCTACTGGGTAGCGTTCGAGCGTTCGGCCTACCAGCTGCATCGTGCGTTCCCGGATAGCGAGACCACTCCGTTGCGCCTGTTCGCCTACCCGTTCCCGATCGTGATGGTGTCTGTTACGGATCGCTCGCTCCGCTCATATACTCGCAAGCATATCTTGAGAAGAGACGGGTCGGATTACAAGCTATTGACCGTCCCCGGGTTTCCCTTGGCGGATTACCGTGAATGGCACGCCGGCGAGGTGGAGGGATTGCCCCGGTTAAGCGAGAATTAGATAAGGGCAGAAAAGAAACGGTCGGATCCCCCGGATGGCAATGGCCGTCTCTAGCGGCTAGGAGACCCCTTGGCTTTGGCCGATAGGCTGACCCCGCTTTAACATATACCACTCCGGCCGTCCGGTGGTCCGGCCCTTTTATAATTGAGAATTGAAAATAGAGAATTAAAGAGATGATAATAGCGGTAGATTTCGACGGTACGATCGTCGAGCACAAGTATCCGGCGATCGGTCGTGAGCTTCCTTTCGCCATCGAGACGTTGAGGAAATTGCAATCGGATCGGCATAAGCTGATCCTTTGGACGGTCCGTGAGGGCGGGCTCTTGGAGGAGGCGTTGTCCTTCTGCCGTGAGCGTGGCTTGGAGTTCTACGCGGTGAACCGTGACTACCCGGAGGAGGAGAGAGACCGGAACAACCACTTCTCCCGCAAGCTGAAGGCGGACGTTTTCATCGACGACCGCAACCTCGGCGGCCTCCCGGACTGGGGCACGATCTACGAGATGGTGACCAAGAGACTGTCCTATGAGGACCTGACGCGTAAATACGAGTCGGAGTACGAGCCGGAGAAACCCAAAGGTTTCCTGTCCCGCCTTTTCCGTTAAGTCCGTGTGATCCGTGTTTAAAGAAATAAAAACGATAACAAAATAATATGAAGATCAAAAGACTACTGTTCCTATTCTCGCTGCCCCTTTTGCTGGCGGCGTGCACGTCCTACAAGAACGTGCCCTACCTCCAGAACCCGGAGGCGGTGAACGATCTCGAGGGGACGCTTCCCCTGTATGACGCCAAGATCATGCCCAAGGACCTGTTGAGCATCACGGTCAACACGACGGACCCTCAGGCGGCGGCCCCGTTCAACCTGACGGTGCAGACCCCGTTGAACGCGGCCCTGACGAACATCAACACGACGACGCAACCCACGTTGCAGCAATACCTCGTGAACAACTCCGGCGAGATCGACTTCCCTGTGATCGGTACGCTGAGGGTCGGCGGCTTGACGAAGAACGAGGCGGAGAGCCTGATCCGTGAGAGATTGAGGCCTTACTTGAAGGAGGCGCCCATCGTGACGGTGCGCATGGCGAACTACAAGATCTCGGTCTTGGGCGAGGTGGCCCGTCCGGGCAGCTTCACGATCGGCAACGAGAAGGTGAACGTTCTGGAGGCGTTGGCGATGGCCGGCGACATGACGATCTATGGCGTACGTGACAACGTGAAGCTGATCCGCGAGGACGAGAGCGGGAAGCGCGAGATCATCAACCTTGACCTGAACAACGCCGGAATCGTGACCTCCCCGTATTATTATTTGAAACAGAACGACATCCTTTATGTCACGCCGAACGAGACGAAGGCGAGGAACTCCGATATCGGTAACAGCACGACGTTGTGGGTGAGCTCGATCTCGATCTTGGTCTCGATCGCCGGCCTGTTGGTGAACATACTTAAATAATTGAAAATAGAGAATTGAGAATTGAAAATTTAGAGAGATGGTGGACGATGGTATAAATACAAGCAATAATAATAATAACAATAACAATCCGGAGGGGGAGGATCGTGAGATCAATCTTTACGCCGTGTTTTTCAAGTATATGGTTTATTGGCCTTGGTTCGTGGCGAGCGTACTGGCCTGCTGCATCGGGATGTACGTCTTCCTGCGTTACCAGACGCCGGTGTATAACGTCACGTCGTCGGTGCTGATCAAGGAGGACGAGAAGAAGGGGGCAAACGCCGCCAGCGGCTTGGCTGCGATACAGGACCTTGGCATGCTCTCGATGACGAGCAACTTCGACAACGAGGTCGAGATCCTGAGGTCCCGCACGTTGATCAAGAAGGTGGTGAACGACATGGGCCTGTATATCGACATGGAGGAGTCGAACGCCTTGGGCTTCAACCCCCCTTTATACAAGAACTCCCCCGTTAACGTGTTCATCACCCCCGAGGAGGCGGACCGTCTGGTGGCCCCCGTCGAGCTACGCATGCGCTACACGAAGGAGGGTCAGCTAACGGTGAGAGCGGAGTACAAGATCGACAAGGAGGGTGACGAGGAGACGATGGAGCAGGGCTTCGACAGGCTCCCCGCCATATTGCCCACCCCCGTGGGGGTTTTCAGTTTCACGGGCATGGATTCCATACCCGAGTTGGAGGGCGGGGAGATCGAGCTGGTGGCCCACGTCCATACGCCCACGTCCACTGCCGAGGCTTACGGCAAGGAGTTGAGCGTGACGCCCTCGTCCAAGACGACGACGATCGCCAAGGTATCCTTGAGGAACACGGTGAGGCGACGAGGCGTTGATTTCATCAATCGCTTGGTGTCGTTCTACAACCAGGACGCCAACGACGAGAAGAACGAGGTGGCGCAGAAGACGGCTGAGTTCATCGAGGAGCGCATCGGCATCATCAACGGCGAGCTGGGCACTACGGAGAGCGAGCTCGCTGCCTTCAAGCAACGCTCCGGCCTGACGAATTTGACGAGCGACGCCCAGATGGCTTTGCAGGAAAGCTCGAGGTATGAGCAACAACGTACGGAGAACGCCACGCAGATCAACTTGGTGCAGTATCTCCGCAATTATATCGACGATCCTGCGAACATGGACGAGGTGATCCCTGCCAACGTGGGCCTGCGGGATCAAAACCTCACCTCTGTCATCGACCAGTACAACACGATGATCATCGAGCGCAAGCGCCTGTTGCGCACCTCTTCGGACAGCAACCCGGCCATCATCAACATGAACGCCGGCATCGAGGCTATGCGCCGCAACGTGAAGACGACGGTGAACAGTGTCTTGAGGGGGCTCCAGATCGCCAAGGCGGACATCGACCGTCAGGCGAGCAAGTTCGAGAGCCGCATCAGCGACGCCCCGAGGCAGGAGAAGGAGTTCATGACGATCTCCCGGCAGCAGGAGATCAAGGCCACGTTGTACGTCATGCTGTTGCAGAAGCGTGAGGAGAACGCCATCACGCTGGCAGCCACGGCGAACAACGGCCGCATCATCGAGGAGCCGCTCGCCGATGAGCGTCCTGTCGCCCCGAAGAGGATGGTCTTCATGCTTGCGGCGTTGATCTTGGGCCTGGCGATCCCGGTGGGCATTGTCTACCTTCATGACCTGTTGAAATACAAGATCGAGAACCGTGAGGACGTTGAGGCGATCACGGGCGTGGCTATCTTGGCGGAGCTCCCGTTGGTCAAGAAGACGGGTGAGGGCTCGATCGTGGTGCGTGAGAACAAGAACGACCTGATGGAGGAGATGTTCCGGGGGTTGCGCACGAACCTCTTGTTCATGCTAGGCAAGGACGAGCGTGTGATCCTTTTCAGCTCCACGCAACCGGGCGAGGGCAAGTCTTTCGTCGCTGGCAACTTGGCGGTGAGCTTGGCTTACTTGGGCAAGAGGGTGGTGGTGGTCGGCATGGACATCCGCAAGCCGGGCTTGAACAAGGTGTTCAATATCTCCCGTAAGATGGAGGGCATCACGAACTACCTGAGCGACCCGGATCACGTGGAGTTGTTCGACATGGTCCAGCGATCCGATATCAGCCCTAACCTCGATATCCTCCCGGGCGGTCCTATTCCCCCGAACCCGACTGAGCTGGTTGCCCGTGACGTGCTGGAGAGGGCTATCGCCCGGTTGAAGGAACGCTACGACTATGTCATCTTGGACACGGCCCCTATCGGCATGGTTACGGACACGGCGATCATCGGCCGTGTGGCTGACATGTGCGTGTACGTCTGCCGTGCGGACGTGACACCGAAGGCCGGTTTCAGCTACATCAACGTGTTGCGGCGTGAGCGTAAGTTCCCGAAGCTTGCGACGGTCATCAATGGCCTGGACATGAGCAAGCGGAAGAATAGTTACGGTTATGGTTACGGCAAGAAATACGGCTACGGCAAGGGATACGGTTATGGCTACGGCTATGGTTACGGTTTCGAGGCATCCTCAAGAAAATAGTAGTACTGTACCCTTTATAACTAATCATAAAAATAACAATTTTCGGACGTTTACATATATATATCATGATGCTAAACCTAGGTAATTTTATAGCGGACAACGTAACTCATCGTGCGGAAAGTATGTTTGCCGCCGATATTGAGAATAATAGAGAGACTCTTTCAAAAGAGATTGAAGGAAAAAGTCTTTTAGTGATAGGAGGAGCTGGGTCTATCGGTTCATCTTTTATAAAAGCGATGCTCCCTTTCAAGCCTTCCAAATTGGTGGTGGTGGATTTGAATGAGAATGGACTAGCGGAACTTACCCGCGATCTTCGTAGCACTGAAGGAATGTATGTTCCGGAAGAATATCGAACTTATACGTTGAGTTTTGCCGATCCTATCTTTGAGCGTATTTTCCGTGAGGAGAAGGGATTTGACATAGTGGCGAATTTCTCGGCACACAAGCATGTGCGTAGCGAGAAAGATAAATACAGTGTGCAAGCACTCATTGAGAACAATGATATAAAAGCAAAACGCTTTCTTGATCTTCTCTCCGTTTACCCTCCCAAGCATTTCTTTTGTGTCTCGACTGACAAGGCCGCAAACCCTGTGAACATCATGGGAGCGAGTAAACGGATTATGGAAGATATGATAATGGCCTATACCTCGAGGTTTAAGGTCACTACCGCCCGTTTTGCGAATGTCGCTTTTTCGAATGGCTCATTGCCCAATGGATGGATACACCGTGTCATGAAGAAACAGCCTCTCGCAGCTCCGAATGACGTGAAGCGTTATTTCGTCTCGCCAGAGGAATCCGGCCAGATTTGTATGTTAGCCTGTGTCCTTGGCCGTAATGGTGAGATCTTTTTCCCGAAACTGGGGGAGGAGCAGATGCTAACTTTCTCTTCCATATGCGATAAGTATGTCGAGTCAATGGGATGTCAAAAGAAAGTCTTTTCTTCGGATGAAGAAGCAAAGCACTTTGCTGCGGATATGCCATTCGACAATAAGGAATATCCTGTCGTTTATTTTGGCTCGGATACGACCGGTGAAAAGGCATACGAGGAATTCTATGTCCCGGGCGAGAGATTGAACATGGATCGCTTTAGCAGCCTTGGAGTTATAGAGGAGGTACAAAAACGGCCGTTGAAGGAGATCGATGCGTTCTTCGTTGAATTGGAATCCATCTTCGCCAGTCCCTCTTTCACGAAAGAGGAGGTCGTGAAGGCTATCCAACGCTTCATCCCTCATTTCGAACATGAGGAGAAGGGAAAGAATCTGGATCAAAAAATGTAAGGAATCAAGATATGTCTGATTATGCGAGAGTCGTGGACTTTATCCACGAGATGTATGGCAGCTCGGAGTTCGTTCCCTTGAGTGTGCCTAAGTTCATAGGTAATGAGAAGAAATACCTGAACGAATGTATTGATACGACATTTGTCTCAAGCGTTGGCAAATTCGTAGACCGTTTCGAGGAG
>OHMW01001519.1_pt1 | contig 10992 bp, 10 predicted proteins | sample 1569391 | NCBI WGS metagenome assembly OHMW01 (sample SAMEA3879557, study PRJEB24766) | human gut metagenome | biome: human-associated habitat; feature: feces | place: USA | collected 1985/1987 | reverse complement strand
CACAACATAGAATATTTTTGTTTTTTGCGCTGTCTACTTGACAGGGGGCGGGTCAGTAAGAGGTACGGGGGTTACTATCGATTTTGATAAATATCGCCAAATGCAAATGGAGGAGCGGGAGAATGATATTAAAAGATGATATTGTTTTATTACGTGCCATAGAGGAAGACGATGCTAGGGTTTTAATGGATTTAATTAATGACCCTGAAGTTGATAATTCCGTCTTTGGTTGGTCCTACCCTGTTTCACTATCGTCGCAAAAAAAATGGATTTCAAATATTACAAATGACACGGCGGTACGATATATTATTGAAGTAGGACAAGAAGCGGTTGGTGTTGCAATTATTTCGTCTGTAGATATGAAGAATCGTACGTCAAATATGAATATAAAATTATTAAAAAGTGCACGAGGCAGAGGCATTGCAACGCATACTCTTAATTTAATAATTCAATATTGCTTTGAAGAATTAAATATGCATTGTCTGACAGCTAATGTCATAGAACGAAATGAGGATAGTCGAAAGCTTTGGCTAAAGCTTGGATTTAATGAAGACGGTATTCTAAGACAAAGAATATATAAAAACGGGACATATCATAACATAGTTTCGTATTCTTTATTGAAGGAAGAATATTATGCGAGAAATAGGAAGTGAATTTCATTTTTTTAAAAGCGAATGTGCAAAAACAAGTAATAATTTATTTTATATGGATCATGCATATTTTGTTTTCTCGGGACGAACTGCTATTGAGGAAGTACTAAAAAATGAAAAAAATATAAAAAAAGCCATGTTGCCTTCATATTGTTGCGATTCAATAATCGAACCATTTAGGAATGCTGGAATAGAAGTTTGTTTTTTTTCTGTAAGTTTCGATAAAAAAATAAAAATAGATATAGATATTCCAGATGATGTTGATTGCCTGTTTTGGTGTAATTATTTTGGCTTTGAGGTACCAATGCCAGATTTGGTGAGATTTAAAAACCGTGGTGGCATTGTAATTGAAGATATTACGCATAGTCTTCTTTCTGTGAAACAATCCCACAATTGCAGTGATTATCTTGTGGCTTCTTTGAGAAAGTGGGAGCCTGTTTTGTGTGGTGGATACTTCGTAACTACAAAAGATGTGGAGCTTTCCTGTAAATTTAATCAGCCTTCAGATACTTTCTTAAATGATAAAATAAAAGCAATGAAAATGAAGCAGTTATATTTGGCCGGGGATAAAGATGTTGATAAAGCAGTCTTTTTAACTTTATTTTCAAAATCAAATAAATGGTTAGCGGACAATTATTCTGGTTTAGCAATTGATACATATTCGAAAAAGTATCTATTGAGTGTAGACTATCAAAAGCAAAAGGAAATAAGAACAAATAACGCAAAGATATTATATGAAGGTTTAAAGAACAATCAATATATCGATTTCCTTTTTCATATTGAAAGCATGGATTGTCCTTTATTTGTTCCAATAATTATTTCAGATGGGAAACGAGATATATTAAGGAGAAAACTGATAGATAATAAGATTTATTGTCCAATACATTGGCCACATCCCAAAGAAGAATGTCAGTCTAATTTGTATGATTTAGAATTGTCATTGATATGTGACCAGAGATATAATGAGGATGATATGAATTGGATTGTAGAGGTTCTAAGTAATTGAAAAGAGGATAGATATGAGTAAAACAATCTTAGTGACAGGAATTGGGGGATTAACACCTCGTTCTATTGCAACTATAATTAGAGAAAAACATCCTGATTATAAAATAATTGGGTGTGATATTGACAAGAAAGCAATGGGTTTCTTTATGCTGATGAAGGACGGCAGAAAACTTGTTGATGAGTATTATATATGTCCACGATGTGATACACTTGAGTATTTCCCTTGGATAGAAAAACTTGTGACTGATAGGGAGATAGACTATGCTTTTGTGCAGCCTGAAGCAGAGATTGTTGAGTGGGGAAGTTATTTTGAGAAATATGGCAAATATCCTTGCGCAGTATTTATGGGTTGCAAATTACTTTCAGAATCTTTGAGAGACAAATCCATAATGGCTGATCTTCTTGAAGGAACTGAGTATATACCTAAAACAATAAAGGTTACTCAGGAAAATCCTCGCTTTAATGATATAGAGAAAGAAATTGGGTTTCCATGTTGGATACGAGCTACAGAAGGAACTGGAGGACTAGGTTCTCTTAGGTTGGATGACATAAGTAGCTATAAAAGTTGGCTTTTTATTAATTCGAATATCCCTGAGTTTACAGTTAGTGAGTTTCTTACTGGTCGACATCTTGCAAATGAGATGCTCTATTACAATGGAGAGTATATTAAAGGGGCAGCATTGGAGTGCGCAGAGTATGTAATGGCCAATACAGCACCATCACACGTAACAGGAAACACTCACTTTGGTCGTTTTCTTAATGAAGATAGAATAAATGAGTTTTGTGATAATTGTATAAAGTTTTTAGAAAATAAGCTTGGCGTTCCAGCTCATGGCATTCTTTCTTTTGATTTAAAAGAAGATAAAGAAGGAAATATGAAAGTGACAGAAATAAATATTCGTCATATGGCTTATACTGGTGTGATGGCGCATGTTGGATTTGACCTCATTGAGGATACTATTAGAATTATGGAAGACGGAAATTGCAGAAATATTGAACGTGCCCCGTTTTTTCACTATAAAAAGCCATATGTTTTTTTACGTGATGTTGATGTAGAACCAATTATATTGGAAAGCGAAGAAATATTTAACAAACAACGATGAGAATACGAATGTAGATTGATTAATGGTGAAAGTATGGATATAGTAATTGTATCACAGTATTTAAGGGATATAGAGAATTTTAAAGAAAATAATAGCCGGTTTGTATATCTTTCGAAACTCTTGGCAAGAGACACAAATAATCATGTAGAAATCATCACTTCGGATTTTAATCATGCTTTAAAAAAGAGCTTTGATTCGATTGGTAGCCTTGATGGTGTCAAGGTTACGGCATTACACGAATCTGGATATCCCAAGAATGTTTGTTTAAAACGATTTATCAGTCATAAAGAATTGGCGAGAAATGTACGTGCTTATCTTTTGAAAAGAAGCAAGCCTGATTTTTGTTACTGTGCCGTTCCATCATTGGATGTTGCAGATGTTGTTGCAAAATATTGCAACAAAAATAGCATTCGCTTTATTATAGATATACAAGACTTATGGCCAGAAGCATTCAAAATGGTATTTCATATACCAATAGTAAGTAATTTCATTTTTATACCTATGAAAAAGCAAGCAGATAGAATATATCAATCTGCTGATTATATTGTTGCTGTTTCTAAGACTTATGCTGATCGTGCTATTACAGTAAATAGAAGATGTGAGTTACCAACAGTAGTATATCTAGGAACCGATAGAGAAAACTTCAATATGCATTTCGATGGTCAATACCATAAAAACGAGGAACTATTGATTGCTTATGTCGGCAGTATGTCGGCAAGCTACGATCTTATATCGGTTATTGATGCTGTGGCCCAAATTAAGGATCATCATGTGAAGTTGCTTGCAATGGGAGATGGAGCTCTTAGAGAGAAGTTCATTGCCTATTCAAAGAAAAATGGAATTGTCGCTGAATTTACCGGAAAATTGCCATACTCACAGATGATAGAACGTTTAAAACAGTGTGATATAGCCGTTAATCCCATACATAAGGGTTCAGCAGGAAGTATAATTAATAAGGTTGGCGACTATGCTATGGCTGGACTACCTGTTATCAACACCCAGGAATGTGCAGAATATCGTAATTTGCTTGACCAATACAAGGCAGGTATTAATTGTGGATGTGAGAATGTTAACGATATAGTAAATGCGTTGAAATTACTGATTGATGACGTTAGTTTGAGAGCCTCTATGGGAAGAAATTCATTGAAGCTTGGAATAGAACGTTTTGATCGTGCAATTTCATATAAAGAGATTGTAAAGTTGTTTAAATAAAAGGAAGAAGACCATGAATGTAATACATTATGCAGGAATCTCTCAGAATGGTGCAAGCGGAGTAAGTGTAATTGTGCCAGAGATAATAAATGCACAATCTGAAATAATGAACATTTGCTTTTATAATTACGGAAAAAAATCATTTAGTATAAATCAGAATGTTATTAGTTTAAACAATGAACTCTCAGATGATTATCACACTTTTCCAGCCCCTTTTAACAAACCTGATATTGTTGTTTTTCATAGCCCATTTGGCATAAAGAAAAGTGTTAAAATTGCAGAAATGCTTGAAAAGGAAAAAATACCATATATTATCGTTCCTCATGGATGTTTTTCAAATTATGCATTGGCAAAAAAAAGATTTAAAAAGGTCTTTGCAATGAGAATATTTTTTAGAAAAATGTTTTCCAATGCAACAGCGGTTCAGTTTCTTTCTTTGGGAGAGAAGAGTGTGTCAAAATATAGCGATAAAGGCATTGTTATTCCTAACGGAGTTAGCATTCCAACAGATTTTAAGCATAGTATAGATAACAATAGAATCAGAATGGTTTTTATCAGCAGAAAAGATATATATCACAAAGGGTTAGATTTACTTATTAAGGCATGTTCGAAAGTAAAAGTTAAACTTTTAGAAGAAAATGTTACCATAAGCTTATATGGACCATATGAAAATAACAATGGGAACGATATAAATGCGCTAATCCGAAATAATGATGTCAGAGATATAGTCTTTGATTATCCCGCAGTTTTCGGTAAAGAGAAGGCGAATATTTTGTTAAATTCAGACATAGTAGTCCTTACATCGCGATTTGAAGGCTTGCCAGGAACCATATTAGAGGCGTGGGCGTATGGGTGTCCGACATTACTCACTGTTGGAAGCAATATGGCAGATGAAGCTGAAAAATACAATTGTGGCTGGAAAGCTCAAAATGATATTAAAGATATATCCGAAAAGCTCTTGGAGATTTGTTCTAATAGACAAGATATAAAGGAAAAATCTGTTGCAGCACGTACTTATGTTGCAGATAAATATAATTGGACATCAATAGCAAGGTGTTATTTTGATGAATACGAAAAATTGATACACGGGGGATAATAGATGTTTCGTATTAAAAGGAATCATGTTACTACATTTAATATGTTTTGTATTCCAATACTTTTGGGTGTATGGATTGTTTCTTTGATTGGGTCGACTATATATAACGGCATTTATACGAGTTGCACATACCTTCCGATAATATTTGTGTTGGGGTATTGTTTCTTCTTTTTGGTAAGAAGAAATAGTGTTCTTGACATACATCTGCTAATTTTGTTTCTTTTCTTTATAAAATTATACTTGCTCCCAATACTAATTATTATCAATGGAGGTTTTAATCTTCTGGAGTATAACTCAGCAATTTCATTCTATATACTAGATTCAATTATTCTTCAAACCTTAGAATGGTTTTCAATTATTGCAGGATTGTGTTTTATTAGGGTAAAAGAGTGCAAAATAACAAATTTCAATATTACGATTGAGAAAACGACAAACAAAAATATTTGGCGTTTTATACTCTTTTGTGTTTTTATTATAGTATGCGCTATTGTGATTTTTCCGTCTTTACTTTATAAATTTAGACCAATATTTTTTTCATCTGAAACGGAGGAAATTATGTGGAAACAAAGCGCCTCGGTGGCTGTTTCAACGATTCATCCGATTATCTATTACCCTATAAATTGGTTAATTACAGTAACCAGACTTTCAATCGTTTATTTATTGATCATATTAATCTGGAAAAAAGCAGCGAGCGGATATCGGCCTATTGCTATTATTTTGTCGCTTGTTGTAATTATTGGTGGATTAGTTTTGATTGTTCCAGATGATGTTTCGGCAAGTATTATGGCTGCCTTAAGTATTTTGGCTTTAACAACAAAGTTATATCCTAAATATGCGAAGAAAATTATTTTTTTCGTTATTATTGTTGGAGCAGCGTTGTTTATATATATGTTTTTGGGTAGAGCTTTTATTTCTCAAAGAGGTACAGATGTAGGTATTGAACAATTATCCAAAAGATTAAATGCTTATTTCTCTGGATTTGTTAATTCAGCAACAGTGTATGAAATGCGTGGCGACAAATTTACGTACTTTTGGGGAGATTTTTTTCGATCTTTCCCTGTTATAAAAGGTTTTTTTGTAGACAGTCCTACAACTACGGAATTATTTAATCAGACACTTGGTTATGATACAATATATAATTCGCAGATAATCCCACTTGAGAGTCAAGTGTATTTTTATTTTGGATATGTTGGTGTATTGGTTATTCCTTGGTTCGTTTTAAAGGTATGCTTTAAATTCTATAATAAACTGTCAACGGTACAAGGAACGTATGATTATTTTATAAATTGTTTTTTTTCAATATTGATAGCTTTTGGAACAGTTATGTATGACTCGTTTCTCATTTTCTATTTGTGTCTAATTTATGTTCCATTGCTATTTATTAATATATTTATTAAACGAAAGGGATTACAACATGAAAGAATTGATATTTCTTGACGAAAAGGCACTAGCACCAGCAGGGGGGCCATTGGGAGTTGGCTATTACATATATAATGAGGCAAAAAAAGCGGGAGATCAAGAAATTGAATTTTTGAAATCTTCAGATAAAAAGAAAAAGAGGGAAACAAAACAGAAAAAACTACTATATAAATTTCCAAGATTAACTCTATTTGTAAGATCATTACGTCATATCAGAGAGTATCGTCAAATGTTGTATTCACCAACTCTTGATAGTGGTATTTTCAAAGACTATGACATTGTTCATTTTCATAGTACAATGGATATGTATAAACAGAGAGAAAGTCTTAAAGGCTTTAATGGAAAAACGATAATTACCTCTCATTCTCCCATTCCGTTATCACAAGAATTATATGCAGCTTGTGCAACCTGCTTTGAACGGAGATTCTTTAAAAAAAGAATGTCTGAATTTGAAGAAATGGATAGATGGTGCTTTTTAAACGCCGATTACATTATTTTTCCGTGTCCTGAGGCGGAAGAACCCTACTATAATAATTGGGCGGATTATAAGAACATAAAAGAAAAGAAGAAAGATTCTTATCGATATGTCCTAACCGGAATATCACCGAAAAAAGCTTTACTTGCAAAAGATGAAATAAGAGACAAATATGATATTGGCAGAAATGATTTTATTGTTGTATATGTCGGGAGACATAATGAAGTAAAAGGATATGGAAATCTAAAGGAAATAGGTCAAAAAATGCTAGACCAAAAGACGAATATTAAATTTCTTATAGCGGGAAAAGAAGGACCTATATCAAAACTTGAAAACCCGAATTGGATTGAAGTAGGATTTACAAAAGATCCATATTCAATTATTGCAGCGGGAGATGTTTTTTTGTTACCAAATAACGAGACATATTTTGATTTGGTGTTTATTGAAGTTATGTCATTGGGTAAAATCATTGTGGCAAGCAGAACTGGTGGTAATCGTTATTATGAAAAAGCGGGAGCCAAAGGTGTTTTTTTATATGATACTCTTGAAGAAGCGAGAGCAATAATTGAACGCATAAGAATAATGTCATTAGATGAGAAGTTGGTTTTGGAAAAAGCAAATAAAGAGTTTTATGAGAATAACCTTACAGGCAAAGTTTTCTACGAAAACTACAAAAAAATAATATCTGGATTGTAAAAGGGAGTTTTAACATATGTATGACTATATAGTGGTTGGTGCGGGACTTTATGGTGCGGTATTTGCACGCGAAGCTTTTGAGCGCGGAAAAAAAGTATTGGTTCTTGAAAGAAGGAATCATATTGCAGGAAATATTTACACGGAAAAAATTGAAGGAATAAACGTCCATAAATATGGTGCACATATCTTTCATACAAACAACAAAATGATATGGGACTATGTTAATAAATATGCGGAATTTAACCGATTCACAAATAGTCCTATTGCAAATTACAAGGGAAAATTGTACTCTTTGCCATTCAATATGTACACTTTTAATAAAATGTGGGGGGTAGTTACTCCAGAAGAGGCAAGGGCTAGGATTGAAAACCAAAAGAAAGAGATTTTAGAAATGCCTAAAAATCTGGAGGAACAGGCTATTCACCTTGTTGGAAGAGATGTATATGAAAAGTTAATTAAAGGATACACAGAAAAGCAATGGGGTCGTGAATGTAAAGATTTGCCTGCGTTTATAATTAAACGTTTGCCCGTAAGGTTTACCTTTGATAATAATTATTTTAATGCATTGTATCAAGGCATTCCAATAGGCGGTTATACAAGAATGGTATCAAATCTTCTTGCTGGAATAGAAGTTAGACTTGGAACAGATTACTTAAAATGCAAAGAGTATTATGACAAGCTAGCCAAAAAAATTATTTATACAGGAGCAATAGACGCCTATTTTGAGTATAAACTTGGCACTTTGGATTACCGATCCATACGATTTGAAAATGAAATTTTGGATATTCCGAATTTTCAGGGAAATGCAGTAGTTAATTATACTGACAGAGAAACTCCATGGACTAGAATAATTGAACACAAGTGGTTCGAATTTGGAAAAGATGAAAACGGAAATGACCTACCTAAAACGATAATCAGTAAAGAATATTCATCTGAGTGGCATTTGGATGACGAACCTTATTATCCTGTTAATGATGATAAGAATACTAGTTTATATAATTATTATAAGCGCCTTTCGCAAAAAGAGCCAAATGTTATATTTGGCGGAAGGCTTGGCGAATATAGGTATTATGATATGGATCAAGTTGTTGAAGCGTCTTTACTTCGTGCAGAAAAGGAATTATCTGAATGAAGTCATTAGCTAAAAATTCGATATATAATATTTTATATAAGTGCTCCAATTTGGTGTTTCCTTTAATAATATCGGCATATGTTTCAAGAATCTTATTTGCCGAGGGGATTGGCAAGGTCTCATCTGCACAAAATATTGTAACATATTTCACTTTGCTTGCTGCATTAGGACTTCCTACATATGGAACTAAAATAATAGCCGCCTGTGGTGAAAATAGACTTTCGCGGGATAAAGCATTTAGCGAATTATTTATTATTAACTTGTGTTCAACTCTGATTTGCTCTGGAATCTATTGTGTTATTATTTTTAATATTCCTTACTTTTATCAACGTCTTGATTTGTCTATTGTTTGTGGATTAGCCATAGTTTTTAATGCAATCAATGTTGATTGGTTCTATCAGGGACGTGAAGAATATGGTTATATAACTATAAGGAATCTGATAATAAAACTAATTTCTCTTATATCTGTATTTTTACTTGTTAAAACTGTCGATGATTATATTATTTATGCGCTTATACTAACTTTGTCAAAGGTTGCAAACAACATCCTTAATATAGTTCATTTGCGCAAATCCGTTAGTATTACGTTACAAGGTATAAACGTAATACAACACATTAAACCTGTATTTATTTTTTTGGCCTCGTCTGTCGCAATCGAGGTGTATACCTTGGCTGATACTACAATGCTCACATTTATACATGGAGATGGCATTGTTGGGTATTATACGACAGCAAGAAAAAGTATAGATGTAATTCGGACGATGATAGTTGCTGTTTGTGCTGTTTACTTGCCACGCCTTAGCTACTACTACGCTAATCAATCAAAAGAACTGTTCGAAGAATTGGTAAACAAAGCAATAAAAATACTGACATACATAACATTTCCTGCGACTGCTGGCGTAATATTAACAGCGAAATTATTTGTACCTATATTATTTGGCAATGGTTTCATGCTTTCGATTGCCACTACACAAATATTGTCATTTTCAATTATAACTGTTGCTTTTAGTAATTTCTTGGGATATCAGGTACTTGTAACAATTGGAAAAGAAAAATACATGATGTACTCCACGATTGTGGGAGCTATAATAAACATTGTTTTGAATTTTGCATTAGTCTTTTCCTTAAAACAAAATGGCGTTGCGATAGCTTCTGCTATAACAGAATTGTGTGTTGCTGCATATCAATTTAACATTGTAAAAAAACATGTAAAATTAAATGTTTCGAAATCATTGATCATGTCAATTTTTTTTGCAACGGTAGTTATGTCGTTTTGCGTTATAATAATCAAGATATTACTAATGAAAAAACGTTTTTTATGCTTTGTTTTAAGCGTCATTCTAGGCTCAACAATTTACGTGCTTACAACATTGTTATGTAAAAATGAATTGACACTCAATTTGAATAATAAAGTTAAGGAGTGCTGTTTAAAATTTTTACGTAGAAAGCATTAATTTATATTTGCAAATATAGGAGAACAGTAATGTCGGATGAATAAAATATGTCTTTTAAAATAATATATGGCTATCACTTTTCTTTAGCAAGCAAAAGTCCAGACGAACGGACAGATAGTGTGATATAATATAGGCATAGCAACGAAAAGTGAGGTAAAATCGTTATGCCTAAAAGAAAAGTCCATAAAAGTAATCTGAGTATCATAGATTTTCAGAAGAAAATTAATACTGAAGACAAGTGCTGTAAGTTTCACATTGAACTTCGATTTCCATAAGGCTTTGTTTGCTCAGAATATAGCTGTATAGAATATTATCACATCAAAAAGTATCACACATACTAGTTCAAATGTTGTCATCATCAGATTTTTATAACAAGTGTAACTGTTATGGGTAAAACTTTGTTTAGGCTTATCTATTGGCCTTGAATGTTGTTTTAGTTTGTAAATGACAAGTGTGGCTGTTCTGTTTAGTATCTATCGAAATACTGAAACTGACTTACAAAATAGCTTGGTGCTTTCTTCAAAGGCTCGGAAATGCTGTGCCAAATCGATAAAGTAAGTGTTTTCTTGATAATGTCGTTGAGCTTGATGATACCTTTATTAGTACGCTAAATTATTTTATAATGCAGTTTTAAACGGATTTCTGAAAAAACATCAAAGAGATAAGAATTTTCTCAAGATATGAGAAAAGGTATTATATGCCAATATTGTATTCCTGCCACCCGCGTTCAAAGCATAGACTTGAAAAGAG
>OHMW01001517.1_pt1 | contig 11005 bp, 6 predicted proteins | sample 1569391 | NCBI WGS metagenome assembly OHMW01 (sample SAMEA3879557, study PRJEB24766) | human gut metagenome | biome: human-associated habitat; feature: feces | place: USA | collected 1985/1987 | reverse complement strand
TTCGCACCATTCATAGTTGAATTGCAGCTTTCCTGATTCCAGGCGTGATATATCCAGTACATCGCTAATCAGTTGGAGCAATAAATTGGAATTAGTCTGGACGATATCCGCATATTCTTTCAATTCATCATTCTGCTCTACCGAACCGATAATCAGGCTGGAGAAACCGACAATTGCGTTTAAAGGTGTCCGTATCTCATGGCTCATATTCGAGACAAAAGCACTTTTTAATTGATTAGCTTCTTCGGCGCGCTCTTTGGCGTCACGTAATTCGATTTCAGACTCTTCCAGTTTCTTTTTATCTTCCCGCAATTGTTGCGTGGTTCTTTCAAGGTGATTTTTCAGGATTTTCGTCCGGTAATAGTAATACAGGGAAATCATCAGACTTCCTACTAATACGAGGAAGATAATCAGGATAAATTGCACTTCTGTCTTGTAGGCTACAAAGAAGGGGATAGGCTGATTGATAACCATTGAGTTGACAGGCAACTTCTTGTTTTCAAATCCCCATTCCTTTAGTTTCTTCGCGTCAAATTTATATCGGTTGGGTAAGACATTGATGCTGCTGATACCCGTTTCCTTCTGGTCTAAAAAGCGGTAAGCATATTCTCCCATATTTTTTCCCACTCCTTCATATTGCGGGACATATCCTCCGATGGCCCAATAGCCTATTGCGGTGGAAGTCATACTGAACACAGGCAGGAGAGGATTGGCTTTGGAAAAAGCATAAACGGAGTTGTTCATGTAAGTGATCCCCCGGCTGTCAATTCTCCAGATACCAAGAAGCATTGCTGTGTTTCTGGGAAGATTGCGCAATTGATTGGCAGCCATATCGAGTGTGTGGATGCGACCGTCAATATAGGTGATGGATAACTGCGGGAAATGTTGCAGGTTTTTCTTGAACCATGCCAGTTCGGCAAGTCCGTTATAGGTATTATCCGATACAAATACCAGGTGCTCTGTGTCCGGGTAGAAATCCTGTATCATTTCGATATCTTTGCTGATGTTATATTCGTATGTATCACAGTATTTTACGTTGTACTCCTTCATTCGTTCCGTTAAGTTGATACTTACAGGATTATAGTTCCGCATATCGATTGAATCCTCCGGAATACGGATGCCGTTGCGTGATGCCATTGCGCAGAAAACAGGAAGCTGTTTATATTTCTCATCTTCAAGATGAAGGAAACTGCTCCATGCTTCACCACCCAAAAGAATTACTAATTTAGCTTTCGGATGTTTGTCTAAAATATCGGTTAATGTTTTTTTCCATTGGTGTGCCTGCGTTAAATCCGTCGCATTCATGTTTTCTACAATGGTCGAGTATCTTCCTCCCAACTGGGTGTAGGTTTCTATAAATGTGCTGATGTTATCGTAGGTATATTTAGTGTCAGAATTGTATGAGGTAATGAACAGGATCTCTTCCTCTGGTTCTTCTGTGGCGGCAGCGTTGCAGAAAAGGGGGAAGAAAAGAAGAACGGCAATGGAGACAATAAATCGTATCTCTTTTCTTTTATATAGTACCATAATTGTTTGTTATGCTAGTTTATGGGTTGCAAAAATACAACTAATGCGTTTGATATACAATAAAAGTTTGTTTTTTTAGTCTGTAAAAAAGGTCGCTGTGAAAACACAACGACCTTTTTCATAAGTATAGCTTTGCTAGTAAATCCGGTTACATTCTTTTTTCAACCACATCCCAGTCGATGATGTCCCACAGGGCATTTACGTGGTCGGCGCGGCGGTTCTGATAATCCAGATAATAGGAGTGTTCCCAAACGTCAAATCCGAGAAGTGGTTTCAAACCGGCACGTACCGGATTGCTTCCGTTGGCTTCTTTAGTGATTTTCAGTTTACCGTCTTTCCCAACGGATAGCCAAGCCCATCCTGAACCGAACAATCCGACTGCTGCTGCGTTGAATTCTTTCTTGAAGTTTTCAAAGCTACCGAAGTCACGTTTGATGGCTTCTCCCAGTTTGCCTGACGGTTCCTTCTTTGAGGGTTTCGGGGCGAATTGCAGGAAGTACAGATTGTGATTCAATACTTGTCCGGCGTTATTGAATATAGCTCCGTCCGGTGCGGTTGCAACGATTTCTTCTACCGTTTTACCTTCATATTCTGTTCCGGGCACGAGGCTATTCAGATTATTTACATACGTTTGTAGATGTTTTCCGTAATGGAAATCTATTGTTTGCTGACTGATTACAGGTTCCAACGCATTGTTTGCGTAAGGAAGTTTAGGCATTTCGTAAGTCATGGTCATCATAATTAAAGACATTAATATAGTATTCATAATGTTACAAGTTTTAATTGGCTTGTTATACTATAATAACAGCAGGTTGGCGGAAAAGGTTCACTACATCTCATTTTATTTGTAAATGTACTGTACACGCTCTGTTTCCTTCGGATTGTCGCGGTCTGCGCGATAGATCCATTGTCCTGTATTATCATATTCGTAATAGGAGTTACCGTCAATCCGGTTACCATAATCATCGTACAGGCAAGTCAGGTAACCGGAAGTTTTCTGGTTATTGCCCGTTATGCGTTGGTAAACTATCCGGGTCAGGTAGCCGTATTTGTCATATTCATACGATTCTTTTTGAGAAAGAATTTGATCCGGTACGTTGGCGAACTGCAGATTTTGGTGTTGTGATTCCGTCAGCCGTCCTTTTTCGTCATACTTATTGGCCTTATATGCCTGAAGTTCCCCGTTCTTGTTGTATTCCTTGGTTTCTGTCAGTTGTCCCTGCTTGTTGTAGGTGCTGACAGTGAATCTTCCGTCTGTATATTTCAGCGAGTCGCTTTCTATGCTTCCGTCGGCACCAATGCGGCGTGTTTGCCGGTAAATGTCCGTTTTGGTTTTCGGATTCGTCTTCACCTCAAAGATGCAGTGCCCTTGCGGATCGTACAGTCTGTTCGTTTGTATCTCGTTACTTATTTGCCCGTTTTTTTCGGTGATTGAAAGCATAGAGGTGAGCTGTCCTTTCTCATTGTATGTATAAGTGGTTGAGATATTTCCCGTACTATCATTTTCTACGGACTTTATCAACCTTCCCTGATTGTAATATTTTACAGAAGTAGGAGTGGCGAGAATGGCTTGCAAGACGAATGGGTTACGTAGTGCATTTGCCTGGTCACGGAATTCTTTGTAATGATGTGTACAGAGAAAATCTTTCAGTAAACTCAAAGACTCAGAATTGACAATAGCCGGTTTCAACAGTTCAAAATCAGCTTTCTCGCTCAAGTACTCCAAATCGTCCAGATGAGTACGGGCGGCGGCAGTCAGGTACGGCGTATGCTTGTAGTCGTCGATAATTTGGCGGATCGCAGTGGCATTCCCTTCTTTTTGGAGACTGTCGATGTGCTGGAACAGGAAATTGTCGTAAAGCGAACGGACCTCCGCAAGATAAGGACGACTGTCTTTATCCTTGAAAAATTTCTGCATATCGGCATTATCGAAGAATGCTTTGAAATTTCCGGAAGAAGGATCTTTTTCCACAAGTTGATAGAGCCGTTTGTTTTCGGCAGCGTTGACTTGTGCGATGAACTTTCCGTTTGGATATTCTGCGAGATACGTCTGATAAGTGCCGGGCGTGGGTGTTTTTAGCATACATTCCAATAATGCCAGTTCGCGAATATCCCGTAGCCTTTGCAGTATTACGGAGTCGGCCGGATAATCAGTCGAGCGAATGCTGTCTATCACTGCTCGGCTGAAAGGAATCTTGTCCTTCGAACCTTCCAGGATGTAGATAATCGACTGTTCAGCTCTGTTCCGTACATCGGAAAGCTGTATTTTTTCTTCGTCACAAATCGTGGAAAAATTTCCTTGGAAAGCTTTCCCGTAACATCCGAAATAGTTTGTGGCAGCCTGTTCGCTATGTTCATTCCATAGTTGGTGGAGCACATCCAGCAGTGCCAGTTCTTCAGAGTAATAAGTTTGCGTCTCATCATCCAGCTTTTCGCGGTTCTTCTGCCATTTGTCGGCGTCGTTGTCGTTCAGATACCTGAGCAACTTTTCCATGCGGCTTTGTTTTTGCGCCATGACCTGCGGAATGCAGGTAATCAGGCACAAACCTAAAATAATTGATAAAAATATACCTCTTTTCATTGCTTTTGGGGGTTAGGTTAAAATAGTTAGTGATGAAAAATCATAAAAATACCTTCATTCTCAAATGAATATTATACTTTTGTATTGAGAACAAAATTGAACGCCAAGGGTTTGTTAAAAATCCTCATAGTTTTTATAATGCTGTTATGAATACCAATTATATAGAGGAGTTGAATGAGAGTCAGTGTGCTGCAGTGACTTATAACGACGGACCTTCGCTGGTAATAGCCGGTGCCGGTTCGGGAAAGACGCGCGTATTGACTTATAAAATTGCCTATTTGCTTGAGAACGGTTACAACCCGTGGAACATCCTTGCACTGACTTTTACCAATAAGGCGGCTCGTGAGATGAAGGAGCGTATTGCCCGTCAGGTAGGTATGGAGCGGGCACGTTATTTGTGGATGGGTACTTTCCATTCCATTTTCTCCCGTATCCTTCGTGCCGAAGCATCATATATCGGATTTACTTCCCAATTTACTATTTATGATACGGCAGATAGCAAAAGTCTGCTTCGTTCAATCATTAAGGAAATGGGGTTGGATGAAAAGACCTATAAGCCGGGAGTCGTACAGGCACGTATTTCCAATGCCAAAAATCATCTGGTCACTCCTACGGGATATGCCGCTAACAAGGAGGCTTATGAAGGCGATATGGCCGCTAAAATGCCTGCTATCCGTGATATTTATACTCGTTACTGGGAGAGATGCCGCCAGGCCGGGGCAATGGACTTCGATGATTTGCTGGTGTATACTTATATCCTGTTCCGTGATTTCCCGGATGTGCTGGCGCGTTATCGTGATCAGTTCCGTTATGTGTTGGTGGACGAGTATCAAGATACGAACTATGCGCAGCACAGCATTGTCCTGCAACTAACGAAGGAAAACCAGCGTGTCTGCGTGGTAGGGGATGATGCACAGAGTATCTACTCCTTCCGGGGTGCGGATATTGACAACATCCTTTATTTTACAAAAATCTATCCGGATACGAAAGTCTTCAAGTTGGAACAGAATTATCGCTCTACGCAAACAATCGTCTGTGCTGCCAACAGTCTGATTGAGAAGAATGAACGTCAGATACGGAAAGCCGTATTCTCGGAGAAAGAAAAGGGAGAGCCGATTGGGGTATTTCAAGCTTACAGTGATGTGGAAGAAGGGGATATTGTGGCGAACAAAATAGCAGAATTGCGCCGGGAGTTTCGTTACGGATATGCCGAATTTGCTATCTTATATCGAACGAATGCGCAGAGCCGTGTTTTTGAGGAAGCACTTCGGAAACGAAGTATGCCCTATAAGATATATGGAGGACTCTCGTTTTACCAGCGTAAGGAGATAAAGGATGTGATTGCTTACTTCCGGTTGGTGGTGAATCCGAATGATGAAGAAGCGTTCAAACGTATCATTAATTATCCTGCCCGTGGTATCGGGGATACTACTGTCGGAAAGATTATATCGGCGGCTACCGATAATGGCGTCAGCCTTTGGGCGGCACTTTGTGAACCATTGAGTTATGGGCTCAATATCAATAAAGGGACGCATGCGAAATTGCAAGGTTTCCGTGAACTGATTGAGGGTTTTATTACCGGTCAGGCGGATAAGAATGCATACGAAATAGGAACAGATATTATCCGTCGGTCCGGTATCATCAATGATGTCTGTCAGGATACGTCGCCTGAAAACTTGAGCAGGAAAGAAAATATCGAGGAGTTGGTGAACGGGATGAATGACTTTTGTGCTTTGCGGCAGGAAGAAGGTAACCCGAACATTTCCCTGACCGATTTTCTTTCGGAGATTGCCTTGCTTACTGATCAGGACTCGGACAAAGCGGATGATGGAGAAAAGATAACGTTGATGACCGTTCATTCGGCCAAGGGGCTGGAGTTCAAAAACGTATTCGTAGTGGGGCTGGAAGAAAACCTTTTCCCTAGTGGTATGGTGGGCGATTCTCCCCGTGCTCTGGAAGAGGAGCGCCGTTTGTTCTACGTGGCCATTACCCGTGCCGAAGAACATTGTTATATTTCTTTTGCCAAGACCCGTTTCCGTTATGGAAAGATGGAGTTTGGAAGTCCCAGTCGTTTCCTGCGTGATATTGATGTTGATTACTTGCGGTTGCCGCATGAAGCGGGAGTGAGCCTTGCTGTGGATGAAGGTGCGGGACGTTTCCGCAGGGAGATTGAAGGGGGCTTTGCCCGTTCTGCTTCTCCGTCGCGTGCGCCTTTCGGTAGTAACTCTTCCGAGCAGCGTGAACGTCCGAAAGCGCAGATTATTGCTCCCAGTGTGCCGAGAAATTTGAAGAAGGTAAGTGCTGTTGGTGGAAGTAGCAGTGCGCAGATGGTGTCTTCCGGTTCAGCATCGGTAGCAGGAGTACAAGTCGGACAGATGATAGAGCACGAACGTTTCGGATTGGGCGAAGTGCTGAAAGTGGAAGGAACGGGAGACAATGCGAAAGCCACTATTCATTTTAAAAATGCGGGTGACAAACAACTATTGTTGCGTTTCGCTCGTTTTAAAGTGGTAGAATAAATAATAACACTAAATAGAGAGGCTCATGAAGAAACAACTAACAGTAATTTTGCTTTCCGCTTTGCTTTTGAGTGGATGTGCGTCGGGGCGTATGGGAAATCCGGGAGCTATCATGGCAGGTGCTTCTATCGGAGGTAGTCTGGGAAGTTCGATAGGCGGACTTATCGGAGATAATAATCATGGCTGGAGGGGCGGTTATCGTGGCTCTGCTATTGGAAATATCGTAGGAACCATTGCCGGTGCGGCTATTGGAAACGCATTGACGGCACCGAGACAAGAGCAGATAGAGGAGGATGCGTATATTCCTGAAGTACGGGAAGTACGTGTGCAAAAGTATAAGAAGCAGCCGCAAGTGCAGCCGCCCATTTCTCAACTGAAGTTGCGCAAAATCCGTTTCATTGATGATAATCGCAGTCATGTGATTGATGCGGGAGAAAATAGCAAGATAATTTTTGAGATTATGAATGAAGGGCGGAACCCTGTCTATAATATTGTCCCCTTGGTAGAAACAGTGGGCAAGGTGAAGCATCTCGGCATTTCTCCTTCTGTGATGATAGAGGAAATCCTTCCGGGGGAAGGTATTCGTTACACCGCTTCCATTCATGCAGGCGAGAAACTGAAAGACGGTGAGGTAACATTTCGTGTAGCGGTGGCGGATGAGAACGGAATAATTTGCGATTCGCAGGAATTTACCCTGCCTACACAGCGCTGAGACTAGAAATCAACACAATTATATTGGGTTTTATATAGCGACGGTATAGGGTCGGAATAGCGTAGCTATCCGGTCTCTATACCGTTGCTATTTGTATGCGATAGCGTCACTCTGTTGATACAGAAATAAAGTATGCCATTGGCAGGGTCGGAGTGGTAATTTTCTTTTTTGACTTAGTATTTGATAGGGAAATTTTAAAAATAGGACAGATTTTCTAATGAGAAAAGATAAAATAGTGAGTGATATTCTATAATTGTCATAGATTACGTTAACTTTGTAGTTAAGACATACAAAAATGTGACACACAATGAAAACTAAAAGTACTATTTTCCATAGAAAACTAATGATGAAAACAGCCAGTTTAATAGTATTATCGATTATTATTTGTGCGTGTTCCACGAACAATAAGAGTTTGCTAAGTGGTATTGAAATAATACCGGTCGAAGTAGATGAAGTTTCGCAGGATGTTTCATTGTTTTTAGAGAAAATAGAGATTGTGCCTTTGGAAACGAATGATTCATCTTTATTTCATAGATGTAATAAAGTCCTTTATGATAAAAGGACGGATATGTTTGTGATTTATACAAGTGATCAAATCATTTATACATTTTCGGGGAATGGGCAATATGTTGCAAATTCAAAGAAGATGAAAGGGCAAGGACCGGAAGATTACGTCATGGTATTGGATATTAATCTAAATCCTTACTTAAAAGGTATTGATCTGCTCAATCCTTATGGAACAATATATACTTATAGTCCAACATTTGAGCTATTGGCAAAGAGAAAGTTTAAACCGGAATTTCCTGTGGATTACTTGATGGCTTTAGATACAGATAATTATATCTTTACTAATCCTTTTATGTGGACGGATCAAGAAGTTTCATTTGTTAATTTGAGAACTCAAGAAGCTATTAGTGCAAATTATGAAGGAACTATTTCCGAAAACACTATGGCGCATAATTGTTTTTATCATATAGGAGAACAATTTTATTTTGTTCCTTTCGGACTTAATTATTATTTCTATCAAATAAATGCGAAAGAAAAGAAACTTAATCCTATTATGTATCTTGATTTTGGGGATGCGGAAGTTGAAGATGATAACTTGCCTGGAAGGGCGAGCGGAAAGAGAACTGACTCTGATGAGGAAAGAAGAAAAATAACAGAAGACGCAACGGAAAGATATCAATATCTGAGGAAATCAGGAAAGACTTTGCCATTGCTTAAATTTTTCAATGATGATTATGTATATATCTTTTTAGCTAAAGCAGTGAGAGGATATGGCAGTCATTATATTTATAATAGGAAAAAGAATGAAGGTTTTCTGTTGAAAGAAGGAAAGCCCTTCTTTATGTATCCTTGTTTTGGTATAATAGATAATGTATTACTTGCTATTTGCCAACCGGATGAGTTGTCTCAATATATGGATCGTAATTTGATGTCACCACAAGAAATTCATAAAATGGAGACGCTGAAAGAAGACGATAATCCTGTAATATTGAAATATTATTTGAAATGATGAAGTTTCCCAGTTGGGGAATAATGCCGATTGCTGGATAATGAAATATTAAGATAAGTAGTTTGCTTAGATGTGCATGGAAAAAGAGAAATGAATGGCTAAATAGTTTTTAATATTATCTGTTGGTTATTATAAATAATATTATCTTTGTGTTATTCAAACATATAAATAAATCACGTGATGAAATTAATGGCAAGACGAAATAGCATGATTACATCTATTGGTAAATCGAGGTGGAATATGTCAGTGTGTATTACAGTTCTGAAAAATAGTATCGTTTTTCTATTCTTTTTCTTCCTTTTAGTTTTAGTATCTTCATGCAGGCGGTCTTCTACTATAAACACTCCGAATGGTGAATATAAGATGATTGATTGTCAGGAGATTAATGGCGGGAAATTTAAGTTGTCAAGCATAGCTTCATCTTTTTCCGTTATTCCACTTGAAACCAATGATAGTTGTCTGATAGGCGGGATAAGTAAGTTGGAATTTTATGATGGGAAGATATTTGTTTTGGATAAAATGCATAGTGCCCGTTTGTATGTATTCGATACCCAGGGAGAATATAAATTTGCTATTGGAAAAAGAGGGAGCGGGCCTAATGAATATATGCAAATTAATGATTTTTCCATAGACAAGGAAAAGAATTTAATTTATGTGCTTTGTGATAAGAAAAAACTCTTTACTTATTCTTTGTCTGGACAGCCTCTTGGGACAATAACTCTCGATTTCTTTGCTGATGCTATGGAATATCAGAAAAATCAGTTGCATTTTGTGTGTGATAGACTTGATAGGGGCAATCTTATTGTGACTGATATAAAAGGAAGGATACTATATGAAGATTTTCCGAATAAACGAATGGGAGATAATCTTTTGATGCTTATACATCCTTTTTCTAAACAAGATTCTATTTTGCTATATCGGATCTATTTGGATAATAAGATTTATGAGATGCAATCCGATCATAGAATAAAGGTTGCCTATGAAGTGAATTTTGGCGAAGAAAGTATTGATTTTGAGGATTTAGAAGATATTCCTCATAGGGAAGTAAAAAAGAAATTAGCAAATTCTCGTGGAAAAATTAAATATTTAACGGAAAATAGAAATTACATACAATTAATATTCTTCGACAAGCAAATGCCTTGTGTTGCTGTATATGATAAAAGACAGGGAGTAACCCGGTCATATACATTTGAAAATTGTGTTGATGATTTAACCGGACTACAATATCCTCTTTTTGAGTTCACGAAAGGGCAAGATGAATTTATTGCAATTTTGAGTCCAATGGACATTGAAAATGCAGGAAGTGAACTTACGGAAAAAGGGAAGGCGGTTTTTAAAGACGTTAATTTTGTTGACGATGATAACCCTATATTATATATAGTAAAAACGGAATAAGAACTTAATCAGCTGGGGAATAATGCCGATTGCTGGATAATGAAATATTAAGATAAGTAGTTTGCTTGGATGTACATGGAAAAAGAGGTATGAATGGCTAAAAATAGTTTTTAATATCGTCCGTTGGTTTTTGCAAATTATTACCTTTGCGCTATTCAAACAGATAAATAAGTCACGTGATGAGATTAATGAGAAAACAAAATGGCATGATTGTACCTATGAAGGTATCTAGGTGGAGTATATCAGTGTGGATTACGGACCTAAAAAATAGTATTGGTTTCCTATTTCTCCTTTTAATTTTTCTATCTTGTGGTACAAAGCATACGAAGTATGGAGACAATGTATTTCTCTATTCTGAATTTCCACAAGTGGAAGAGTTAAAAGGAGAAATCATAGAACTCGATACAGTCTTGTTTCGTTATCCCTTTCGGATACGAGTGGAAGGAGATAAAGTCATTGTAATGGATTTGCATGGTTTTGATAATTATGGACATCTTTTTCAATATCCTGATTTTCACTATCTATCTTCTTTCGGAATACATAGTGATTCACCTACGGGAATGCTATCAATGGAAAATCTTCGGTTTTATAACGAAGATGTATGGACATTAGACGCTAATAAAAGCGAATTAACTAAGTTCGATTTTTCATTATCCGGTGACTCACTACTTCGTGAGGAAACAGTAGCATTGGATGAAGATGTCCTTCGGGTACTTGATTTTACGGTGTTTAATGATACTACATTTATTATTCCT